>JAEEGL011613778.1_pt1 | contig 10441 bp, 9 predicted proteins | sample 9134231 | NCBI WGS metagenome assembly JAEEGL01 (sample SAMN16246548, study PRJNA631951) | gut metagenome | biome: gut microbiome; feature: rumen; material: fiber-attached | host: Bos | place: Iran: Karaj | collected 2018-10 | reverse complement strand
TCGAACAAACATTCGCTATTCTTTTAATAGAACAAATGTTTGCAAAAGTTCACAGGCCTGTCCACGCGGGCGGAGAGGCCTCCTGCTGCCCTGGTACGTCTTCTTTCGAAGTCCGTATACTATCACTTGCCCGTTACGAAAGGATATTATGGTAAACAACGAAGAAAAAATGAAAGCCCTCGAGTCAGCCCTGGCACAGCTCGAGAAACAATACGGAAAGGGCACTGTAATGAAGCTTGGCGACAATAACGCAAGCTTAAATGTCGAAGCTGTTCCCACTGGTTCTTTAAGCCTTGACCTTGCACTGGGACTCGGCGGCTTCCCTAAGGGCAGGGTTGTGGAAATCTATGGTCCGGAGTCTTCCGGTAAGACCACGGTAGCGCTCCACGCTGTTGCCGAAGTTCAGAGAAGAGGCGGGATCGCAGGCTTTATCGATGCCGAGCACGCTCTGGATCCTGTTTATGCAAAAAAGATAGGTGTTGATATCGACAACCTTTACATCTCCCAGCCGGATAACGGTGAGCAGGCCCTTGAGATCTGCGAGACCATGGTCCGTTCCGGCGCAGTCGACATCGTGATCATCGACTCTGTTGCGGCTCTTGTTCCGAAGGCCGAGATCGAAGGCGAAATGGGCGATTCCCATGTGGGACTCCAGGCGCGTCTTATGTCCCAGGCACTGAGAAAACTTACGGCTGTCATCAGCAAATCCAACTGTATCGTTATCTTTATCAACCAGATCCGTGAAAAGGTCGGTGTCATGTTCGGTAACCCGGAGACCACAACAGGCGGCCGTGCTCTTAAATTCTATTCTTCCGTAAGGCTTGATGTCAGAAGGATAGAAGCTATCAAGAACGGAAGCGGCGAGGTCATCGGTAACAGGACAAGAGTAAAAGTCGTTAAGAATAAAGTTGCTCCGCCTTTCAAAGAGGCAGAGTTCGATATAATGTTCGGAAGAGGTATCTCCAAGGAAGGGGATATCCTGGACATTGCCACAAACGAAGGCATTGTCGGCAAAACAGGCGCATGGTTCTCCTATAACGAGGAGAAGATCGGTCAGGGTCGTGAAAACGCAAAGAACTACCTTACCGAGCATCCGGAAGTAATGAAGGAGATCGATGCCAAAGTCCGCGCCAAGCTTGGCCTTCCCGAGGACAAGCCTGCGGAAGTAAAAGCTGAAAAAACTGAAAAGGCTGAAAAGAAGTCTAAATGATATATCAACTTCGGTAAATGAACGGAGCTTCAGATGGATTATCCGGTAGTACATTGGGCCGGCGATTCGACGGTCAAGAAAAACAATATTAATCGTTACCCTCAATCAGGAATAGGTCAATACTTTGACCTATTCCTAAAACCTTTTGTCTTTGTTTTTGATCATGCCGAAAACGGCAGGAGTACAAAGAGTTTTATTGACGAAGGAAGGGCAAAAGTGATAGGGGATAACTTAAAACCCGGGGACTTTTTGTTTATCCAGTTCGGACATAACGATGAAAAACAAAACGATCCCGCCAGATACACCGAACCTTACGGCTCCTATACGGAAAATCTTAAGTTTTTCTGCGATCTAGCAAGATCTAAAGGTGCTCATCCGCTTCTTATAACTCCTGTTTACAGAAGGCAGTTTGAAGAGGATAAAAAGTCATTGAAGCCCGGCAGTCACAAGGATTACCCGGATGCAATGAAGGCTTTTGCCAAAGCCTGCGGCGTACCTTGTGTGGATCTTTGCACCTTGAGTAAGGATCTTATTGAAAAAGCGGGTTTTGAAGAGACCAAGAGCTGGTTTATGCATCTTAAATCCGGGGAATATCTTCCCTTTAAGGATCAGGAGGACAACAGCCATCTGAAACCCAAGGGGGCCATTATCTTTGGAGCTTTGATAGCCGACGGATTAAAGAAGATAGGACCTCCCTATTCGGATATCCTGATCCCTCTGGAGGAGGCCGAAAGCTATTCGGAGCTTGCACAGTACGGTATCTTCGGTAAAGACGATACCTGCCCCGATCCGGGGACGAAGGCTGCATTGTTGGACGAAGATGCGGGATATAAAGCTTGAATCATAATGATCTGCATATGACGTGATCTGTGAATATGCCGATCCATAACAGGAGGATATATGCTTAGATTAGGTATCAGGGGACATGATGTTCCCGTAACCGGCAGTTTTGAGGATTGGGTAGGAGCCATTGCGGATCAGGGTTTCTGCTGCACACAGCTCGCCTTAAAAAAGGCTGTCAAAGAGTTTTATGTGGGCACGGATGCCATGACAAGCGGAATGGCTATGTATATGCGCAATGTCTTTGCTAAGAAGGATGTTAATGTTTCTGTCCTCGGATGCTACCTTAATGTCACAACTCCCGATGAAGAGGAGTGGGCAGCCGTTAAGAAGACCTACGAGGCTCACTTCAGGTTCGCCAAATTCCTGGGCTGCGGGATGGTAGGTACCGAAACGGGAGCCATGAACAAAGAATATAAGCCGGGTCCCGAAAACCGTACGGAAGAAGCGCTTGCAAAGCTTATCGGGAGAGTTAAGGAACTTACGGACATAGCCGAAAAGTACGGAGTCTGCCTTGGGATCGAGCCTGTTGTGCGCCACAATATGTATAATATCGAGCGAACAAAGAGGGTGGTGGAGGCTGTTGCTTCTCCGAATCTTCGCGTGATCCTTGATGCCGTAAACCTTCTTGATCCTTCCAATTGCGATAAGCAGGAGGAGATCCTTGACGAAGCTTTTGAAAAGCTTAACGAGCATATTGATGTGCTTCATATCAAGGATTACATAAACACAGGGGATACCCTGAAGACCACCGATCTTGTGGTGGGAGAAGGAGAGCTTTGCCTTTCAAAGATCCTTGCTTACGCAAAGGCTAAGAAACCCTGCATCGAGATACTTATCGAGGATTCAAACCCCGGAAATATTGCCGCTTCCAAGGCAAATATCGAGAGGATTTACGCCGGTCTGTAATTCATGCCCAAAGTTTAAAAAACTTTCGAAAAAAGTGTTGACCTAATTTTTCAATTACTTATAATGTTTTATAGAAAGATTATTTCAACTACATTTTGCAGAACGATTCAGATATTTTCTGTATTTTTTCTGCGTACGGAGGTTTTTGATGAAGTGTCCTTTTTGCGGTAATGAAGATACAAAAGTTATAGATTCCAGACCGTCGGAAGATAACAATTCCATCAGACGTCGCCGCCAGTGCGATGTTTGTTCGAAACGTTTCACTACTTACGAAAAGATCGAAACTATCCCTCTTGTTGTCATCAAAAAAGACAATAACCGTGAAAGCTACGACCGCTCAAAGATCGAATCCGGTGTTTATCGTTCCTGCCACAAAAGGCCTATTTCCGTGGACCAGATCGTAAAACTCGTAGATGAAGTTGAAAATGTGATCTTCTCAATGGATGAAAAAGAGATCCCCAGTTCTGTTATCGGTGAACTTGTAATGAACAAACTCAGGGAGCTGGATGCTGTTGCATATGTGCGGTTTGCTTCTGTTTACAGGGAATTCAAGGATGTTAACACCTTTATGAAGGAACTGGAGAAGGTTATCGAACCGAAATAAGCAGGCTGTCGTTTGCTTTTGAACGATTATTGGAATTACAGTAAAAATATGTTGACATTAATAACCGTATTGTATATAATTACAATACGGTTTTTTCTTTGGGAGAAAGAAAAGGTCATAGTGTTTTGTAATATTAAAAGCGCAGCATTAGACGGTATTCATGCGCAGATAGTAAATGTAGAGGTAGACGTCAGCGACGGACTGCCTGTTTTTGAGATGGTCGGGCTTCCGTCCTCTGAAGTAAAGGAAGCCAAGGAAAGAGTCCGGGTTTCCCTTCGGAACGCAGGCTATTTTCTTCCGCCAAAACATATCACTGCAAATCTTTCCCCCGCAGATATCAGGAAAGAAGGCACTGCCTTCGATCTTCCCATTGCTGTGGCCGTACTTGGCGCAGCCGGTCTTATCGATCCATCCCCCCTTGATGATTTTCTTTTTATCGGAGAGCTTAGCCTGGACGGTTCCGTAAATTCGGTTTCGGGCGTACTTCCTGTTGCCTATGAGGCAATGAAGAGCAGATTTAAGTACTGTATGGTACCCTTTGAAAACCGGAAGGAAGCTGCAGCCATCGAAGGTGTGGGCGTCCTTGCGGTCAGATCCGTAGCGGATGCCGTAAAAGCTCTTACGGATCCGTTAGCTTTTCTGTATACTCCCGAGCATCCGGCAAAGCAACCGGAAGACTTTGACGGCGCTGAGAGCGACCTTTCGGACCTTGTGGGGCAAAGCCTTGCAAGAAGAGCTCTGGAAGTTGCCGCGGCAGGCCATCACAACATGCTGATGACCGGACAGCCCGGTGCCGGCAAAACCATGATCGCAAGGTGCATTCCGGGCATCCTTCCGAAACTCACCCTCGAGGAGAGCCTTGAACTATCCATGATCTACTCTGTTGCGGGACGTCTCAAAAACGACGGAAACATCATCACAAAACGCCCATTCCGTGCGCCTCACCACACTATCTCATCCCATGCCCTCACCGGCGGCGGTACTGTCCCGAAACCGGGGGAGATCAGCCTTGCTTCAAAAGGAGTCCTTTTTCTTGATGAGCTTCCCGAATTCAACCGGAATACGATCGAGATATTGCGACAGCCTTTAGAGAGCCGTGAGATCTGCATCAACCGCGTTAACGGGAGTGCAGTCTATCCTGCGGATTTTATGCTGATAGCGGCGATGAACCCCTGCAAATGCGGCTTCTACCCCGACCGGTCCAAGTGCACCTGCACCCAGATGCAGGTCAGGAACTATATGGGCAAGATCAGCCAGCCGCTGCTTGAACGCTTTGATATCAGGATAAATGTTAACACCGTTGGCGCAAATGAATGGTTTAACCGCTCAAAGGGCGAGAAAAGCGAGATCGTCCGCGAGCGCGTCACCAGGGCAAGAAAAATACAGGAAGAAAGGTTTAAGGATTCAAAATACAAGACTAATTCCGGAATGAACGCCATGCAGACCGAGGAGATATGCCGTCTCGGAGAGAAAGAGCTTAATCTTATGAAGGAGGTTTTTGTAAAGTACGAGCTCAGCGGAAGAAGCTATCACAGGATCTTGAAAGTGGCAAGGACAATTGCGGATCTGGCGGGAGCTGAAGATATCGGAGAGGAGCATCTTGCGGAAGCTGTAAGCTACCGGGGAGTGGAGGTGTAAATGGATCACAGGGAAAGTCTTATCGCTCTTTCGAGAGCGTCAAATCTTGGTATGGATATTTTGCGAAAGATCGTGGATTTCACCGATGGACCGCAAGGGTTTTTTATCACTGACAGATCCAGGCTTGAAAAGTATTTTGATATCCTGAAGTTTTCTGATTTTGTACGGGATTCGCTGCTTTTGGTCCATGATGATCCCCGCGTCGACGAAACCCTTGGATTGATGGAAAAGGAGGGACTGAAGTTTATCACGGATGAAGATGAGGATTATCCGGAAAGGCTGAAGGTGATCTTTGCGCCGCCCCTTTATCTCTATGTCAAAGGTGATCTGAAAAGATATGAGAACAGCCTTGGTGTCATCGGATCAAGAAATTGCACGATGTACGGAAAAGAAGTGGCATTGAGCTTTTCGAAGATCTTTGCGTCCCACGGGATAAGCATCATAAGCGGAATGGCAAAAGGCGTAGACGGCTACGCCCACGAGGGCGCAATGGCCGGGGGAGGGTATACCGTGGCTGTTCTTGGGTTTGGCTCCATGGAATGTTATCCCGCGGAGCACAGAACATTAAAAGAACGTATAGCAGGGACCGGGTGCCTGGTGTCGGAATATCATCCGCTGACCGGCGGGAATCCAAAGTTCTTCCCGGCCAGGAACAGGATAATCGCCGCTTTGTCAGACGCACTTCTTGTGGTGGAGGCCGCAAGCAAGAGCGGAACTCTGATCACGGTGGATTTTGCCCTCAGCATCGGCAAGACTATTTATGCGGTCCCGGGAAGGATCGGAGATCCATTGAGCGAGGGATGTCTGGAGCTGATAAAGCATGGCTGCAGGCCGCTTACAGATCCTGCGGATGTTTTGCAGGATTTCGGATATATCATAAAATCCCGCAAAAAGAAAAAAGAGCTTGAACTGGATGAGATGCAGCGCAGGGTTTTTGAAAGGGTGGAGCCTCATTTAAGATCGGCGGAAGATATAATAAACAGCGCGGGCGTTAATGCAAGTGAGGGATTAAAACTCCTTTTTGAACTAGAGATGAAGGGGCTGATCAGACAGCCTGTAACAGGAGGATATATCAGGACTTTTGTAACATAAGAAACTTAAATTAAAAAATCCACTTGATTTAAAGCAGAAAATAGTTTATTCTAACCTAAGTTTACAAGAAGGTCGGTCGCGGGGTGTTTGTCCTGCGGTCGAACAATTCATCAGGGATGTGGAAAAAGAATTATGGCTAAAAATCTGTTGATAGTGGAGTCGCCCGCAAAGGCAGCCACGATTAAAAAGTTCTTAGGCAATAACTATGAAGTACTGGCGTCCAACGGACATGTAAGGGATCTGCCCAAAAGCAAGATGGGTATTGATATCGAGCATGATTTTGAACCCCAGTATATCACTATCCGCGGAAAAAGTGATGTGATAGGCAACCTTAAAAAGGCTGTCAAAAAAGCGGATAAGATATATCTCGCAACAGACCCCGATCGCGAAGGCGAGGCTATATCTTATCACTTAAAGGAATTACTCAAGCTTGATCCCAAAAACACCACCCGTGTGACCTTTAACGAGATCACAAAGAAGGCCGTAAGCAGTTCTATCAAGAATTCCAGAAATATCGATATGAATCTTGTTAATGCCCAGCAGGCCAGACGTGTTCTGGACAGGCTTGTGGGTTACGAGATCTCGCCCGTTCTCTGGAAAAAAGTAAAAAGAGGGCTTTCCGCCGGACGTGTACAATCAGTTGCGCTTCGCATCATTTGTGACAGGGAAGATGAAATAAATGCTTTCGACCAGAAGGAATACTGGTCAATAGATGCTGTTTTCAAGGCTGGCCAGACATCCCTTGAATCAAAGTTCTACGGGGATGAAAAGGGCAAGATAGAGATAGGCGGCAAAAAGGAAGCGGATGCGATCCTTAAGAAGCTTGAGAAGGGCACTCCCGTCGTAAAGGATGTTAAAAACGGGGAGAGAAAGAGAAATGCTCCCAACCCCTTCACTACCAGTACTCTTCAGCAGGAGTGCAGCAAAAAGCTGAACTTTGCGACAGCAAAGACCATGCTCATCGCCCAGCAGCTTTACGAAGGTGTGAATGTGAAAGGCCACGGGACCATCGGTCTTATCACTTACCTGCGTACCGATTCCATCCGTGTGTCGGATGAGGCAAAGGCAGCTGCCGAGGATTTTATAACGGAAAATTACGGGAAGGATTATGTCGGAGCTCCCGTAGTCCAGAAGAAGGACGAAAAGAATATCCAGGATGCACACGAAGCTATCCGTCCCACATATATCGAACTTACTCCCGCTCAGGTAAAGGATTCGCTTACCAGGGACCAGTTCAGGCTTTACCAGCTTGTTTGGAAACGTTTCATTGCAAGCCGCATGCAGGCCGCAAAGTACGAAACTGTTTCGGCAACCGTTGATGTAAACGGCTACATATTCAATTCAACAAGTTCAAAACTTGTATTCCAGGGCTTCCTTGCGGTCTATAACGATGAAGAGGAAGAGACTCCCGCAACAAATGCGGGTGTAAAGAAGATAAAGGCCGGGGAAAAGCTTAAGGCGGAGTCCTATACTCCCGAGCAGCATTTTACCCAGCCCCCCGCACATTATACAGAAGCTTCGCTGATCAAGGAACTTGAGGAGAGAGGTATCGGGCGCCCAAGTACTTATGCCCCCACCATCACCACGATCCTTGCGCGCCATTACGTTATCAAGGAAGATAAAAACCTTTATGTAACGGAGCTTGGCGAGGCTGTAAACGGCATCATGAAGAACCAGTTCCCGACTATCGTGGATGTGAATTTTACAGTCAACCTTGAGTATCTTTTCGATAAGATAGGAGAAGGGGAGACAGATTGGAAGGAAGTTGTTCGAAATTTCTATCCGGATCTTGAACAGGCGGTAAAAGCGGCCAACGAAGAGCTTGAGAAGATAGAGATCAAGGAAGAAGTCTCTGATGTACAGTGTGAGAACTGCGGCAGGATGATGGTCTACAAGTACGGTCCTCACGGCAGGTTCCTTGCGTGCCCCGGTTTTCCGGAGTGCAGGAACACAAAGACTATCGTGGAAAAAGCAGGCGTTGCCTGCCCTAAGTGCGGAAAGGATATTGTTATCCGCAAGACAAAAAAAGGCCGTCGTTTCTACGCATGCGAATCTCAGGACTGCGATTACATGTCCTGGCAGAAGCCGAAAGCTGAACCGGCACCGGAAGCAAAATGACCCGGGAAGCGGATCTTTTACGAGAAACGTGCGCCGCTGGGCGCACGACCACAAAGGCTGCAGATAACCTGCAGCCTTTTTTCTATGCGAATTCACGAACAATTAGAATATTCTTAATAATGCAAAAATTATCTTGCATTTTAGAAAAATTTGTGCTATCATACGTATCACAAAGGCGAATAGGGTGTTTAGTAGACTAATTCAAATTAACAGGAGGAAAAATGAGCGTACAATTACTTGACAAAACAAGAAAAATCAACAAACTTCTCCATAACAGCACTCAAAAAATGGTATTCAGCGATATTTGTACCGTGCTTAGCGAAACGCTCGAATCAAATGTTTCTGTAATAAGCAAGAAAGGAAAGGTCCTGGGTGTACATACCCGCCAGGATATCGTGCTTATCAAGGAACTGATCAAAGACGCCATCGGCGGCCACATCGACAAGATGCTTAACGAGCGCCTCCTTAATATCCTTTCGACCAAAGAGAATGTCAACCTTCAGACTCTCGGCTTTGAATCTTCGGATATTGCGAAGTACAAAGCTATCATCAGTCCTATAGATGTTGGCGGAGAGCGCCTTGGAACACTTTTTATCTATAAGGATAAAGATGAATATTCCATCGATGATATTATCTTAAGCGAATACGGCACTGCTGTTGTCGGACTTGAAATGCTCCAGTCGGTAAACGAAGAGACTGCCGAAGAAGCGAGAAAGATCCAGATCGTGCGTTCGGCCATCAGCACTCTTTCTTTCTCGGAGCTTGAAGCCATTACACATATCTTTGAGGAACTGGGCGGTACGGAAGGCGTCCTTGTTGCCAGCAAGATCGCCGACAGAGTCGGCATTACAAGGTCTGTTATCGTTAATGCTTTAAGAAAGTTCGAATCCGCCGGAGTTATAGAGTCAAGGTCTTCCGGTATGAAGGGTACTTATATCAAGGTCGTTAACGACGCTGTTTATGACGAACTTAAACTTCTCAAATAAAAACTAAAGTTACGAAGCTTATCTGTCGATATATTTTGTAGCAATAAATAATTAACGGATTGGTTTGCGCAAAGGGATTTGTGATATTTCATGAATCACTTTGCGCTTTTTTATTTCCGGTCCTTCGGAAAGAACAGAAGTCAGGCATTTTTCGGGCAGGTTTTTGCGTTTTTACAAATATTCAAAAAAATATGAAAATAGCCTTGTGTTTTTTTCCTAATTAACTATAATTGATGTTAGAGTAGTCTGAAATCACTATATCTTGTGGTTTTATGCCGGGTCTCTGCCGCGTGAAACATTTTTTATTGAAAAATGCCGCAAATGCAGGCAGTGCTTGAAATCCCGTGAAACATAAACCTGCCGGCTGCTCATCACATTCAAAAAATGGAGATTGATATGATCGGTTCCGATGCTTACAACTACATTAATGTACTTGACAAGGCCGCAGACGCTTCCTGGGTAAGGAACGAGGTTATCGCGAACAATATCGCAAACGTGGATACCCCCGGATTTAAGCGCAGTGATGTCGTTTTTGAGTCTTATCTGCAGCAGTCCCTTTCGGGCAGGGGAAGCTTTGATGAAAAGGTCAGGGATATGAACCTTTCTAATATCAAGCCCTCTGTTTATAAGGATTGTTCGCAGCTGAGCTACAGATATGATGAGAACAACGTGGACATTTCCACTGAGACCGCAAATCTTGCGGAGAACCAGATCAGGTATTACACGCTGCTCGAGTCCATGTCCCAGGAATTCAGCCGCATCAAGACGGCTCTTACCGTTAAATGATCCTTGAACTGTTAAACAATGCAAATAAACAAAGACCGGCAGGTCCTGAGCTGGTCGATACGAATATATTCTTTATCGGAGGTACAATATGGCAGTTTTGATGAGTGCCCTTAATGTCAGTGCCAGCGGCATGACGGCCCAGCGTTTAAGGCTTGACCTTATTTCGCAGAATATCGCGAATGTTAATACCACAAGAGACGAGAATGGAAACGTTTACCGCAGACAGGTGCCTGTTTTCCAGGAAAAGAAAGTGGGAGT
>JAEEGL011288676.1_pt1 | contig 10441 bp, 9 predicted proteins | sample 9134231 | NCBI WGS metagenome assembly JAEEGL01 (sample SAMN16246548, study PRJNA631951) | gut metagenome | biome: gut microbiome; feature: rumen; material: fiber-attached | host: Bos | place: Iran: Karaj | collected 2018-10 | reverse complement strand
TCCATCCTGAGAATAAATTTCGCGCGGTGAGCGGCCTGTAAGTTCTGTAATCAGGTCGTCAGTATCAAAGCAGGGAACTTCAAAATAAGAAGAAAGCAGCCTGGCCTGAGTAGATTTGCCGCAGTGTTTTATGCCCATGAGAATAATTACCTTGGAATCCATAATAAAAAGAGTATAGCGGATAAGTAAAAATATTTGAAGTTTATAGGGAGCTGATTCCCGCTTTTCGTGGTTCCGGCTTCCGCCTCCATAACCGGCCGCAGGCGGCCGGTTACGCTTCGCGCCACTACAATCGGGGCTATGGGGGGGCTAGGGTTTAAAGGTGACATCCGTCATTTTTAAGGTTCCATCAGCATAATGAATTACAGAAACATAAAAAGACTTTTCAGGGACTTCATCATAAGGTACTTCATATGTAAAACTTGACAGAGCTGTTTCGACCTTTAATTCTACACCGCGACTTGCCCATAACAATGCACTTTCCTGATTAACAGAACAGTACAGGGTCTGAACCATACACGGCTGGTCTGCAAAAACTGCAATTTCATTTTCCCCGCACTTCTGGAAGGACTTAAGATAACACGGCATACTTCCCGGATCCTCTATGTAAGGAGGATAAAAATACAGTGCTTCTGTAAAATATCCGTAATTTGGAGAACCCGTATATGCTGTATACCAGCAGTTAACCTTTACAAAATTATTCTTCTGACTTTCAGAAAGACTTAAGGAATAACTAAAATCCGTTCCGCTTTTTGTCATAGACTGTTTATCCTTAATGTTTACCCACTTACTGTCCTGAAGAGTGTCATAAGTTATGTATAAAGAAGATGGCACGGATGAATTGAGGCTGACATTATAATCACTATCAATAACAGGCGTTAAGTTCAGCGGACAGGCAGGTCTTTTAAAAGAAACAGTCAGTGCGTTAAAATTTTTATCCTTAAACTGAACGTAAACCCAGTTATCAAAATTTCCATTAAATGGAACGTATATGCTTCCATTATAATATTTCACTCTTGTAACCGATGAATTATTATCCCAGTCAATTTCTTCGTCAGTCAAATTACTTTTTGAAGACGTGTAGCAGAAACCTGTGATACTTCCGTCTGCCTCATACTGCATGCCGGCTCCCCTGTCATAGAGAGTAGTCTGCATCTTCACCTGATCAGAATACGTGCACTGAGCCGTCAGGTAGTAATAAAAACTCGGAGGCACATTGTCATAAGTAAGGTCCAACTCAACGGGGGCTGAAGTTACAGATTCCCCTGCTTCATTAAATACTACAAGATAAAAGTTTTCCTTTGTAAGGGAAGACGGTACTTCAAAGACAGTTTCCCGTGTATACATAGTTTTATTGTTTGAAGTATTGTAAACATCCTTGTACGGATACTTAACCGTATACGAAAGATTTTCATCCAGGACAGTGCCTTCTGCATACTTAAGCCGTACAGTACGTTTTCCTGTACTTATAACCGGATCATCCACCGTCAGCGTAAACTCAGGTATGGAGTTTTGGGTAAGCTCAGTTACAGAACTCTGAGGAGGAGTAACTCCCTTGTAATAGACAAACGGCTTACCCAGTGGAAATTTAACGCTTCCATAACTGCCGGCATAAAAATAATATATTCCGTCATCAAGAGCTGCAAGATTAACATACTGAGAGCCTCCTGATTTTATATCCTGAAAATTTACTTTACTTATAGAAGCCGTCGAGTCGGTAAAATATTCATAGGAATTGGCAACCTTACTCTTAACCCCTGAAGGAGATTCATAAACAAAATACAGGTAACCTGCACCTGATCCGCCTTCAGTAGTGTACTGTCTTACAGGAATATCACAGTTAAAAGTCCAGGTGGCACTATCCGTATTATCAATGGAAAGCATATTCCGTGATTTACCGATAAAGAGCTTTGATTCCTTTTCATTACCCACCCTGTCCCTTATAGTCAGGATTATAAAAGTATTGCAGGCGCAGTTATGGGTAAAGCTGTAAGTGTAATATTTGCCATACAGATTAGTGTGAGGTGAACTATAATACTTTACGTTGCTTACATCGTAAGGCAGGGCTGCAATATCAACTTCTTCAAGATTATTAAGTTCCCTTCCTTTTTCAAATTTTACGATTTGCGGGCAGTCTTCAAACTGGATGCTGTCATCTATTTCTGGATCATAGCCTGAAATCCAGATTTTATCACAGTATGCGTTTCCCTGCATGTCCGTTGCATAAGGTTCAACCCCAGTATCATAACCAGGAGAAATTATTATTTCATACTCACATTCATTATTTTCATCTGCAAAAAGCCATTCATCCTTTTTCATGCTGAAACCGACATAAGAATGACATACAGTGTCTTTAATCACGTCAAGTTCCTGAGTTACGGTGTTGTCTGCCTTATCATAAAGAATCATCCTGATGTTTATGATTCCGTCTGAGACAGTCTTAAACTTGTGCTCAAAACGCTTTTCATAGTTAATTGTATTTTCAGAATTATAATAAACCGTTGATTCATAATCGGTTTGTTCATTGATTATCCTTTCAGTGCCGTCTGCCTGGCGGATATATCTTTCCTGCACTTCAAGCCTTGAAACTCCGCTTTCACCGTCTCTTCCGTCAACCTCAATCCAGAGTGACCTTACATGGTGATTTTTAATATTATTATCTACAGCATCACTGCTTCCTGCAGTTCCAAGATCCGCATAATCAACAAAAGCCTCTTTAGTTATAAGGGACTGTTCTTTATTAAGATTATCTTCACATGAAGCAATTTTTAAGGTTTTAAATTTAGGAGGAACTGTTTCATCCCCAAGATATGCATAAGGCATTACTACAATATTTTTAACAATCTTTTTTATAGTTACAGTTGCAGTATATGTTTCTGTTTCTGCAGAAATATTCTCACTTACCTTTGTAGTATCCGAGATTAAGACAGCATCAGTTGACTCTTCTGTTGAAAGGTCATAACACATCCAGTCATATCTGAAAACTACATCTTTCTTTTTAACATATGTAACAGTAAATGATTCTCCTTCAATACCTCTGTATATGGAAGGATAAATTGAACCATAGTCATTGGTATCCAGTCTCATTTCAACAGTGGTTTTCTGCGAATTATAATAACTTATCTGCTCATCAATTCTTTCCTTTAAGGAATTCTCATCCATGAAATTTTCACAGGAAGTCAGTAAAAAGACTATACATAAAACAAGCCCCCCCCCGTAAGGAAGGAATAAACCAGAACATTTTTTATTCATATACGCTCCTTTCCATTAAACACAAATTGTGCCTGACATTTTTATTAAAGTTACCTTAATTATAATGCACAAGTAGATATTTACCATAAAAAACAGTATTCTTTTCCATATGAATATTTTTACACTAATTGCACTCAACTTTGTTCCGCTTCTAGCTGTTTTTCTGATTTTTGTAATTGCAGTTCCGGGACAGAAAATCAGATATGCACTTTTATCCTGTCTTTTAGGACTTCTCACAGTAATTCCAGCTTCTTTTGTTCAATATTATATACTGGGCCTTCCGATTTTTATGGCGGGCACGGCAGTAAATCTTTTGATTACGGCAATAATCTTCAACGGACTTATTGAGGAAAGTTTCAAAATGCTTTTTATGGCTTTCCTTCCGCAGAAAAAACTTACCCTCCCCGCTTTTTTCAGCTGTGCCCTCCTGGCAGGATTAACCCTGGGAAGTTTTGAATCAGTCATCTATCTTATAAAACGCCTGAATGAATCAACAGCAGCGGCCGGTCCAGAAAGCTTTTACACGCTGCTCCTTACCCGCTCACTGACAAGTGTTATTATTCATACCTTCTGCGCAGGACTCGGCGGACTGTATCTGTGGTTCTTTAAAACAAAGAATTCACATCTGATGCCGTTTGTATGGGCAGTCCTTCTCCACGGCGCCTACAACTTTTTTGCCGGATTTAAAAGCGGATTCTACAGTTTTGCTGTAATCGCAATTTTATTTACAATATTAGAATGCAGAATCTGGTACAAAACAGCAGACAACGCTCCTTCCCTCAACGGCGGACAGACAGAATAAAAATCCGTTGTATTTTTGACTTTTAGCGTTTTGTTATATTGACACATTTCTTTCTTATATATATACTATCTGAACATTACGACGCGGGGTAGAGCAGTTGGCAGCTCGTCGGGCTCATAACCCGGAGGCCGCAGGTTCGAGTCCTGCCCCCGCTAAATAGAAGGCTTACACATCAAAGTGTGAGCCTATTTTTTTTCTTTAAAGTATATGAGTTCACTTTCAGGACTCGAAGCGGAATGAACGTGCCGAGCAGTGGCGCAGGCAAAATCGCACGGATGCGATTTTAGTGAATGCAGCCGCCGTGAAAGGAGCACACACGAGGTGTGCGACTGTAACGGCGAGTCCTGCCCCCGCTAAAGTTAATCCACTCAAAGCGAGTGGATTTTTTATTTTAAATCAATTTTTTTTTCAGCCCGTATGGACTCGAACCGAAGTGAGCGCCGACCAAAGGGAGGAAGAGGGCGCAAGGACGCGCCCGACAGCGAACGAAGGCGGCTGGAAGGAGCAAACAGGAGGTTTGAGACTGGAAGCCGAGTCCTGCCCCCGCTAAATTAAGCGTTACCGAATCAAGGTAACGCTTTTTTATTTTAAACCAAGTTTCAGGACTCGAAACGTAGTGAGCGGTCTCAAAAAAGGCGAGCAGTGGCGCAGCGTTTTTTGAGATCCGGCAACAGGACGTTGCCGGTAGCGAACGAAGGCGCCGTGGAGGGAGCCGACAAGGAGGTCGGCGACTGTAACGGCGAGTCCTGCCCCCGCTATAACAGACCACTCAGAAATGAGTGGTTTTTTGTTTTTAACTGAAGCTTACTGAATTCACTGAAATTCAACTTTTACTTAAACTCTTTACTTTAAGTTCGTAGGCGGTAGGTTTTTGGCCTACGGTCTGCTTTTCTAAACTAATTATTAAGCAAAGAAAAAAAATGCGTTATACTTCGGCGATAAGTGTCAAAAAAAAGGAGTTATCGCCGAAGTATCCTTGCATTTTTTAATATTTTGGTTGTCAAATGTTCTTATGGATAAAATAATTGGCAGAAAAGCAGAACAAAAGCAGATTTTAGAGAGTTTTAGCTCAGATAAATCAGAATTGGTTGCAGTATATGGTCGTTTGCTGTCGTCTCCTATGTCGTCTGGTGTCATTTCCTTATAGAATAAGTCCTGTTTCTATTTGCACCGTTTGCAATAATCTTTTTTTCTTCAACAAGTTCTGCAAGATAGTCTTTTGTTCGAGATTGCTTTAATCCTATAAACAACGCAATATCTTGTGTACGGGCCTCTGGCAAAGAACTCAAATAAGCACAAATTTTTTCTTTATAATTTATCGCCGATTTTATCGCCATTTTCAGAGTTTATCGCCGATGTTTTGATATGATGGACGACAAAAATTAACTCTGAGCATATCATCAATTTCTAAGAATTCAGGCTTTGTAATTCAATATTCTTTCATCATTTTCAATCAGATTTTTGGATGTTTCATTAATCATCTCTTTTAATTCACTTGCAGGAAATTCATGCCATTTCATAATATCAAGTGGAATATCAGTAGGAACAAAATCTTTTACAATTATATTATAAATATGCATTTTTCCGTTGATATCAGCAAATACTGTATCAATATCATCAGTGTAATAATGGATTTCTGATTTTTCCTTAACTGGTTTCAATCATTCCACCTCCAAAAAATAATTCCCAGAGAAGTATCTTCGTCATTAACGTTGTATGGTGAAGTTCTTAATATTTCTAAATCATTGTCGGAAATCGATTCTTCAAATAAAACTTCTCCAAAATCTAAATTTGCATACCAAGGATAAATTAAGAAAGCTTTTTTTGCTGAAAATAATTTGCAATAAACATATTGTTGAAAAATATCTCCAGAAGAAATATCAGTTTTGTTTGTAAGCTTTTTCCATTTTGTATCAAAAATTATGCTTTCATTATTATTCTTTTTATAAATAATATCTGGAATAGCTAAACGAGTTTCCCAAAATCTTCTACCTTTCTGAGCAAATATTTTATTAGGAAAGAAATGCGACATTCTTTGAGCTACATATTTTTCAAACAAAGCATTCATATCAAACATAATTCCAGTTACTGAATAAAAGCCAGAATTTAAATCAGGATTAGTTCCTTTGATAATCAATTCTGCAAAAGAAAGTGCATACTGGTATTTCTCAGTTTTTCTTTCCTTTTTTAATAATTCTACTTTTTCCCAATTAATTTTTTTTGAAACAATATCTTGAATATCTTCAAAGGTTTCAAGAATTGATTTTGCATCATTAAAAATTAAAGGGCTTGTAGAAATTATTTTTAAAGCTTTTAGAATTACCTGATTTAATAATGAATCTCTATTATATACAGAAGCATCAGTGTAAAACTTTTCTTGATGTATAAGATTCTTTGTAATCTGTTTTGAAAAAAGTAATTTTCCTCTTAAAGCAGTTCTGTTTGCTTCTTCATGCCTGTACGATTTTATTAAACCTGATTTAATTAAATCTTGCACAAGAGAGAGATAATAACGATAAAAGATTTCCCATAAAGTATGTTCGAATGTACTCTGATTAGTATTTTCTGTCTGACGTATATCTAGAGCTTTTGTAACACAAAGCATTCTACATAGACGGTTACGCCATTCATTTCGAACTTCTGGAGAATCATTCTGATTTGAAATCTTGGGTAAAACTTCAATATAGGTATTTCCAATCTGTAGAATCCCCACCCAAGATTTAAATTTTAAACCATGGTCAACCAGAGAAAAGTATTGAGAATTATCTTCTGTTGTTTGATTTTTGAACAACCATTTTGAAAGTGATTCAAAGTGTTTTTGGGTAAATCCTTTTGTACCAACTTTCAAAACCTGGTGTTCAAAAACTGTAATATTATAAACTTTCATTACTCAGAAATAACCGTCGAATTTAAAGTAAAATCCCATTCATCTGCAGGAGCAATTTCATATTGCTTTTTATCAGAATTAAAATATTCATCAGTTGCGATATTTCCAAAAATTGCAGCAAGATTCTTTTCTCTAATAAATGTATTACCAAGAATAAGTTGAATCTTTTTCCAGTCAGAATAGAAATATTCCTGGAGTTGAGGAATAATCTTATTTGCAAAAATACTCCTGATATCTTCTACACTCTTTGCATTTATAAAATAAGCATGTCCTATTGTATGGTCACGGTCTAATAAATATTCAAGACGTGTATTTATAGTTTTAAGCATAGCAGATAAATCTATTCCATCGACAACATCAAGTTTATCAGCATCAGGCATTTTTTCTACAAAAACAAAACGTCTGCGAAGAGCAGTATCAAGAGCTTCAATTGAGCGGTCTGCTGTATTCATTGTACCTAAGATATAAAGATTTGAAGGTACACTAAATTGCTTGCCACTATATGGTAATGTTACAGAAATTTCATCGCTTGCGTTTTCACGTTTGGAATCTTCAATCAATGTAATCAATTCACCAAAAATTTGAGGAATATTACCACGGTTGATTTCATCAATAATAAGAAGATACGGTAATTTATTACCTGAATTAACTGGTGGCTCATATTTTTCCAGTCCTATAGAGGCTTCTTTTTTCATAAAATTCTCTACGATGGCCTTTCTGTAATTATCATGACCACCAGCAGGAACGCCTCGTTCTCCTTTGTAAATCCTATAAAGTTGATCTTTACTAAAATATTTTGGTTTGTCTTCATCTGTCATCAAACCAGTTCCGGTTGTATTTTGAATGATAGTAAAATCTGCTTTTCCATTTATAGATTTTATTGTTACAGATTCATTCTCTTCAAGATAATCCATCAACTTTATCCAAGCTTCGTCAAAATTATCTGTTCCTTTTACTTCAGAAGACTTTCGAGCTTTATCACAAATTTTCTTGAAGATACCAGGAAGAACTTTATATTTCATTGTTTCAAGTTCTGTTCCTTCTTCATCTGTTGTAACAGGTTTTATTCCTTCAATAAAATCTTCATAACTCATAGATTGATGGAAAGTTGTAAATACTACACGACCATCATCAATAAGTTTTTTATAATGAGAAGTAATTTCATTACGCTCATTTAGGTCTAAACCTTCGCATATTTTTACTGCAAGTTTTTTTGTTTCATATGTTTTTCCAGTTCCTGGCGGTCCATAAAGAATTTGATTTAATGGAAACTTTTCTTGAGTTTCAGATGAAGGAGTTTCAATTTTCTTACCTTGTATTGCTTCTTCAAATTCCTGCCAGAATCCAGTATAACGTGTTACATCTGTAAGAGTTTTTAAGGCAGTTGTGGAATTTAAATTCCATTCCCCTTTATGTGTCCATTTTACTTTTCTACAATGCTGATATTCTTTTCTTGTTTCATCGTAATAGTAATCCGATTCAACAATACCTCGTCCAAATAACTGTTTACGTCCATGTTTTACATATACAATATCACCAACGTGCATTTCATTTGCAAATTGCCAAAGGCAAGTTACATCATTTTTAGCAGTTGCATTTGGATCATCACGATATAGTTCTACAACTTTTTTTCTAATGTCTTCTTTATTGTCATATTCATTTAGATTGCCTGTACCATCCCAACCGATGGCCATTATTCCATCTTTATAAAATTCACCCCAAAGGCGAGAATTCTCACCAGCAGCATAGGTCCAACGTTTTACTTTTGTCGATTCTTCAGGTTCCTGCTTCCAAGAATTATGAGAAAAAGAAGAAAATGTCTTTTCTTCAATTTCTCCAGATTTCATTTTTTCTTGTATTGTATTTCTTAATTCACAATATTGTTTTCCAGTAGGAAGACTATCAATATCAATACCATATTTTTTCAAATAATTTCTGCTGTTTGTATCAAGAGAGAAAAAATTATCAGGATTACAGCAATACATCATGAATGTTACACCATAATTCATAGGTCTAATCGAATTCAATTTATCATAAACTATTTGAAAATCATCTGAATTATTTACAACTGCCTCAAATAAGTCCCAATAAGCGTTTATCAATTCTTCTGTAAAATCAGTTGCATTTTGTGTAACGAAGAAAGATCTTCTGTTATCAAGTACAGGAATCCCCTCAAAATCTTCAGGTACTTTTGATTTCAATGAAAACTTATCTTTAAAAAATGAAAGTATTTCCTTTCGATTTTCAGGAGTCCAACCACGATTGAAAATTCCAAAGAAAGAAAAAGGATCAAAGTCTGGATTTGTAACCCCAGAACCATCCTCCGGTCTCCATTGTAAAAAGTTTGTATATTTTTCAGGTAATGAATAAACAATTTTCATTAAGTCCTTTCGTTTGTCTTTATATTCAAGAACTTTTTGAGCCAATTCTTTATAGAATGGTATCCATGTAAATTTTGCTTCTGACATATTAGTTCTTCTCCTGTTATATTCCTAATTCATTTTTAGCATCTTGATATTCTTTTGTGCCGTAAGCACAAAGCATTACATTAACATCATAATCAGGGTAATTCTGCACAAATCTCTTATATGCTCTTCCACATTGTTTTGCAGATTCAGTGGCTGGATTATTAAGATTCCCCAAAAAAATCCAGAACTGATTATATGAAAGACTTTCCATAGAAACATATTCTTCCTTAGTCAGTTTGGCCAATACATTTGAGGAAATTCCAGCTACAGTAATCAAGTCCGTCTTCTTCATGTCCTTATCAATCAATAGCTTCCATAGTTTCTTATAATCTACATTCGCATTACCTTTTGCCATAGCTCTATTATAGCTCATTTTTGGGGTTTTAGGTGAATAAATATCACGAAATAGAAATATTTTTTCTTTTGCTTATTATGCTTCTCTCTATTAAAATCCGAGCCCCTTACACAGCACCCTCACCTTCAATAAATCTATCAAAGTCGCTCTTGTATAATCTATCCTGCACAATTCGGTATTTTTCAAACTCAGTCTCTGCATGAAGCTTCGCTATTTCTGCCGTCACTTTTCCTGCATCCTGTAACAGGCCGTATTCAAACATTTCAATAAAACCGTTTAGTCGTTTTTCCCAGTCTGCCATTGTAAGCGGGATATGACGGTTCGCCATGTTCTCTGCAAAATCAAGATAAGCAGAAACCATGCGGTTCAACTGCCCCAATTCTTTTTCTGACAAGTAGTTTTTTGCGACAGTTACATCGCTTTTCTTTATCTTTCCATTTGGGGCGTCCTGCCAAGTTGTTAGCCCCATGTGTTCTTTTCTTGCATCAGCTCGTTCCACAATCAATTCTGCAGCTGTGTGTCCGTGAACCGCAAAATGCATTTTGTTCTGAACGGTGGCATAAAATCTTTTTGTAGCCGCTGCATCTCTATCATAATCAATTGCTGTTGCATAAATATCCGTAATTTTCTGATAAAATTTGCGCTCACTAGAACGAATCTCTCGGATACGCTCCAGC
>JAEEGL010736692.1_pt1 | contig 10441 bp, 6 predicted proteins | sample 9134231 | NCBI WGS metagenome assembly JAEEGL01 (sample SAMN16246548, study PRJNA631951) | gut metagenome | biome: gut microbiome; feature: rumen; material: fiber-attached | host: Bos | place: Iran: Karaj | collected 2018-10 | reverse complement strand
CTTGCTCTCTGCGTAGTAGTGAGGTACGATTGAGTCTGTTTGTGCCTCTTCGTAGGTCACCGTGTCGGTCTGACCGTCACCGAAACTCCAAACGATCTTCTCGTACTCGTAGTCCGGGTGGCAGGCAAACTTGATGGTGTCCTCGCCGCAAAGGGTGTTCTTGGAGTCGGGGGTGAAGATCTCGCCGTTGATGGTGATGTATTGGGTCAGCGCCTTGGTGGCACCTCCGGCTGAGTAACCGTAGGACTCATTGGAGGTGAAACCGTATACGTGCGCGATGAAGTTCGAACCGTCGCTCTTCAAGGTATGCGAGGTGGCAGTGCTGCCTAACGATACTTGTGCGTAGTAGTAGGTATCCGAACCGTCCACCTTGCTAAAATCAGAAGCGATAGATGTACCGTCCAGCGTCATCAAGTCCGGCTGATCCGTTACTACGTTGACGTAGTGAGCGGTCGTACCGTTCTTGCTGGCATAGGTAGCAAACGTTACCTGGTCGATCTGCTGCTCAATCGGGTTGATCCACAACATGGCAGGGTCACCGCTGGAGTTCTTGTCTCCATGGTACTGCTGCGAAACCATGAACAGGTGTACCGCACAAGGGCAGGAAGTGGTTACCAGACAACTACCGTTTTTAGCATAGGTGCCGCTGGTACCGATCTCAAATTCCCAATAGTGCTTCTTATCCTGCGTAAAATTGAACGTGTGTACCAGGTTGCCGTTGATATGTACCTCGGTCTCGTCGTTCAGCGCAAGAATACGGATCTTGTCCACAGGACGGCTTGCCGATGCGGTCAGAACGAAGGTGTTGCCCCAGTACTGAGTAGGCATGGCTTGCGAGAAGATATGGTCACGCTGTTTGACCTGATAAGGGATATTGGTATGCGGACAGCCTTGGAATACCGCGATCTTCTTGCCGTCTTTTGCCTTGACATAGGTGCCGGACAGGTCACCCGGGTCATTGTCTTTCTTGCCTGTCCATACATAATAGACCTGACCTTTCATCAGTGCCGGCGAATGCAGGGTATCGCCCGCTTTCCAGTTGGCGAGTTTGAGCTCTTCCTCGGTCATACCGGTACCGCCTGTAAACTCATACTTGGATTTGCAGGAGGTGATAGAGGTGGTTTCCTCGGTCGGACAATAATCTATAACCGTATTGTCTTCTGCGGCAATGATAGCAAAATGGCTACCTTGTGTAGAGCCCGTACCTCCGTGGTCGGACGGGGTGTAGGTCTGGATAATATATTCGTCCAGCAGCGATGCGGTAGGCAGTACGTTGGTGGCATCAAAGGTAGCACGCTTGTAGTTCGTGGCAAAAAGGGATATGTTTGTCGTTGACGTTACGTGTAACGCACAAGTGTCCACTTGTTCCGAGTTCACTGCGTAGCAAACCTTACCTGTTTCCGTCATTGTGGAACGGGCGTTGGATACCAGTACATTACCGGTGTACAGCTCCACCAGCTTCATCTGGTTGGCTTTGACATCCAAGAGGGTGGTGTCCCATCCGGTGTACGGATTCGAAATGGTAACCTCGCAGTCCTCACGGGAAGAGATAGAAAGCGATAAAGACAAATCATTGTTCGGATCCTGGTCTGCTTGCATGAAAGTAACCCAGAAATCTTTACCTTCGGTCGATTGACCTTCGTCCACGACATCTGCCCGGAGACTCATCGCCGGCATTACCAGCAAGCCGAAGAGCAGCACATTGAATAGTTGTTTTTTCATATTTGATTTGATGTTAAATGAATGCTTATCAAAACGTCTGCAAAATTACACAATTTTTCCCACGCGCGCGTGCACATTCTCGCGATAAATGTGTAAAAATTGACACACTTATCGAATAAGTTGGCCTAAAGTGGTATAAATTGCCGCATTGCGGACGATTACCATCTGTCCGTCTCTTATTTCTTTGCGCGTGGCGTCTTTTTGGGCTTGCGTATTACAGACGCCGGTAGGGGAGTCGCTATAGGCGTCTCCGTAGCTCTGAGTCAGTTGGCGGAAGTCAACCGGTGTGCCCTGTTTGTCGCCCCATATGTATTCCACCAGGTCGGGGTAGTCGATGAATGGATTGCGGTTGCCCTGTATCTTGTTGACCTCGATGGCACGGTGCAGCTCCTTGGGACTGACAGGATCCATGCGGTGCCATTGGACAAGCAGGTCGCGCAACCAGGGCCGGAACTCCTGCCATCCATCGTTGGTCATGGCGACCCCGGGTTCGCCGGAAGTGAGCCATTCGAGCGAATCGCCGTAACAGGTAGCGATATAGAAGTACGCCCGTGCGAAATCGCCCTTGTATTCGTCCGCAGGACAGAAGACGCGCGTCAGTCCGTAGGCGGCACCGCTGCCGGTGACAAACGAGCCGTTGTTGAAGGTGCTGTCAGCCGGTATGCCCGGTGCATGGTTGGACTTGCTGCGGTTGGCGGAGTAGTCGCCCGGCACGAGGTGGAACAAGTCGCAGTAAGCAGGATTGACCGTGCCGCCCCACCAGCTCTTTGGCAGCATATGCTCGATATCGAATTCGGCTACGCTGGCGGTCGGCTTGGAGGGATCAAAATAGCGTTTGTTGTTGGAATACATATCCAACACCCGGTTGGTGAGAGTGTCACGGTCGGTATAGAAGAACGCATCCCAGGTCTTGTGGGTACCGCTACCGTACCGATACCGCTTGCCGCAACAGATGATGTAACCCAGATGGTTCTTGAGGGTGGAGTCGGCGGTCAGTTGGGCATGCTTGTAGTAGTCACCGGGCATGGAGCCGATTGCCATGCGGGTAGTGTCCAGATCAAAGGTACCGGCACCCGAACTCGGCGGCACGACGGTGAGTAAGATCGGCAGTTCGCGCGTGCGGACGATGTTGTCCTGACCTTTGCAGCGAACCACGACTACGTCTTCCAGCGGAAAGGCTTTGGTCACCTCACTGTACGTCAGGCTATAGTAAATGCCCGCTTCTCCGCCGTCAGCCGGAAGTCGCGTATCCGTCAAGGTGAAGTTCGTGCCCTTTTTGAGCGACAACTCAATGTCGCCGACTACGTTCTTACCCTTAATCTCAAAATTGAGTACATCTTCCATCGGTTCGTCCGCACTTTCCCAGTGCGCACTACCGAAGTCCATTTTGGCGTACGGAACCTCAGCAATGCCCCAAGCCGGATGAGGATTGGTGGCTTCAAATTCTATTTTCTGCACGTACCAGCGGTTGTTCTTGGCATTGACCGCCGTGATGGCGATGCTGTCCACCGCTTGGTTGAGGGTGAAGGTGTAGGGACGTATGTCCGTTCTGTGTCCTGTCTCCCATTGAATATTATGGTCATAGACGTTGATGCCGTATGTCTTGGTGGAATCCGTACCGAAACAGGCGGCATAGACGGTCATAGTGGAGATGGCGTACGTGTCATCCAGACCAATGGTCAGTTCGCCTTTGATTGAGCCGGTTCCTCCCTTGATTCCGTAGCCCTCCTTGGCACGATAGATCTTATTGGCGGTGATGATACTCTCCACGCAGTTGTTGGTGGCACTATAAACGATGTTGTTCAGTTCGCTGGTCGGCGAACTGGAATCGGCGTTACCGCTGTTGAACACGATCGTGTAGGTCTCCGCCGTAAGGCTGACGGAGAATAGTATTGCGGACAGAAGGAGGGCGACGTTTTTCATGGGAGAGGATTGGTAATTCTTAGCCCTAAGGGGCACGATTATTTGACTGGAGTCAAATTTTGGTGATTTGTAATTTGTAATTGGTGATTTTATGATTTCTTGGGGATGCACGCGAGGAGCAGATTGAGCACGACGTACCAGAGGATACAGGCGGTGCCGCTGAAGAGTGCGAACTCGATATGCTTGGTCGCAACGGCTTTGGCGATGCAGAAACCGATGAGAATGAGACAGCCGATCAAGAAGCAGATAATCAGCGTTTTCTCTTTCTTGAAGGACTTGAAACTGAAGAACGGGATCTCGGCATTGAGCAGGTAGCAGCTGACAAAAGAGAGCGCGATGAGCACCCACGCCATCCAGTCGTAGGCGATGACGGAGATCGGCATGCAACACAACGCGCCCCAGAAGATGGCGTTGGCAGGCGTTGCCAGACCGATGAAGGACTCATGCTGACGTTCGTCCACGTTGAATTTCGCCAGACGGAGGGCAGAGAAAGCTGCCATGATGAGTGCCAGACCTGCCCACCAGCCAAGGATAGGCTTGAGGTAACAGAAGAGGATCATCGACGGCGCGAGACCGAAGGTGATGTCATCGGCGAGCGAGTCCAATTGGATGCCGATGGGGCTGGGTGCGTTCAAGAGCCGGGCACTCATTCCATCGAAGAAATCGAAGAAAGCACCGGCGAGGATGAATACGAACGCCCAGATGAAAGCACCTTGGGTAGCTAAAAAGACAGCGATACATCCGCACAGCAGATTACAACTGGTCAATGTGTCCGGGATAATACGTTTACAATTTACCATTTTATCATTTACCATTTTATCATTTATTATTTCATTCAGTCATTCAGCCTTTTGTACACAAACCAAGTGATGACAAAGGTGGTGATGCTGCAGGCATTGGCGATCCAGAAGAAAGCCGTGTAGCCGACAGACATCTCGATAGCACCGGCGACGAAGCCGGGAATCATCATCGACAGCGCCATGAAGGCGGTGCAGATGGCGTAATGGGCGGTTTTGTATTCTCCTTCGGAGAAGTGCATCATATAGAGCATGTAGGCGGTGAAACCGAATCCGTATCCGAACTGCTCGAAGCTGACGGCGGTGCCGATGATCCAGAGCGATTCGGGTTGCGCCATGCTCAGGTAACAATAGACGAAAGAGGGGAGCGTCAGTGCTGCCGCCATGATCCACAACGAGCGTTTGAGTCCGTTGCGGGATATATAAACGCCGCCAAGAATGCCGCCTACCAGCAGGCAGATGACGCCGATAGTTCCGTAAATGAGTCCGACGGTGTCGGTTGCCAGCCCCAGACCTCCACCGATGATCTGTCCGTCACGCACGAACGCTTCGCGGGCATCCACCAGGAAGGGTTGACAGAGCTTGACGAGGAATCCTTCGCTCAGACGGTAAAGGAGCATGAAGGTGATGGCGAGCGCTACGCCGGGCTTGGTGAAGAAGGTGACGAAGGAGTCGCCCAGTTCACGCCATACGGCGTGGCTGTTGGCTGTTGGCTCTTGGCTATTGGCTTTTAGCTCTTGGCTATTAGCTCTCTCTTTGTCTTCGGCGGCACGGGGCAGGAAGAAAGAGTGGTAGAGGGTGACGAGCAGCATGATGATGCTGGTCACGCCGAGGGTGATCTGCCAAGAGAGGGGGATATTGCCGGTTTTGTTCTCCATGTAACCGGCTATATAGACGAGCACGCCTTGCGAGAAGACGGCGGCTATGCGGTAGAAGGTGGAACGGATACCGACGAATGCCGCCTGACTGCGGGTGTCATGCGCGAGCATGTAGTAACCGTCGGCGGCGATGTCATGCGTCGCTGATGCGAAAGCGGCGATGATGAAGAGAATGAGGGTGAAAGAGAAAGTGGAAACGGGTGTCGCCTTGGCGGCGATCGTCTCTGCAGCAGGGTGCGGCAGGCTGATTGTCAGCAAGATACACAGGGCTGTCAGCAATGCCTGCATGGTGATGATCCACCAGCGTTTGGTTCGCAGAATGTCCACGAACGGACTCCATAGCCCTTTGAGGAACCACGGGAAATAGAGCAGGGTGGTGAAGAAAGCCAGCTGGTCATTCGGTACCCCCATTTTGGCAAACAGCATCACGGAGATGCTGTTTACCAAGAAATACGGGATACCTTCTGTGAAGTACAGGGTCGGTACCCATAACCACGGGGATATGTTTTTGCTATTAGCCATTAGCTATTAGCTGTTAGCTGATTGCTTTTTCTCCATATATATAATACGCGCGTGCGCGTGATTATTGGAAGTTAGCACGATTGTCGGTGACGTCAGCTTTCTCCTCGATGAGCTGCATAGCCTGATAAGGCAGGTATGCGTAGCGTGCAACGATCTGAGCTTTCTCCACCTCGAGATTCATCTCGTCGGAGAGGTTGTTTTTCGCACCGGTTTTAACCATGAACACACCCATCTTGCCTTGGATCGGCTCGCTGAGTACGTTCTCGCCCTGTGCGAGTGCCTTACCGATAACAGCAGGCTCCATACCGGCATTGCCGAAACGGCTGTCTGCCAGCGAAACGCGCTCTGCGCTCTGAACGGGCTGGTTGAGGATCTGAGCAGCTGCCTCGAGGCTCTCTACGCCCTTGAGCTGTTTCTTGATGTACTCTGCCTTGGCGTTGTTGGTAGCCTCGTAGGTCAGTTCGGCACGAACAGACTCCATCGGGCGGTACTCGCCGTCGTTCACTTCGGTCAGGGCAGCTACGATGAACTGCTGACCGCACTCGAAGACGTCGCTGACAGCGCCCTCTTTGGCCTCGAACGCCCAGCGAACGATAGGACGGCTGGATTTGAGCTGACCTACCTTGTCGGTGGTGGCGGTGAGGTTGTATTGCGGAATAACCGCCATGCCGGCAGCCTGAGCTGCTGCTTCGAGGGCCTCGGCGTTGTTATTGTTCACGATAAACTGCTTGGCGTTGTTGTAGATGATCGAGTAGGTCTTGCTGGACGGGGTTACCTCACGAGCAAGGATAGCCAACTTCACTTTCGGGGTCGGTTTGCCAATCTCCATGATCTCGTACGTCTGCTCGCCCATACCCTGTGCAACGGTGAACCGGGTACCGCGTTTGCCAGCGAAAGCGGGCTCGGCGATGTTCTTCGGCAGGTCAGAAGCCTTGAACCAACCTAACTCCTGGTCTTCGCCGTTAGGAACGATAGCCTTGAGTTCTACGGAATCCGGCATCGAGTAGCCGGTTTTCATGATACGTGCCATTGCGTAGGTGTTGTTCTCGAACAGGATCTCGGTGCAGTCACCTTCCTTGGCTCCTTTTGCAAATGCAAAGTCCTTGAACTGTGCCGGAACGGTCTCTGCCGAGAAATCGCGTCCGTCGTACATGATGTCCGAGTTGGTGTTGACAACGAGGCTGACATCCTCGGTCGTCTTGAACTCCTCTTGGAGGTTATTGAGCAGAGTGAGAGCCGCCTTGAAGTCGTCCTCGCTCGGTACGATGTCAAAAGCAACGTACTTGATAGCGCGGTTCGGGGTCTGCTTGTACTGCTCTTTGTTCTTCTTGTAGAGCTGCTTGAGGTCGCTGTCGCTCACTTTGACGAGGCTGTCTGCAACCGCATAGTAAGGCTGCATAACGTACTCGACGCTCACGCCGTTCTGACGGCTGTTGAAAGCGAACTCTGCATCCAGCGTGTTGGCCTTGATCAGATGTTGCAGCAGAGCGTTGTATTTCTCCTGCATGTAACTGATACGAACGGCTTTCTCCCAGTAGAGCCAGTAGGTCTTGGCCTGCTGAAGGTTGGCGTTCTGCTCGCCATCTTCGCTGTCCTGGTTGATAGCCTGCAACAGGCTGATGACTGCATCGCGGCTGAACTGACCGTCCTCGCCGGCGAACGCACGACGACCACGGATGATCTGGTGTACGTTCTCACCGATGCATAACTCGCTCAACTCGTCGGCGGTAATGTCCATACCGATCTTCTGAGCTTGTGCGCGCAGCGTATAGTCCATCATCAGCATGTTCCATACCTGATTGCGGATCTGCGCGTGTGTGTCTTCGTCAAAATCCGAACGACCGGACTCGATCTTGTACACTTCTGTTAACTGGTCTTTTGCTGCCTCGTACTCCGTGTAGTGCACTTTCTGACCCTCAATAACGCCGACGTTCTCGCGGCTGCGGTTGAAGAAACTACTACCGGAGTTCAAAAAGTCTCCGAGAATAAATGCCAACATGGCCAAACCCACAATAGCGATCAACAGGGCGCCATGATTTCTGATTTTTTGTAAACTTGCCATTTTTTGTTATAATAATTTTGAATTTTTTGTTTTCTGTTCGAATTACCAGTTCGGGTTCGTGGTCTTCACCAGTTTGGCGGTACCGTTGGAAGTCTCGTATGTGCCGTTGTAGTTGGTGATCTTCGCGTTGATGGTCACGGTGTCGTTCGGCTGTAACTCACAGGCGTCCGTGAATTTCTCACCGTTCATACCTTTGCTGCGGTAGATATAGAAATATTTCTTTCCGTCCGAGATATAGAACGTTGCATTGCCGTTTGCGATATTGAGCTCGCTGACCTCGGTCACCACGCCCATGATGTTGTAGTAATCATCCGTCACTTTTCCGCTGACCAGAGAGGCAGCGATCTGGACCGCCTCGCTTACGCTGATCTCACCCTCTGCCGGATCGGGACAGCCGGGGAAAGGCGGAGGAGCCACCATGGAGTCGATGCGCACGATGAAACCGTTCTTGAGCTCGGGCGTCGTACCTTTGTAATTGGTCAGCGTACCGACCACCGTCACTTTGGAACCTACGCGGGGCACGTCGGAGTTCTTATGGAACGGACGGTTGTTGAGGTTGTTCGTATAATAGCACGAGATGCTCGTCGTGCCGCCGTTGTCCGACAGGGCAAAATTGATGTTGTCATATTGGTCGGGTACCGACATCGGGCTGGTGGTGTTCTTGGTGATGACACCGCTCAGTTTGTACTGGTCGGGTGTCTCGGCGTCAGCCGGCATGGCTTTGCAGATGGCGATTGCGCTGTCCACACTGACGATGATACCGTCCGTGTCAGGCACGAGCACAGGCATAGACTCGTCATTGTAGTCATTGTCGCCGGGATTGTTGATGTACGGACTTTCCTTGCAGCCTGCAAAGAGGAGCGCAACAATAGCGGTCAAAACCCATAAGCTTTTGTTTTTTGCCGTAAAGGCGTGATTGTCAGCAGTTTTCATATCTGTATTGTTTAAGATTTTACACATTACGTCAAAATCGGGTACAAAGGTACAACAAAAAAATGACATACGCAAATATTTTGGCAACTTTTTTGCAAAATAGAGTTTTACTCTATATACTGAACGGGATTATTGCCTTATTTGATGCAGGTTTTGTGCTGGTTTTATACTGTCACCGATTTTAATAGGCTCCGCATAGCTCGAACCACCGGTAATGATTAAGGAATCTATAAACAATATATAAAGAATCATTAACCTTTTGAACGCTCTGTATTATATACAAAGTATATAATACTAATGTATGTCTGGATTCAATCCAGACGAAATGGACGGAGAAAAAAATGCATGGCCAAATTGACCATATTGGCCAAATCGGAACGAAATGGTCAAAAAAGTCAAAATGGTCATGCAAATAGTGCAAGGCAAAAATTTTTAGGAAAGGTGTGTTTATCGGTTCAATGTCCTGTTGCCCAACAAAACGGGCAGAAAACGGGCAGTCAAGGCAATCAGCGGCGTGAACACCAATTGAATGAGAATGGCCCACATGCAGGCATTCCACTCGACGTTAGCGCACAAGGGATGATTAGCAGCCCAAATAACCAGCGGTATGTGAAAAGCCAGCACCATTATGCTGCCTTGCGAATGGAGCGAGAAAAAGAATCTTCTGTCATCATGCAGTCTGCATAACAGGGCATCAAGGCCTCTGCTGATGCCATAGAGGCAGAGCGTGCCGGCAACGCCTCCGATGAGGCATAGACTGAAATAGTGGCCATAATAACCCTGCACCAGTCCTACAGGCCCGTTCCACGTACCGCAGAACCAGAACAGGACACCGGACATCACCGTCAACAAAGCGATAGTGAGCCAGTTCTCCTTTGGGGCTGCATATTGATGCAAGCGGCGCAATCCATAGCCGATGATGAAGAACAAGCTCCCCAGCCCCCATCCGTGCATGCCCCACAAGGTGTTTCCCGAGAAAACGACCCATTGGCGCATATAATAGGCATACAAAATCGAGAGGATAATCCATGCGATGGTGCGAATGGTTCCGCCTTTCGTCATTTGGAAGGCTATTTTGACAAAGAGCAGGCAATAGACAAACCATAATTCGCAGCCACCGAACGTACCGTTATACTTGTTGAAGCCGAGCATAATCCCGCCAATGGCAATCAGCAGGTCCTGCATAGAGCACATTCCCGGCCATATGGCATAATTGATGCCGATGCGGATGAGACACAACAACAGATAGGGCACTATCAGCCTGCGCCACAGTTTATCCCAAAAGACAGGCCATGAATCCTCTATTTTCGACAAATAACCGCTGACGACAAAAAACAACGGAACACCGACAGTCGACAAGTGTACCGATGTTACCGGTGCAAAAAAATGATAGCATACAATGGTCCACATACCCAATGTTTTGAGTATGTCCAACCATGTTATATGTCGGGATGGAGTTTTGTCCATGTGTGTGCTATTTTACTAATTATGGGTGCAAAGGTACTAAAAAAATCCTATATATGCAAAAAAAATGTAAAAAAAAGCCAAAATTCTTGCGTATATGAAAAAAAAGCAGTAATTTTGTGCGCTTTTTCGATGGTAGG
>JAEEGL010512911.1_pt1 | contig 10441 bp, 8 predicted proteins | sample 9134231 | NCBI WGS metagenome assembly JAEEGL01 (sample SAMN16246548, study PRJNA631951) | gut metagenome | biome: gut microbiome; feature: rumen; material: fiber-attached | host: Bos | place: Iran: Karaj | collected 2018-10 | reverse complement strand
TCTTCACCGAGCAGCACATTCGGATACCACTTTCTCACAATATCCTCGATCGTTTCCTGCTCGTTATATGCAGGGATCACTATGAAAAGCTTATCCATATATCAACTCCTCCTATTAATAACGCAGTTTTTATTACTGACTGATGCCGGCCTTTATCCTGTCCACCGTCACCACCACAAACGAGATCAGGCAGGCGTAATACAGCGCCCCGCCCACGGTCAGGCATATCACATTGTCGTGAAATATCCTGAGCACGAAAAAGAACATCAGTGTCGTTATAAAATAAATAATCTCTGCTGTCTTCATCCTTCCTGTTGCAAAATATCCGAAGACTATGATCATAACGAAAAAATCATATATCCTGTGATATGTCATAACAAGCGAAAGCAGTACAGCGAGCGAAATAAAAAGCTCGTCGTTTCCCTCAGGAAGCATCAGGGCAGCCGCAAAAAGGAATACCATAGCCAGGCCGGTAATTATAAATCCCGCGGGATGCCCGCCGGTAAGCACGCCTATATCTATGCCTCCCTCAGCCGCAAGTGCCGAAGCAACCTTTAAAGGCTTTATCAGCATATCGACAAAGGATTCATGAAGCACCGAGGCTGCCACACCGGTAAGGATCAAATGCGGCACAAGGCTGATCACAAATTCCTTCCATCTCTTTTTATAAATAAAATATACCGCAAGCGGTGCAGTGACCGTATACTTCAAGTAGCTAAGCGACAGCAGCAGACCTGATGCAACAATACGGGCAGTGCTGCTCGTATCCACTCCGTTTTCATCTGCCAGCCCCCGCTCTGATACATATACGGCCAAAAGGAAGAAGGCGACAGCAAAAAGTGTATGCTGTCCGACTCCCATCTGATTTCTCCAGGGAGTACCCGCCAGCATCAGCATTACAAAAACGGGATACATCCTGTCATCTACCCTGGCCATAAAGGTCTTTTTCAAAAGCCAGATCATGACCGCAGTACAGAGAATATTGCTCACGGTCCAAAGCACACGCGCCGCATTATAAGGAGGAAGCGCATATCCGGTAAGGATATACAGCAGCGAGGGAAACTGGTTTGCCTCCATCCTCTGCGGTGTGCCGAGTCCCTCATAGTAATCATAAAAGCCCTTAAGATTTGCAATATCAGGAAGCGATGCTTTGTCAAAATCCCTGCTGATATCATAAGGGTCATAACCGTTGATAAGCGCAGATGTCGCATCATACTGGAAATCCTGGCTCCATACAAGGCCGTTGCCTATGCCTTCATAAATGGAGATCACAGCCATCAGCGCCAGCAGGGCGTACAGCACGATCCAGAATCTTCTGTCCGAGGTTGTCTTTTTTATAAAACGCTTCGGAGCGGACACCTTATACTGCTCTTATCAGGCCATCGCGACGACAGCTTCTTTAAGCGCCTCGAGCTTTTCGTTTGAATCATCGAGGCTTGTGCCCTTTACTCCCATATAGAACTTGATCTTGGGCTCCGTACCCGAAGGTCTCACGCAGCACCAGGAATCATTTTCCAGATCAAAATAGAGCACATCCGATACGGGAAGTCCTGTGACCTCCGGCCCCTTATCATAATCCACAAACTTATTGACCTTCAGTCCTCCGAAGGTTTCAGGCGGAGCCGTCCTTATCCTCTCCATAATACCCTTTATCTGCTCCGCTCCGTCAATGCCCTTGAGCGTAATGGTATGGATGCCCTCCCTGTAGAACCCGTACTTTTCATAGATTCTCATCATCTGATCCCAGAGGGTGAGCCCCTGCTTCTTGTAGAAGGCAGCCGCCTCCGCAAGGCACATGACAGCGCAGACTGCATCCTTATCCCTGGCATGCGTTCCTGCAAGACATCCGTAGGACTCCTCCAGTCCGAATACATACTCGTGGGATCCGTCCTGCTCGAATCTCTTTATCTGATCACCGATATACTTAAAGCCTGTCAGGACCTCGATAAGTGTAAGACCGTAGGCTTTTGTTATGGCATCAGCCAGATTGGTCGTGACTATGGTCTTTACAAGAGCGCCGTTTGAAGGAAGCTTTCCGAGGGCCTTAAGCTCACTGATCCTGTATTCTCCTATCAGCATTCCGGACATATTTCCTGTGAAAGGTATATATTCCCCGGTCTCCTTGTCCTTAGCGTATATACCAAGTCTGTCAGCATCCGGATCCGTCGCAAGCACGATATCCGCATCCTTTTCCTTCGCAAGCTTCAAAGCAAGAGTGAAGGCTTTGGGATCCTCCGGATTGGGATAATCAAGGGTAGTGAACTTAGGATCAGGAAGCTCCTGCTCAGGTACCACGAATACATGCTTGAAGCCGAGCTCCTTTAATATCCTCCTTACAGGTATATTACCCGTACCGTGGAAAGGAGAATATACGATCTTGATGTCATCTGCCATCTCCTCTATGACTTCGGGATGGATGATGAGTTTCTTTAATTCAGCAATATATTTATCATCGATCCCGCTTCCGATCACGTTATAGAGACCTTTCTCCTTAGCCTCATCAAGATCCATCGTCTTTGCCTCAGTGATCTGCACCTTATTTACTTCATCTATGATCTCCTGATCCCTGGGCACTGATACCTGGGCACCGTCCTCCCAGTAAACCTTATAGCCGTTGTATTCAGGAGGATTGTGGCTTGCCGTAACAACCACCCCCGCTATGCAATGAAGCTCACGCAGCGCAAATGAAAGCTCAGGAGTGGGACGAAGCGAGTCAAACACATAAGCCTTAATCCCGTTTGCCGCAAGACAGAGTGCAGTCACATCGGCAAACTCCGGTGACATGAAACGACAGTCATAAGCTATCGCCACGCCCTTGTCCTGTCCGTTATTTTTAATGATATAGTTTGCAAGTCCCTGTGAGGCTTTGCGGACTGTATATATATTCATACGGTTTGTGCCTGCTCCGATGATACCGCGAAGTCCGCCGGTCCCGAATTCAAGCTCCTTATAGAATCTTTCCTCTATTTCCTTTTCATCTCCCGCTATGCTCTTAAGCTCCTTCTTTGTCTCCTCATCAAAATAGGAGTTTTCAAGCCACTCGTTGTAGTTTTCCTTGTATCCCATACTCATTACCCTCCGAAAAGAAAAATCAGGTTTTCAAAATCAAGAATCTTCTATATTCTACCACAAAAACCACAAAACCGATATCGTTGACCAAAATGTTGTATTTATCCCCTGTTGCCCGTCCCCGGATCCGCTATAAGCACGAAGCTCATAAAGATGATGCTGTAGGGAGGGACCGTAAAGAAATTCTCAAACCATGACGTGAACATCATCGCGAACGCAGCAGAAAGAGCCAGGCGGCGGATACGGACCATTCCCTCCTCCTGAGAATTGATCCCCGGATCTGATCCGCCCGGTTTCGATTTATGTAAACCATCCGGTCTGCATCGTTCAAACATCCTGAAAAGCAGGATGATTATCAGTGTGAACACTATTATCCCATGAACCGTGAGTATGTCGAACATTCCGTTATGAACCTCGAAAATCTCAAAGCTCTTAAGCTCATATGAAGAGCCTATGCCTGTAACTGGCGAAGAAAGAAATGCCCCCCACAGCTCCCTCCATATCCCCTCTCTTCCGGAGAATACATCCTTATAAAGAAAGGTCACACCGCCAAAAACCCCTGCGAATTTTATGTAAATCAAAGTAAAGGCCGCAGCACCCACAGAAGCGGTTAAAAACAGGATCCTATAGCACCACGCAGAAGTCGACATAACTTTTAAAAGCGCATATATGGCGATAAACATAATCATTCCGATCATTACCGTTCTGGAATGATAAAGCATTGACAGGATGAACGCTGTGACAAAAATTATCCCTTCGATGAACTGTCTGTATTCTATGAGCATCCGGGGAACGGACTCTGATCCGGGAAGCTTTATCCCTGATCCGGTCAATTCCACAAGTATCATTGCAAAGAATGCCATTATCATAAAGGTAAAGCCAGCCATGTTAAAATTGTAGGACCAGCGCACATGCGAATACCAGAGGATCACAGGCAGGGCTCCGGCAAAGGATATCAGCCTTATCTCAGATGAGCCAAGCCTCATCCGCTTTTCCACATAACAGATGAGCGCGAGGTCAGACGGAATGAAAGCCGCGCCGTATCCCGACCCCGTGGCAAGGACAACGATCACAGTAAATACCACTGTCATCACTGCAAGTATAAGATCCACATCTTTATTTCTGATATCATCAGCCAAATAGGGCAGAGCAATGAGACCCAGCACCAGAAAGATCAGCACAGAGGCAAATCGGACCGTGAAAGCATAGACATCCTGATTGATAAAGGATGTAGCGACAAGATAGATGAACAGTCCGCAGAATATTGAATTTGCTTTATCCTTAAGCTGTCCCACCGGTAACCTTCCTTTTCACAAATGAGATCTGCTGCCTGTAGATAAAAAGCATCAGGGCCAGTATCAAAGCGTCCGCAATATAGGATACCGCCCCGGTCGGAAAAGATGCCACGGAAGCTCTGATCCCGGGCAGCATAGTCACTGCTCCCGCAGCAAGGATCATAAGATATCCGAAAACGTCTCGTTTTATGTCAACCTCCATCAGGATATGCTTCCGGGTAAGTGCGAAAGCTATCGCAAACATAGTAAAATACGATATCATTGTCGCATAGGCTGCTCCGATGGCCCCGAACAGGATTATCCCAAAATAATTGAGGATTATGTTAACCACAGCTCCTGTCCCCGTTGCTATCCCCATACTCTTTCCATCCTTATGCGCAAGACAGATGGATCCCAGATAACCCTCCAGCGCACCGAAGATCACGGAGATCAAAAGCGGCGGCACCATGATCCATGCCTCATAGAAGCCTTTCCGGAACATAAATGCTGCAAGAGGCCTTAAGATCAGCAGAATAAACGCGCATCCCGAAAGCATTACCGCGTTATAAAGCTCATAAAGCTCACCGAAGAACTTCCCCGCATCCTCCTCCTTATATGATTTCGTGGCCGACATCTGAAAGCTCTGCGCAAATATTCTTTGGAATACCATAAGGATCGCCGGGATCTTGTAGGCCACTCCATAAAGTCCGTTCTGAACGGAGCCAAGCATAAAGAGGATAAAATACCGGTCCAGCGCATTATTGGCCCAGGAAGCTGTCGAATACAGCATCATACCTCGTCCGTATTCCGTCATCTCCTGCCTGAGCAGCAGATCCTCCGGCTCGGACAGGGCCTCAAAGCCTCTTATCCTGAAGAACATTATCCCTGCTGATATCAAAAAGGCCGCCATCTGAGAGATAAGATAACCGTACAGTCCCATATGGAACACCAGCAGAAGGAGAAGATTTGAAACTACAGTGATAAAGGTGCAGCTGATAGATCCTCTTATCATGATCTCTACCTTCTCGCATCCCTGGGTATACAGCAGCATGAATTCATAGAATGCATCACAGGAAAAGAGCACAGAAAACAACGCAAAATAGAGCTTATACTCTGACAGAACAGGAATCAGGATCAAGGCAATACAGATTATGTAAACCAATACAGCCGATCTTATCACATGTCTGAGACCGCTTCTTAATATCGATCCTCTTTTCCCGCTCTCCTCTATCCCGTAGCGGAGTGCCGCCTCACCCGCATTCATGGAAAGCAGTGGTACCGCGAGCAGCAGCGTAGCCTGCATTACATCGGCTATTCCGTAGTCTGATTCAGTCAGAACATTTGTATAGAAGGGTACGAGAAGAAATACCAGAAGCTTCGAAGCAATGTTGCTTACGGTAAATAAGGACATATTCTTCAGCAGATATCTGCCCCTGTTCATTGCAGGATTCCGCCCGTTCCCGAGACAGATGGCTCAGGAAGACTATCCGTTTTCGCGACGGGTATCCCGGAAGAGCTGCCTGATCCTGCTTTGACTGACTCAGACGATCTCCACTCGTCCGCCCCGCGGTAAACAGTTATGAAAAGGAAGAAAAGGATCGGTGAATAGTCAGCCCACATAAGATCCATATCTATGAATGATTCGAAGAATATGGCAAATACCGCCGCTCCCGCGATAAGTGCGAAAGGGTTACGACGTATATGCTCACGCATACCAAGCAGTCTCTCTATTATCACAAAGGCCGCTATGGCAAAAACCACAAAACCGTGGACGATCAGGATATCATACATTGCATTGTGCATATTGTATTCAAAAAAGCTTGAGAGCTCATAGCCTGATCCAATACCAAGAAGGGGCTGCTTTTCCAGCATGTTCCAGACCTCGGTCCAGATCTGCTCACGCCCTGAGAAAACGTTCTTGTAAAACAATGGCATCCTGGCATTGTAGCCTGTTTTCGAAAGCGATACATAGGCCCATACGAAAAGCAATGATCCGAAGACTGCAAAGCAGGAAATAAAGGCATATGCTCTCCTGTGCTTTGCCGGATCAAATAACAGGAACAGCATATAAAAACATGCAAAAAAGAAAAGAGCCGAAAACGCTCCCCTTGCGAGATGCCATAGCACCAGTGTCCCGGTCCTGAGAAGAGCCAGGACGATGAAATAACCAAGGATCTCTTTTTTAAGGGAAAAATATCTCAGCAGGATCAGCGCCGCAAAAAGCGAAAAGACCGTATAGGTCGCTCCTGTGTTCGTATTATATGAAAACTCCATGTCGTGAAAGAACCATACTCCGTACATGGCAAGGAAGAATACCTCCAGGGTCCTGTACTGTATATCGGACAGCTTAATATACGGAGTAATATAGAGCAGAAGAAGAAAATCCGCCAAAATAAGGATACAACCTTTATTGGAACCGATAATAAACAGATTCAATGCCGCGATCAGCAGTGCTGCAGTCATACCGATAAGCACCGCATCACGGGATTTAAGTCTTTGTATCCAGTCGATATTGATAAAAAAGAGCGCGGCAAAGCAGACAAATATGATCAAAGAATTGTATCTTTCCGTCACATGGTAAAAAAAGGGAAAGATCCAGGTTCCTCCGAAAAATATCATCATTATGACGATCGGTATCCAGTTAAGCCGCTGACGTAATTGCAAATCCTTCATAAATACTGTCCTGCAGTTGATTGTATATTATACCACAAAATCCCATTTTGTTTTCCTGAGCCAAAGATGACCGGAACTTTCTCATTTCTTGCGATAAAAGAAGGTGTTAACTATAATTACCGTAGGTCAAAGGAGTTTCGAAGATGAAGAAAAAAAGACTGAAGATCGTGATGATGTCCATCTTCGCTTTTATCGCAATAGTGCTGACAGGCATCCTTATCTCAAACAGGCGCCCGGATAAAACGCCTGAGAGCAGGCCTGCCGGCGTCGATCCCAAAGATCCGGCCATGGTGATCATCGATACGGAAAGCGCTTCCGGGGATCAGATCCCGGATGCGCCGGAGCGGAGCTTTAAGCCGGAGGATCTTAATGCCAGGGATGAAGCCACTGCCGAAGAGCTTAATGAGAGACTAGACAGGATGGAAGGGATGATGCCGGAGAAAAGCACAGGTTATATCTTTGTCGGCGACAGCCGCTTTGTCCATATGGACAGGGTATGTCATATTTCAGATGCTGACAATCTATTCATGGCAGCAAAAGTGGGAGCCGGCTATCCATGGTTTTCCGGAACAGCTGTTTCGCAGATAAAAAAGATCACTTCTTCCGGCCTTTTTGATAAATACCGACTCATTATCTGCATGGGAGTAAATGACCTCGAGGATATCGACAGATATAAGCAGAAGATCGATGAGCTGAAAACAGATTACGATATATCCCTTGTTTCCGTAAATCCCATCACAAGCTACGGAACACTTTCAAACGAAAGGATCGAAAGCTTTAATTCAAAGCTTAAGGAGTCAGACCTTCCCTATATCGATACCTGCCGCCTTCTTATGCTCACCGGCTTTACTACTACCGACGGTCTGCATTATGATTCCGACACCTCGGAAAAGATCTTCAGAGGGATACTGATGGGGCTTGAGGATGAGAATCCTTCGGCGCTGACGGATGACACTGCCCCGGTACTGGACAAGGCCTCGGCGGAAAAGAAAAAAAGCCTTCAAAAGGCAATAACGGACGAGAATGTTTATGTGAAGGAAGAGGTTTCAGAAAACCTTCTTCCGATACCCCCGATACTCACGGAACAGCAACAGCCGGCGGACAATACCGTAAATGAAGCTCCTGCAGCTAATGAAACCGCTCCTCCAGCAGAAGAAAACGCCGCTTATCAGCTGACCGAAGCTGATATTGATGCGCTTTATGGTATCACGAGAGACGAAGGATCCTCTGATGACGAGGAGGAAGAGCATGAAGACAGCGATGATGACGAATGATCAGCTTTAAGAGCAGAGCGGCTTTAGCAGGTTTTCAAGCTCTGAAGCCCTCTTTTTCCAGGATGTATTCTCCTTATCCAGCTCTACCAGCAGTCTGGTGTGATTTTCCTCCGCAAGAAGCTTCTCTATTTTTGATGCGATCTCATCTATATCCTCAGGATCATTGATTATATCCATATCCTCAGTCTTCTTGATCACACTGAGCGCTCCGCACTTTTTGGAAATAAGCACCTCTGCGTAGGACAGCAATGCCTCTATGGGGGCCAGACCGAAGGTCTCAAAGACAGAATTCTGCACGAAGATCCTGTTCCTGTGATACTCCTTCATCAGCTCATCATGTGAAATGAGGCCCAGATCACGGACAAAGGGATATGAGCTTATCTTTTCACTGTCAGCCCCTTTATCGCCTGCCACTGTAAGGGTGATATCATGCCCTTTAGCATTAAGCTTTTCCACTGCAAGGCACACATTGATGATCCTCTTCCTCGGCATCCCGCCGCCTACGGATATGATGCCTTCGGGATCACGCTCCTCAGAGGAGGCATTCTCCCTTATCATATCCCAGTCTATACCGTTGGTGACATGGGATATCTTTGACGCATATTGAGGGTAATTCTCCTTAAGCCATCCCTCAAACTGTCTGGATACGGCAAGGATCAGATCAGCCATCTCCATCATACGGCGCTCGTCCTTAGCCATATTAAGGTCTTCTACATGATTGATCCCGTTTTCGTATTCCACAGCGCCATGCATCAGATAAGCCGCCTTTTTCCCGAAAAGCCTGCCTATCTTCATGGCAAGAATATTCTGCCTGGAATGTCCGGAAAGGAATAAGACCGACGCGCGCGGTATCTTGAAGATCAGCTCAAAAAATCTTGCAGCCTTGCCCGAGGAAACAATATAATCCGCACGCTGCTTTCCTGCGCGTCCGGTGTTTTTTCTCCTGAAGGAAACACCCCCGCCATGCTCTTGCAGCCTTTCGCCTGTAAGAGTTTCTATGTAATATCTGGTTACCAGCGCAGGTCCCGTACCGCTGTAATAATCACCTACAATAAGTATCATCCGATAAATTCCTTAAGTCCGGAAAGCTTCTCTTCCATTGTTCTCCTGCCGATATCATAGACCCGCTGAAGCTCCGAGGGATCGTGCTCTGTATGGTTAATATGCAATGACTCCGAAGGCTGGATAATAAACACACTGCCTTCAGCAGCACATTTCTTTACATGCTCCAGCTCTTTATTATACATTGTATGCCGCCTTGCCATAGCCCGTACTATAGCAGGATATTTGTGAAGCAGGATCCCTATCACCCTGATATCCCGTGCCGGCTCTTTTACAAAGTCCGGCGGCTGGGTAAGCACTACTACATTTTTGTCATATCCCTGCTTCTGCATGAATCCGAGCGGAATAGAATCCGACATTCCGCCGTCAAGGTATCTGTGCCCCAGTATCTCCACAGGCCTTGAAGCGATCGGCATTGAGGCTGAAGCCTTGAAATACATCATGTCTATTCCGGAGCCTTCCTTTAATTCCTTATATACCGCCTTTCCGGTATCCACATCCGTCATCACGGCGTACAGAGGCATGGGGTTGCTGCGGTAAGTCTCAAGGTCAAAGGGGTCATAATGAAAGGGGATCTTTTCATAGCAAAACTCTGCCCCGAACATATCACCGGTAAGTATCAAAGAGGCGACTGAGCAGTATCTCCAGTCCTTTGCGAAGCGTTTATTGTATCTTATGGCTCTTCCTATCTGTCTTGATTTCAGATTGCAGCCAAAGACCGCTCCTGCGGAGACCCCTGCCGCTCCGTCAAATTCAATATTGTTTTCCATCATAACGTCCAGCACGCCCGCGGTAAACATTCCCCGCATGGCTCCGCCTTCAAGTACTATCCCGGTGCTCATTCTTCTGCTCCTTTTTTGGTTTTTTTCCAGAAATGCTGTTACATTATAATAATACATATCTTTGATCGTTGTCGACTATCTTTCGCGGCCTTCCGGGAGTATAATGAACTCAGAAATTGACACTTTTTTGTTTCTGATATGAAAGCTCTTCGGAGCAAGATATTTTCAGCTTGTAGTTTTTTCCCGGCTATGTTACTAAGAAAGTGCCTCTATGTAGTCTGAAAGTCACTGGGCCGCAGTTATTCAC
>JAEEGL010054581.1_pt1 | contig 10441 bp, 7 predicted proteins | sample 9134231 | NCBI WGS metagenome assembly JAEEGL01 (sample SAMN16246548, study PRJNA631951) | gut metagenome | biome: gut microbiome; feature: rumen; material: fiber-attached | host: Bos | place: Iran: Karaj | collected 2018-10 | reverse complement strand
CAAAAACATCCCTGTCCCTCTGCCATCTCTCAATAACAAAGGAATCAAAGCACATACCAATCTGTATTTTATCATCACTTTTTTTGGCATTCCCTGCATTTTCGATTTTACCGCTGCTACAGCCGCATATGCACACACATAAAAGTGAAACTAAGATTAACGACGCTAAAAATCTTTTTTTCCCCATATTGTTCTTCCCCAAATATATGCTCAAAAGACAAACTGAATTTGTTTATAACAAATATTTATCCTTATATTCTGTAGGCGTAACACCAACATTCTTCTTAAAGCTTCTACTAAAATAATTAGGATCTGAATAGCCACAGGAAACACAGATTTCTTTAATGGATAGATCCGTATCTTCCAATAGCTTTTTGGCATGATCTATTCTAACGTTGGTAAGGTATTCTATAAAATTCAGTCCGCTCTCTTCCTTAAAAATCTTACTGAAATAATAAGAAGAAATATTAACTACTCTTGAAACATCGTCCAGCGAAATATCCTTATCAAAATGCGTCTCTATATACTCCTTTGCAGTCCTTATGATATTGCCGGAACGCTCCTGTTTCTTACTGATAACATCCCTGCAGGCTGTAGTCACTTTGTCCATAAACCAGGCTCTTATAGAATCTGCATCTGACAGAGCCATTATCTCAGGAAGATATTCTGATCTGCTGGAGTATCTATAGGTCTGTCCACCGCTTTGGTAGGCAAGATGCTCAGCATAAAGAGCAAATTCAAGGCACTTAAGTCTCATGGACATCAGATCACCATCGGATGCCTTCTGAGTCATCCAGTCCGCATATTTTGAGGCTATTACCTGCGTCTCGTTAAGTTCACCTTTAGACACGGCGTCAAAAAGAGGCTTCTCCAAAGCCTTGGGATATCCATCTTCATAATCGCATCCTGTACTGAGGTCATCTGCATGGGCAACACTTCCTGTGGTAGCTATAAGTGCATTTAGGGCCTCCTTATAGGAATCCATGAGCTCTTTTAACGGTTTAACTCCTCCAATACCTACTCTGAAGCTGATATCAGTTCTTTTCCTAAGGAACCTGGCCATCTCCCTTGCTCTGTCAATGTGTTCAGACCTTTCAGAATAATCCATTTGTGATGATTCCTGCGGAACAAGAACCGCAATCTTGTTGGCCATGACATTTCCAATTTTGCAGTCAAAAAAGGTTTTAACTCCTTCCCGAATTTCCTGATATTTGCCGGAAAGCTTTACTGAGCTTCCAATGGCATTTGTCATGTGATTTCCCTCCTGGGAATCACCACATACAATAGCCATCATATAACCATAGTTTTCCGTTATTCCAAGAAGAGCCTTATAATTATCGATATCCTCCTCAAAATGCTCCTGTAAAAGAATATCGTAGATAAGGCCATTTTCAATGATAGGTTCAACTGTCTCAAGCTTTTCTTTTATCAACAGCTCATTGCTTCTTTTTTCCCTGTCTCTTTCTATCTGCTCCATGGCTTTTTTAAGAACGTTTATGATCTTGGTCTTATCCATGGGCTTTGTAATAAATTCAAGAACACCAAGTTTAATGGCTTCCTTGGCATAGTCAAATTTATCATAAGCAGACATAATAATAAAAACTGTGTTGGTGCAAAAACGCTGCATTTCTCTGATGGCATCTATACCGTTAATTCCAGGCATATGAATATCCACTATGGCAATGTCAGGTCTGAAAGCTTCTGCAAGTTCTATAACCTTTCTGCCGGTCTTGGCAAATTTCACCTCGCAGCTTCCACCAAATTCTTTTTCAATAATATATTTAGTTGAGTCGATGACAATTCCCTCATCATCAGCCAGCATTATCCTATACATTTATTAACTCTCCCCAAGAGGAAGGGAAATCTTTACTTCACATCCCTTACCCTCACCTTCACTAAAAATCTGAAGTGCTTTTCTACTGCCCGCAAAAAGACTTAGCCTTGATATAACGTTATCCATTCCGATTCCGTTATTGTTAAAATCATCCTCCACATGATTTAAAGTTCCGGACAATATTTCATCTATTGTCTCCTGACTCATTCCCTTACCATTATCAATAATACTTATGCAAAGATTATTATCTTCTCTGAATATTTTCAGAAGTATTTTGCCGTCACCAGCCATCTCTCTTATTCCATGGTTAACGGCATTTTCAACTACAGGCTGCAAAATCATACTTGGCATTCTATAATCAAGCAGCCTTTCATCAACCTGCTTTTCATATCCAATATCTCCGGAAAAGCGCACGTTCAAAATCTGAATATAATTGTCAACCAGAGTCACTTCTTCTCTTAAAGTAACGGCCCCTTTATTATTTTTGACATTGTATCTAAAGAAATCTGCTACAGTCTGAACATATTCATAGGTTCTGTCAGCACCTTCCATCATCGCCAGCTGTGCTCCGGCATTAAGAGTGTTAAAAAGAAAGTGCGGATTAATCTGAGCCTGTAGATACTTAAGCTGTGCATCTTTTAGGTGAGCCTCCATAGTAAGCTCTTTTTGCTGAAGCTGCGCTTCTTTTTCAAGGCTTTCTTTTAACCTTTCGATATAATCCTTAATGCTGACAACCATCTTGCCAAAGGCCCTGATTACTATTCCAATCTCATCATCATAAATAGCACCAGGAAGCTCCACATCAAAATTGCCACCTGAAACCTCGTCAGCAGACTTTGCCAGTTTTTTAAGGGGCATGATAGCCGCACTCACAAAGCTTGTAACAATTATTACATTTCCGATCATAACAAAGGTCAGAATTGCTATTGCTATTATCTCAAAAGATCGAAAAGCTATCATAAGCGCATAGAAATTCTCAGAATTACCGGCAAAAAGCTCCAGATTAAGGCTCGTGATATATGCCTTTATATCCCCATAAAGCTCTGTTGATCTCTCATAATAAGCTCTGTACTTCTCAACATTTCGTCCACGCTTTGATTCAATTGTCTGCTCAACAAGACCAAGATAGGTGCCTGACATCATCTTGATATTTCTCTCAATCCTGTTATAGGACAGATCAGTTATCTTACCATCCAGTTCATCGACATGTTCCTGAAATTTCTGGGCGCTGATGTAATAGTTCTCAAGGGACTCACTGGTTTTGGAACTAAGATAAAGAGTCATTGAGTCCTGTACTCCGCTTAGGGAATTGGACAGTTCGTTAAGAGATCTGTTATCTTCGTAAACAAGCCCCATGTCTTTTCCCATACTATTAATTCCAAGAATCAGGAAAATATTTACAACAAAGATTAGGACATTGGCAAACACGCAGACATTTATGACTTTGGCCTGCAAAGAACTATTGAGGAATCTCTTCATTTTCTTCCTCCTTTTTAATAAAGTTCTCTACATTATCACCATCTATAAGCATAATATCCGCCAGGTAGTATTCACTTGTATTGCCAGAATCTATGTAATCATATAACGCCTCTATACAGTACTGTCCGAGCTGCGTAGTATCGACAGCGATAGTAGCATAGATGCCGCCTCTTTCTATAGCCTTTACTATATCCTCGGAAGCATAGTAACCAAGAATATTAACATCTCCCACCATATTGAAATCTACTACAGCCTGATAAGCGCAGACAGTAGTAAGCTCATTAAGGCAAACTATTACATCCGGCACCTCTTCATGCAAAAATATATCCCTGATTGATTCCTCAACCGAGAAATTATTGGTATTATCTATTGCCACTATAGATACTGAAAACTCTGAATCCGTAGCATTCTCTGCCCGAATCGTATCCTGCATGGAAGCAATGATAATGTTCTGACCAGCATCCGTTGCATCAGCACTTACAAGAACAGCTATCTGGATCTGCTTCCTGTCATCTATTTTTTCAAGATCACTTAATTCTTGTCTTCTCTTTTCCTTGATAATGTTGACTATCTGCTTGCCATAGAGTTTACCTACGCTATATCCCCCCACGCCAACAAAACTCACCCTTTCTGAGTGAGTGCTGTCATTATAAAGTGTAACAACAGGAATATTCTTGTGAGTTGCTTCATCTATGAGGGCTGTCATCTCATCAGATTCACCGGCATCGACTATAATGCCATCAACCTTTGAATCGATGGCGATTCTCATAAGTTCTTTAGTAGTATAGCCACCTTGAAGATTCTCGCCCAAAAGATCAAGATATATATTCTCATCCTTTGCTGCCTGCAACGCACCTTTATATACTGACTGCAAAAAATCCGACTTATAATTGTCAGCAATCATCACGAAATACTTGCCGTATTCTCTGGCATCTCCCTGTTTTACAAGAGCGTTTTTATAGAACTTAAAATATAAAGAACCCCCAAGTAGGGTCAGTACCATAAAAATCAAAGTAAAAAGTAAAACTATGTATTGTCTGGTTATTTTCTTTTGAAATATCTCATCATTTTGTGTATTCATAAGGAAGATTTTAGCAGATGGTATCGGCAAGAAAAAGTGGATTTTCTTGTCATTTTTGTAGTGATGACAAAAAAATCCACATTGCAAAAAAGAAAGCTATCCTATATTAGACTATTAGGTAAAGTCATATACAGGATAGCTTTAAATTATTGCTTATAAATTTCAAATTTTTATATTCCAAAGGTTATTTAACTATTAGAATCATTTTATGGTTCTAATCATAGAGTATCTTCCTGAGGAATTATTGTAAGCTTCTACTTATAGAGTGTTTGCTCCAAGAATTGCAGCCAATCTAAGGAATCCGCAGTATCCATTCTCATCAAGAAGCTTTGTGATGTCGTATCCGGCAGGGATTACAACACGAAGTTTCTGTCCGTTATATGTAAAGATAACTTCCATATCTACTGTAGCCTTCTTAGCAAATGCGTTGAGCATATTTCTATCGAAGCATGCTGGCTTATTGGTCTCTACACGAAGTGATGTTCCGGCTGGAGTTGCATCAATGTTGTTGATGATTGCGCCCTGGAACTGAACTGGTGTGAGCTGCTCAATATTAAGTGTAACTGCTCTTGATGGAGCCTTAGCGCCTTCAACTGCTACTGCAGCTGCTGCAACACCTGTTGAATCTGCAGGTGCTACATAAAGAGCTGATGCTGGAGGAGTTGATGGATTCTCCATTCCTGCTTCAGGAACCGGCTGAGCATTAGGATTAACCTGAACTTCTACTTCCTGTCCTGTAGCCTGTTCAATTGCTCTCTTGATGGCATTAAGATTAATACCACCCTGAACGTTGTTAAGAGTTACGATATATTTACCATTCTCCTGCTTAACGCTAAGAATACTTGAATCTAAAGAAATATCATAGCCATCCGATACAGTGAAAGAAAATTCCTGATTAAGTTTTGTTGTATAAAGATCATCTTTCTTGGTTGCTTCGATGTTTGAAACACCTTCGGTGTACTTGATTATGTAGTTGATAGTTTCTGCTACTGCCTTCTCGTATTCTGCTGTCTTCTCTTTATCTGAATAACCAAGAACCTTTATTGGTGTTGTTCCAGTAAGAGCATGAACTGTTATTTCTGGCAGACTCTTTTGAAACTCTTCAGCATCAGAATACTGCTTGGATTGTCCTGTGCGGTGTCCCTGATCATCATAAGGACTCCATATTATTTCTGGAGTTACAGAAAGTGCTACTCCATCTTCTGAAGAAGCAATAACATCTCCCTTGACAGTTATTTCAGTCTTATTGTCAGCGGCCATTTGAATAGAAGCACCAGTGCTATATCCTGTTACATTTCCGCCTACTGTAACCTTAGTGTTATCTCCATTAACTGCTAATCCGGTTCCACTTGTAGTTTCCTTACCATCTTTAACAGTAGTTCCACCACTTGCAGTAACATTTCCATCTACAGTTACGTTTGTTCCATCACCTGCGTATACACCGGTAGAAAGAGCTGTTACATTTCCGCCAACTTCTACCTTTGTACCTTCTTCATACGCAGATATGCCAGAACTACCAGACGACTTGTAATCTCCTGATTCGTAATTACTTCCTGTAGTTGTAACATTTCCGCCAATCTTTGCTTCTCCACCTCTAGAAGCATAAACACCGGAGCTTATAGCATTAACATCACCTTCAACCGTAATTTTAGATTTGGTATCTACGTCAATACCGGTACCATATGTAGAAGTAGTTACATTGCCCTCTGAGTCTGTATACTTAGATTCGTTTCCTTCAACGTTTACATTTCCTTTGACCTCGACACTTGATTCATCCCAGGAATCTACGCCTTTACCTTTAGCATTTACATTTCCCTCAACTGTTACTTCACCTTTATGTACCGCATAAACTCCTTCATCACCGGAATTAACATTTCCTCCTACGGTTACTTCTCCGCCATTAGCATTTACACCTGCAACATGTGCAGACTCAACTTCTGATTTAGCAGTAACATCACCAGAAACAGTTATTTCTCCGCCATTTCTAGCTTCAACACCATTTCCGCCCGTAAGATTAGTATCCTTAATTGTCTCTTCAACATTACCATTAACAGTTGCCTTTGCGCCTTCGCCATCTGTCTCTACAGCTGCGCCAGCATCAGAAACAATCACATTACCATCGACCACAGCAGGCTCTTCGCCAGCATGAACAATAACTGGATCAGTCTTGTCGCCCTCCGTGGCGCTTACACTAATTGATGGATAAGCAAATGCAATCGGAATCGCAAATGCCACTGCTGATAATCTCACTAACAGTTTTTTACTCATAAACTATTTCCTCCTGAAATATATGTTTTACAGTAACTGTGCAACCATATTAACGCTATATCGGCAATAATTCAATCATACAAAAAGGCCTGCATAGCACCAAATAGCAGTGCTAGCAAGCCTTTGAAGTCACTTATTAAATCTTGGCTAAATGATTATGAATCAATTATAAAACCCGTAAATTTTTTATGCCTTGAATCCCCGCTCATCCAAAACTATTGGAAGCTCAGAGACACTCATTTTCTCTATAGCTACATAGGTGCCTTGTTCTACCATCAAAAGCACCTTATCAATTTGAGCTTCTGTTCCCTGAATTTCCATAGATACGGAACCATCGGGGTTATTCCTGACCCATCCGGTTGCTCCCACAAGATTTGCAGCATGGATTGTCCTATATCTAAATCCCACACCCTGAACTAAGCCAAATACCGTTATAGCTTTTCTAATTACCTTCTCATCATAGTCAGACATTGTTATATTATATTTCCCTTTCTAACCCGCAGAGATATTCCTTGCCATTTAGGTAGATCTTTTTTTTACTTTTCAAACACATATACATTCCATGAAAGCGGCTTTACATAGAGCTTAAACTCACCATTCTCAAATGTATAATCATCCTCTTTTTCCGGAACAAGAGCTGATTCATTCTCATATGTATTTTTCACTTCAAAATCATCTGTGCAAAGCTTGTATGCTGCAGATGGTTTATATCCCTCAAAGCCTTTAAGGTCGATTGTCAGCGGATACTCAGCATCTTCATTTCTATTAATGACAAATACAGCAAGGCGCTTATTATCTTTATCCCAAGCGCTGGCAGAATCGATGAAGTTCACGCCCTCTTTTCCCGTATACTGCGATGTATCCTCTATAGCATAGCCCTGCATATCATAGGTCTCACATTCAACCTTAGTATCAAGAGACACACCCTTAGCATACTGAAGAAGCTGCATAAATACATGATGAGATGCGCTCTTCCAGATATGATCATGATTAGAAGTAGCCAGTGCTGAAAGGCCACCAGTCATGCAGCCAATCTTTATTCTGTCAGCATGACGAAGAAGCGCCAGCTGAATAGATGCCATTGAAAGCGCATGAATCATATCGCCGCCTGGGAACTGACGATCAGGCATGTTATCAGGATCATGGAGAATATAACCTCTCTCCGGATCAAAGCGGTAATGATTACGGGCCATATTGTAACGACCAAATCCCGGATGTAACTCCTGAAGTGGCCTTACCATCGCACCATACTCATCAAAAGAAATATTAACCTTCTTAGGTGACCTGTGCTTAGAAGCAATATAATCTATCATAGCTACTTCGGTGTTAATAAAATCCTCATAGTAAAGAGCTCCACCTAAAAGTGCCTTAATATCTCCGGGAGGTGCAACGTGATAATGATGAACTGAAACATAATCCACCACGTCATAGCACTTATCAAGTACTGCTGCATCCCAGGCAGGAAATTCTTCCATAAAAGGAGCCGATGATCCGCAGACTCCAGTCTCGATGGTCTCATCAATCCACTTAACAGCCTTGGAAGTCTCAAGGACCTTGGTTCCATAACCTTCGGGATTCTTATCCCATGCCCCAAGCTGCCACGGGCCATCCATTTCGTTACCCAGATACCACATTTTCACATTGTATGGATCCTCATGACCATATTTCTTTCTAAGGTCAGACCAGTATGTACCTCCCTTGTGGTTAGTATATTCCACAAGATCCATTGCATCCTGAATAGTTCCTGTTCCCATATTCACGGTATAAAGAGGTTCTGTTCCAACTTTTGCTGCCCACTGCAAATATTCATCATGTCCAACTTCATTGGTGTAGTACTGATGCCATGCAGGGTCAAGAACAGTCCTACGCAGATCCTTAGGGCCTATAGAATTCTTCCACTGCCAGGCTGATACAAAGTTTCCTCCCGGCATTCTGACAGCAGGAAGATGAGTCTCTTTTATAGCATCTATAAAGTCCCTTCTAAATCCCTGTTCATCCGCTGTAGGATGCTTGGGATTAAACATCGTTCCGTTTACCATTGTTCCAATAGGTTCCAAAAAGGCTGAAAAGAGCCTGTTTGAAATCTCCCCAATTTCATATAACGGATGAACCGTTATCTTAGCATTTTGTGCCATTATACACTTCCTCCAATTTCCCCAATCTTCTTGCTAAACTTTTCAAATCCATTGCCCATTCAAAAAGCCCGGCACACTACATTTACTGTAGCATATCGGGCTTTTTATCTCTAAAGCATTATTGTTTTATTAATGTCAATTCTTGCTAAATAAAACAGCTATCACTTTTTCTTTAAAGCATCATTTTCTGCTTGAAGCTTAGCAATAAGCTCGCTCTGATCAGAAATCTTTGATTTAGCAACTTCTAACTCTGTCTTTGTTGTATCCAGCTCTGTCTTGGCAGAATCAAGTTCCTCCTTCGTTGACTCTAATTCTGCTTTCTTAGTATCCAGTTCTTCCTGCATTTCATCAATCATATATTTGACTGTGTTACGATCAAGAATCCTAAGCTCCTCTGAAAACATACCAAGCACCCTCTCTACATTAAGACACATGTTATACAAATCGTTATACAGAGACAAAAAGTACGGATATTCCTTAATCAGCTTGATGATATATTCAGGCTCATCGCATCCAAGGAATGTAAGCCATGCTTCAAAATCTCCGTCGATACTATTTTTATTATGTAGCTTTTGAAGGAAAATATCAATTGGAATAAAAATAATATTTTGCAGCATATTCAGCTTTATACCTGTATCTGATTTGGCTGAAAAAGTATGCATATTTTCATCCATATAGTTCTTAAAATCAGCCGGACTGTTTTCCATAAATACAATAGTATATACAGGGCAGATATCCTTATAACTGAATTGTTCTTTTCTCTCATCTCGAACACGCTTATATTGGCGGAGTAAAAGATCTGCTGAGTAGCATGAAGCTCTTTCTCCGGTAAATGCATATCCTATTTTCTGTACCTCCACATTAGCTATTGTTCCATCTTCAAGCTCCACAACAATATCTGTTATTACCAAAGACATTTCATCTCCCAAACGAGAACTGTCATTTGATAAAACTCCCTTAACAATTACTTTTCTTTTCAGAATCAAACTCAGCATTCTGGAAAGCCTCTCTGGTGCAACCTCGGGATTTAATACTTCCTTAAAATAACTGTCATACAATAATTTACAACCTCTTACACCAGAACATATGTCAAGAAATGCCTCCTGCTGATCCTGCCTCCAACTATAAAATATGGAACTAAGTTCTTGACTTGCATCAATCCTTCTTATAACCTCCTCTCTGGTTCTTATCATTGGAAAATAATCTGATAGTTTGTTTTTGTGCATAATAATCCTTCCTAGTTTTTATTCACAATTCCTTAAAAGCTCTCTAAAATGGAAAACTTTTGGGCGATAAACCCATGAAAAATAGATTTTTGTCAGGAGAAACCTGACGACGAAAGCTACTATAGCACAAATTCATTTCGAACAGCAATCGAACAAAAGATTAATTTCCAAGGCTGATTTCTTAATAATTTGACGTTTTCACATATATTTTTTCAAATGAAATATAAAACAAAAACTACCAGTATAAGATTTCAAAAATAAATCTTATACTGGTAGCTTTTATAATCGACAGTATTCATTCCTTGCACTTGGTCAGAGCCACAGTTCCGGTCCTTGCAATTTCTACGATGCTGACACTGCGAAGCATCTCAATAAACAGTTCAATACGTTCTGAAGTGTCGCAGATTTGGATCATCAT
>JAEEGL010003571.1_pt1 | contig 10441 bp, 6 predicted proteins | sample 9134231 | NCBI WGS metagenome assembly JAEEGL01 (sample SAMN16246548, study PRJNA631951) | gut metagenome | biome: gut microbiome; feature: rumen; material: fiber-attached | host: Bos | place: Iran: Karaj | collected 2018-10 | reverse complement strand
CTGGCGGTCCTGCGCGAACTCTACGCTTAACATTCTACCGTTTCAGGCCGCCGTCCGCTTGCATTTCGGATAAAACTCCGTATCTTCGCTTCCTAATTATAAAGGATGCGCAAGGACAATGGCTAAAATGAAAGCCTCCACCCGTTCGACTATTGAAGCCGTCATTTTCCTGGCGGTGCTGGTTGCCGTATTCTGGGCCCTGGGCAGCCGCATGGGAAGCGGCAACATGCTCAAGACCGTGATGAACACGGCGCACGACCTGCTGCTCAATACCGTCTTCTACCTGATGGGCATCACCGTGCTGACCGGAGCGCTTTCCAAGCTCATGGCGGAATTCGGCGTCGTCACCTTGCTGGAGAAATTCCTCCGCCCGCTGATGAAGCCCCTCTTCAACCTGCCCGGCGTCGCCGCCCTCGGCGCCGTCATGACCTTCCTCTCCGACAACCCGGCCATCATCGCCCTCTCAAAGGACCGCTCCTTCGCCTCCTATTTCAAGAAATACCAACTCATCTCGCTGACCAATTTCGGTACGGCCTTCGGCATGGGCTTCGTGGTCATCATCACCATGATCGGCTACGGAAAGGCCTCCGCCGCCCTGATCGGCCTGGTCGGCGCCTTCTGCGGTTCCATCATCTCCACCCGGATCATGCAGCATTCCTGCCGCAAGGCCTGGCCCGTGGAAATGGAGGAGCCCGTCGTGGAAGCCAGCCAGGAAGAACTGGCCGAGGAACGGATCGACCACGGCAGCCAGAACGGCGTTTTCATGCGCTTCCTCAACGCCCTGCTGGACGGCGGCAAGAACGGCGTGGAACTCGGCCTGCAGATCATCCCCGGCGTCCTCATCATCACCACGGCGGTCATCATGATCACCTTCGGGACCGGAGACGCCGGTGTCTACAACGGCACCGCCAACCAAGGTGTACCGATCCTTCCCTGGCTGGCCGACAAAGTCCACTGGCTGTTCGAATGGCTGTTCGGCTTCGAGCACATGGAACTCATCGCTTTCCCGATGACGGCGCTCGGTGCCGTCGGCGCCGCCCTGGGCCTCCTGCCGACTTTCAACGCCGCCGGCATCCTGGACGGGAACGCCATCGCCGTCTGTACCGCCATCGGCATGTGCTGGTCCGGTTTCCTGTCCACCCACACGGCCATGCTGGATTCCCTGGGCTGGCGCAAGGCCATTTCCAAAGCCCTTGGCGCCCATACAGTTGCCGGTCTTTGCGCCGGTATCATCGCACATTTTCTCTTCCTTCTGACCAGCGTGTTATAAGAGGTTCCGCCTCTCCGTTCACACCCATTTTTCAACCGCTCACACCCAAAATTAAAACGATTTGTTTTTAATTATAAGGTGCGAATCTACATTTGGGCCACACTGAACAAATAACACACGTTTCATGAAAAAATTATTGACTTTCCTAACCGGCATGGTGATTCTTTTTGCCATGTCTGTCCGCGTATCCGCCCAAAGCGGGTATGAAGTGAGAGGTGTCATCGTGGATGCCATCGGCCCTGTGGTCGGTGCGTCGGTCATCGAACGCGGCACCACCAACGGCTCCGCGACCGGTCCGGACGGCAATTTTGCTCTCCGCGTATCCAGCGCCCGCGCAGTCGTCGAGGTCAGCTGCATCGGATACCAGACACTTACCTATGTCGCTTCCGAGCTGCCTTCCCGGATCACCCTCCAGGAAGACACCGAAATGATTGAGGAAACCGTCGTCGTCGGTTACGGTTCGCTGAGCAAGAAGGAGGTCTCCTCCGCCGTCGTCAGCGTCCGCGCCGAAGACTTCAACAAGGCCCCGTCCGGAGACCCTATGCAGCTCCTCGTCGGTAAGGTCGCCGGTCTGAACATCGACGTCAGCGCCAACGGTAACAGCTCCTCCTACCAGATCCGTGGTGCAACCTCCATCAAAGGCAGCAACTCCCCGCTCGTCGTCATCGACGGTATCATCGGCGGTGACCTCGCCGATGTCGCCACCCAGGACATCGAGTCCATCTCCGTCCTGAAGGATGGTGCTTCCGCCGCTATCTACGGTACCCGCGGTGCGAACGGTGTCATCCTCGTCACCACCCGCAAGGGCGCCGGCACCGCCGGTCGCGTGCGCGTTACCTATGATTCCTATATCGCCGTCTCTGCTCTCCACAAACTTCCCGAGGTCTACAACCTGGAAGAGTGGCGCAAGCTGAACGAGGAGAAGAACCTCAACAAGACGGACTACGGCGGAACCATCGACCGGGAATACTGGAAGGAACTCCGCAATGACAAGCCTAACTATGACCACAACCAGCATATCACCCTGGCCGGCTCGACCGCAAAGAGCAACTACAGCCTGTCCCTGAACTACACGGACCGCAACCAGCTCTACAAGAACAACACGTCCCAGAGCTACAGCGCTCGTTTCCAGATGAGCCAGAAGATGCTCAACGACTTCGTCGAGACCAGCACCGTGGCGAACATCCGCGCCAACGTCAACCAGGGCAACGGCGGCAGCCTTGCCGGTACCATCTTCATGAACCCGACCATCCCGGTCTATGACAAGACGGGTGAGACCGGTTCCATCACCGGTTACTACTGGCCGACCAACACGCAGAGTTCCACCAACGCCGTGGAAAACAACCGGCTCCCTACCAACAAGAGCCACTCTACCAGCATTACGTTCCAGCAGGATGTGAAGCTCAATCTCCTCAAGACTGACAAGCACCTCCTCACGACCAATGCCAACGCTTCCTTCCGCTACAACTCCAGCTATGACCACAGCTATACGCCGTCCGTCATGCAGCGGATGTACATGTGGAGCACGTACGACAGCGAAGCTTCCCTGAGCTCCAACAACGGCCTCAGCAGGAGTTTCGAATGGCTGATCAACTACAACTTCGCCAGCGGCGACCATACGGTCAAGGCAGTTGCCGGTTATTCCTACACCGACTCCGGCCGCGAAAGCATGAGCGAGACCAACCGCAACTTCCAGTATGACCAGTTCCTCTGGTACAACATCGGCGTCGGTACCGCCCTGAAGGACGGCCAGGCCAGCATGTCCTCCAGCAAGAGCTTCAGCAAGATCGCCGGTGTCTTCGGCCGTGCGACCTACAGCTGGAAGAACCTCCTCACCGCCACCGCCTCCCTCCGTTACGAAGGTAGCTCGAAGTTCGGTAAGAACAAGAAGTACGGTTACTTCCCCGCCGTCTCCGCCGCATGGACCATCTCCAACATGCCGTTCATGGCAGGCACCCGCGACTGGATTGACGAACTGCGGCTCCGTGCTTCCTACGGTGTCACCGGACGTAACGCCGGTTCCGACTACGAATCCCTCTCCGTCTATTCCTCCAAGGGTACCAACTACCTCATGGACGGTGACTGGCATCCGGGATATGCGCTGAGTAAGAACTCGAACCCGAACCTCGGTTGGGAGACCGCCGTCGTTTACAACTACGGTATCGACTTCGAACTCTTCAAGCGCCGCCTCACCGGTAGCCTCGAGTATTTCGACCGCCGTTCCGAAGACCTGCTCTATGAATACGACGCTCCGCAGCCGCCGTATGTCTATGACAGAATCCTTCTGAACCTGGGTTCGACCCAGAACAGGGGTGTCGAACTCGCCCTGAACTGGCGTGACAACATCAACCGCGACCTGCGCTACAGCATCGGCGGTACCTATTCCTACAGCGATGCGTTCCTCCGCAAGCTGGGTGACGATCTCTTCAATGCTTCCTATGTCGACCTGTACTCCTCCGGCGGTCTGGGTTCCAGCGAATGGTACTTCCGTCTGGAAGAAGGCACCCGCATCGGTACGATCCGCGGTTTCAAGTATGCCGGCTACAACGACGAAGGCCAGATCCTCCACTATAAGGCCGACGGCACCACCGGTACCAAGACCGCCCAGCTCGATGACGACAAGGTCAGCATCGGCAACACCCTCCCGAAGCACAGCTTCTCCATCTACTTCACGTTGAACTACAAGCAGTGGGACCTGACCGTCAACGGCCGTGGCCTCGCCGGCATGGATATTTGGAACGGCCAGAAGCAGTCCTACGGTTACCCGGGTGTCACTGCTGACAACCTCCTCAAGAGCGCATACGAGAAATATCCGTACCTGACCGCTGACAACGGTTACATCAACTCCTTCTTCCTGGAGAAGGGCGACTGGTTCAAGATCGAGAAAGTCTCCGTCGGACGCAACTTCAACTTCAAGCCGAACAAGTTCAACTTCGAGCGCCTCTACATCTATGTGGCAGCCACCAACCTGCTGACCCTGACCAAGTTCACGGGTGTCGACCCGTCCACGGTCACGTCCATCGGCCTTACCCCTGGTATGGCAGGCTCCACGGTCCTCTATACGACGAAGTTCACCCTCGGCGTCACCGCCAACTTCTAAAATGTCCCACTTGATTAACTTGATTCAAGAAAGTCGCAATATGAAAAAGATAAGCATCATTCTGTCTCTCCTTGTCGCAGGATTCGCTGCAACAAGCTGCTTCGACATGGAGGAGCATCCTTTCACCCTGCTTGATTCAGACAACTACTACACCAATGAAGCAGCTGTCCAGCAGGTTATTGCCAATATCTATGCGGCGGAAGAGATTCCGGTCAGCAAGGAGTATTGGTATGCTCAGGACGTTTCTGCCGACCAGATTACCTGGCGTACCTGGAACGGTGGTAACTACGGCTGGGACGGCGCTTACAAGTTCGTCATCTCCACTCATACCTGGACTCCGCTGGCATCCATGATCAACGACATCTGGTCCCAGTCCTGGGAGGCGATCGGTATGTGCAACGTCTTCCTCGATGACATGGAGAAGATGGACGCCGCTTCCATCGGTATCACTGAAGACAAGAAGCAGGCCTACATCGCCGAAGTCAAGAACTTCCGCGTCTACTGCTACTACAACGTGTTCGAGCTGTTCGGCGGCGCGATTCCGCTGTGCCTCGAGCCCGGTACGACCGAAGTCCCGCAGAGCGCTTCCGCCGGCACTTCCTTCGAAGAAGGCTGCAGGATCGTCTGCAAATGGATGGAAGATGAACTGGACGAAACCCTCAACCTCCTTCCGAAGAACGGTTCCGTCAACCGCGTCAGCCAGGCCTTCAACCGTGTCCTGAAGATGCGCATCCTCCTCAACTCCGAGATCTTCACCGGCACCGCCCGTTTCGCCGAAGCCAAGACTGTGGCCAAGGAGATCCTCGACGGCAAGTACGGTACCTACAAGATCGTGGACAAGTATCAGGACATCTATTCCTGGAACAACGAGACCTGCCCTGAAATCATCTTCGCCTATGCCCTTGAGCAGCGCTACAACAAGAGCGACGCGACCAACCAGCGCAACGTCCCGTTCATGACCAACACGTTCAAGAATTACTTCATGTGCACCCAGATCAACGGTGCCTGGGACTGCACCACCTCGACTCCTTCCTTCGACAACAGCAACAACTTCTACGCCCAGTGCGTGCCTGAACTGATTAGAAATGAGGCCGGCGCCATCGACCGTGAAGCCAGCGTCGTCAAGGAAATGTACGATCCGGAACTGGCCAAGTGCTTCCTCGATCCGCCGTACAATGACAAACTCGGCGCTGTCCACGAGCGTTTCGACCCGCGTGACATCCGTCTTGTCAAGCCGTACTGCGACGACGAAGGCAACTGGGGCGGCCTCTTCATGGTCGGTGTCATGCGTGAGAACTATGGTACCGGCGCCGTCCAGGATGCGAAGCAGGACAGAAAGGGCCAGCCGCAGGTCTATGTGGACCAGATCGGTAACTTCCAGGGCAAGGGCAACCACCCTGTCCAGGTCGTCGAGAACCCGCGCTGGGGCGAGGAGAACTCCGGTCTCCGTACCACGAGGTATCCGTTCTACACCACGGCTTCCGGCCACAACGTGGCAGAGCCTGACCAGGTCGAGTTCCGTCTCGCCGAGGTGGTCTACACCTATGCCGAGTGCCTCCTCCGCGAAGGCAAGGCCGATGAGGCCAAGGAGTGGGTCAACAAAGTCCGCAAGCGCTACTTCTCCGATGAGGACTGGAACAATGCAGGTGTCCACCCGACCACGGGCAAAGCCCTCGTCGGTGCCAAGGACCAGGCTCCCCGCGGCTTCGGCGACGCGTTCGACATGGACCGTATGCTGAGCGAATGGGGTCTTGAGTTCTACGATGAAGGCCACCGCCGCCGTACCGACCTCCGCCGCTACGACAAGTTCACCCAGGGCCAGTGGTGGTTCTTCGGCCGTGCCACGGAGCCCGGCTACGACCTCCCGGCCAAGCGTGACCGCAAGTACGAGTGGTATCCGATCCCGCAGCGCGCCCTCGATGCGAACCCGGGCCTCGTCCAGAACCCGAACTATTAGTATTTTTTAGAAAGGGCGCGAATTCCTTTCGCGCCCTTTTTAAATTTTCCTATCTTTAACACGGCAATCCTCGCAACATGAAGCGCCTGAATGACTTTGGCATTATCCTGCTGTTCGCGGCACTGCATTTCGCAGTCGCGATCCTGTCGAAATTGGCCGGTATCCACAACGAACTGGTACTGACGCTTCTGACCATGATCATGTCCGTCTGCCTGTCCCTGCGCAAGCAGATGAACATTCCGTTCATGGTCATTGCGGTCATCGTCGTCAATATCGGCGGAGTTTACCTTGGCCTTACTGTTGGTTCTTTTGTCCGGCATAACCTGCTTCCTCAGACTCCGACGTTCCAATACATCGCCGGATCAATCAGTACCTTCCTGGTAACCTGGATTTTGGGATTGTTCCAATTGGGCTGCTCGGCTCTCTTCCGCAAGAGCCGCTTCTACAAGGAGACCGATTCGATCAGCATAGTATGGATCGTCGTCGCCTTTGTGACCATCCTGATTATCCGCCTGATCATGATGCTTCAATCCTCTTCGTCCTTTTCCGGACAGAACGTTGCTCTGAATGTCGTCTTCGACTATGTATGCAGTTTCGTGGCCGTCCTCTGGATGGCCGGCTATGCACTGAGCATGCAGCGGGATGTCACCGTAGAGAAGAAAAAGCGGCATGAAGCACAATACAGTTACGAACGGCTCAAGCAGCAGATCGAGCCGCATTTCCTGTTCAACAGCCTGAACTCGTTGGACAGCATCGTGGTCGCCGGACAGGAGGAACAGGCCTCCCGGTTCATCCACAAACTTTCCGGCATCTACCGCTACCTGATTGAGACCGAAGACGAACGGCTCGTCTATCTCGACGACGAACTGAAATTCGTCCGCCAATACATCGACCTGATGAAAGTCCGGTTCCCCGAGGGGTTGGAAACGGATATCGACATCGAGGAGGAGGGCATCTGCCATTTCATCATTCCCTGCTCCCTGCAGCTGCTGGTCGAGAATGCGACCAAGCACAACACCATCTCGAAAGAGACGCCGCTGCACATCCGGATTTCCATCGACGGAGATTTCGTCCAGGTCACCAACAACCGCAATCCGAAGATTTCTTCCCAACCGTCCACCGGCAACGGCCAGCGCTATATCCGCCAGCGGTACCGCGACGAGTCCGGGAAAGAAATCATCGTACTGGAAGATGAACAGAGCTACACCGTAAAACTTCCTCTTTTATAGACCCGTATGAAAGCCCTGATCGTTGAAGATGAGAAACTGGCCCAGCAAACCTTGAAGCGTGCCCTGGACCGGAATTTCCCCGACATCGAGGTCATTGCCGTGACCGAATCTGTCAAGGGAACCCTGGCCTGGCTCCGTACGCCCGGAAATGCAGCTGACCTGATTTTCATGGACGTGGAACTGCAGGATGGCAGCGCTTTCGAAATATTCAAGCAAGAAACCATCACGGCGAAGGTTATCATGACCACCGCCTTCGACAAATATGCCGTCAAGGCCTTCGAGGCAGGCAGCATCGACTATTTGCTCAAGCCCTATGACGACGAGGCGCTGCTGCGCGCTGTCAGCCGCTGCCGGGCGATTCCCGAGAATTTCGATATCAACGTGATCCTTTCCGCCATGGAGAAATATGCAAAGGAAAGGAACAACGACCAGAAAACCTACCGGAGGCGGTTCATCGTCCGTCTCGGGCAGAAGATCATTCCCATCGAAACCTCCGATATCGCGTATTTCTACGTGGAAGGAAAGAGCAAATATATCGTCAAGAACGACGGGACCCGGTATTTCTTCGACCAGCAGATGGAATCCATCCTGGACGAACTGGACCCCCAGGTCTTTTTCCGCATCTCCCGCAACTTCATCATCTCTTCCTATGCCATCCAAGGTATCGAACGCATCTACGGCGGCCGTCTGAAAATCCTGATGACGACTCCGCCGGAAACGGACATGATCGTCGCCCGCTCCCGCGTCAGCGACTTCATGGCCTGGCTCGCTTGAGAACTTAACAATCCTCCACATGAAAAAAAACCTGCTTCTATGCATCGCCCTGCTGGCCGTGGCCTGCACGCCCCGGACAGCGTCCGTCTCCATCCCGGCACCTGCAGATGTCGTCATGTACCAGATCAATCCGCGCAACTTCGCGCCTGAGAACTCTTTCCAGGCCGTCGACGCCCGCCTGGACGCGATCCGCGACCTGGGAACCAATGTCGTCTGGTTCATGCCGATCTGCGAAATCGGCATCGAGAAGGCCGTGAAGAGTCCGTACTGCGTGAAGGACTACCGGGCCGTCAATCCGGAGTTCGGAACCTTGGACGATTTCAAAACCCTGGTCGCCCATGCCCATGCAAAAGGGATGGCCGTCATCATCGACTGGGTCGCCAACCATACCTCCTGGGACAATGCCTGGATCAAGGAACACCCGGACTGGTACACCCATGACGAAGACGGCGCCATCATCCATCCGGCCGGTACCGGCTGGAACGACGTGGCCGACCTGGATTTCGACAATCCGGAACTCTGCCAGGCCATGATCGACGCCATGAAATTCTGGGTCGAACAGATCGGTGTCGACGGTTTCCGCTGCGACGCGGCCGACTATGTGCCCTTCGAATTCTGGAAAGACTGCGTCGCCCAGCTCAGGGCCACCGGGCACGACCTGCTGTTGCTTGCAGAAGGTCAGCGCAAGGACCATTTCGAGGCCGGTTTCGACCTCAACTATGCCTGGGGCTGGCTCTCCGCGCTGCGCCGGGTCTATAACGGCGAGACCGTCACCGTCGAGCAGCCCATGCTCCAGCGTCCGCAGGGCCAGCAGGGCAACCGGCAGGGACAGAATGCCCGGCAGGGCAACCGCCCCCAGGGCCAGCAGCCGCAGATGCGCACCCGTACCATCAACCGCACCGTTCCGGTCAGCACCCTGTTTGCCGCTGACTCCAGCGAATACGCCGGACTCCCCGCCGGCAAGGTCAAGCTCCGCTTCACCACGAACCATGACGAACATGTCAAGCAGTCCCCTGTCCGGGAATTCTTCGGCAATGACGGATCCCTCGCGGCCTTCGTGGCCACGGCCTTCATCCATGGCGGCATCCTCGTCTACGGCTGCCAGGAAGTCGGCTATCCGGGCAAGATCAACTTCTTCAACTACGCCGAAATCGACTGGGACGCCAACCCCGGCATGGTCAAGGAATACAAGGACCTGATCGCCCTGTACAAGAGCCATCCCGCCCTGCGCCAGGGTTCCCTTGTCCCCTACCCGCACAACGACGTGCTGACGTTCGAGCGCAAGACCGACGGGGAAACCATCCTGGTCATGGTCAACATGCGCGACAGCCAGGCCGACGCTCCCGTCCCGGCCTCCTGGCAGGGCAGGAAAGCGACCGACCTGCTCTCCGGCAAGGCGGTCACCCTCGGCGAGACCGAGTTCCTCCGGCCTTTCGAGTATCTCATTGCAAAATAATCTTTCACCCACATGAGTATGCATAAAATCTTCTCCGCTGCCGTGGCGCTTCTGTTTGGCGTCAGCGCATTCGCCGTCGAAATCGACCGGATGGATCCCCCCTTCTGGTATGTCGGCATGAAGAACCATGAACTCCAGGTCATGTTCCATGGAAAGAACATCGCCGCTTCCGAGTTCTCCCTCAAAGACTATCCCGGCGTCACCGTCAAGGAAGTTGCCAAGCTCAAGAATCCCAACTACCTGGTCGTCTATCTGGATGTCAACGGCACCGCCCGTCCGGGCACGCTGACCTTCCAGTTCAAGGAAGGCCGGACCACGACCCAGAAGACCTTCGAACTCCGCGGCCGCAACTACAAGCTCGGCGCCCAGGGCTTCACCACCAAGGATGTCCTCTACCTGATCATGCCGGACCGTTTCTCCAACGGAAATCCTGCCAATGACAACCTCGAGAACTGGATCGCCAGCCGCGAACGCGGCGGCCCACACGGCGGTGACATCCAAGGTATCAAGAACCACCTCGACTACATCGACGCCCTCGGCGTGACCGCCGTCTGGCTCAACCCGGTGCAGTTCAACCGCGGTAACAACTCCCACGGCTACTCGATTTCCGACTACTACCTGATCGACCCGCGCCTGGGCACCAACGAGGAGTACT
>JAEEGL016968963.1_pt1 | contig 10442 bp, 6 predicted proteins | sample 9134231 | NCBI WGS metagenome assembly JAEEGL01 (sample SAMN16246548, study PRJNA631951) | gut metagenome | biome: gut microbiome; feature: rumen; material: fiber-attached | host: Bos | place: Iran: Karaj | collected 2018-10 | reverse complement strand
TTTTTTCATTATCTTTTTGTTTAAATAATTACGTTAAAATTTTGAGTGTAAAATTACAATCATTTTTTTTAACCGCCTAATTTTTAGCAACTTTTTTTTAAAAATTTTTCTATTTTGTAATGTGTTGAGGATTAACGATTTGTAAATATTGTAATTGAAACACTTAATATTTTTTTGCGGAGAAAGGGCAAATATAAGGCGATTTGTTGTTTTATTCCTGATATAAATATACAGAAAAAGCAATCATTATGCGTCAAAATTGTGCTTGTATCCTGTTCTTACGATGTAGAGCCTAACTCTGTTGTCGATAAAAAATTTTTTGATAATCTTTTGGTTTTCGGTGGCGGAGTTGGGGCTTTTGTTGGAAAAGACGATAAAAGCGTAATTCCCTGTTTCGCTTTTCGCGAGCAGGTTAATTGCACTTTGCAACTGAGGAACAGCGTCTTTGATATTTTCGCCTTTTAATTCTACAAAATACTTGACGTGGGTTTCGCAATGTTCGAGTTTGTAGTCACATTTTTTTATGGTTATTGTATTATAAACTCCGCCGTCAACTTTTGTAAAATAGTACCAACTCTCACTCTTGTTAATAAAAGTGATGTGAGACTTGTTTTCTTGGCAAACAATAAGTTTGGCGTTAGTTTTTGTGGTGTGCGGCAGTTCAATTTCCTTCATATTCCAAAAGTTTAGAAAACTGTTCGTTGATAGTGTCGGAAACACTGTCGATGGCATTGGCGTCGATAATGTGCAATTCGTAGTCCTTTATGTCCTTGACCGTTCCGTCAACAACTTCATAAACGCTTATGTCGTCAAAATCTACAAATTGTTTCATTTGCATAATATCTTGAATCTCAGCGATGTTCGTATTGTTTGCCGAGTTTGCTGCCTGAATAATGTTGTTGAAGGCGGACAATATGTATGGGCTGTGGGTTGCAATGAATAACGAATTGTCGCAGCTGTTGTCCAATGTAGAAACAAGCCATTTTACCAACCTGTATTGTGTCTCTGGAAAGAGGTTGGCCTCAGGCTCTTCGATAAAAAGGGCGGCTGAGAGTTGGTCTTTGCGCTCATTAGATAGTTTTTCCCTGACGGATATTGTGTTGTCGTTGTTGAGATAATATTTTGTTAAAACACATATTGGGACGATGGATTGAAATCCGCTTGCCGCATTCGCCAACTTTATTTGTTTTGGTATGTTGTTGTCGTTAATCAACAGATAATCAACATTTGATTGTGAATCGTTGAAAAACTCTGCGTTTAAATCAAGAATGTCGAGCCTGTGTTTTTCGTTGTAATATTTATGGGCTCGTTCCCAATCTACAAGGTATTGCAGTATGCATGTATCTTGTAGCCGGATATCCAAAAGATTAGGTATCGCCGATACGAGGCATCTTTCCGCTGGAATATATGCCACTCGTTTAAGTGTTGAAGGAGTCCCGCAGGTATCTACCTCGCCCCAAACATCTTCATTTTTCTTAAAATTTAAAGTAATTTTTACGCGGTTGCCACTGTATGAGATTTTGGAGTAATTGCTATCCGCCACCACTGCATATTCTTCAAGTTTGAAATACTCCAAAAAGTGTTTTTCTAAAAATGTCTTTTGGTTCATGGCACGACCAGTATTATACATCATCTCCATCCACATACAAAAAGCCGCTATTTTGATGATGCAACTCTTGCCGGAGCCTTGCTGTCCGATGAGGACGTTAACTTTCTCGAGGTCGAGTTCGGCATGCTTTATAGGTCCGAAATTATCTATTTTGAGTTTTACCATTGTTGCTTAACACTTTTATTTGCAAAATTACAATCATTTTTTTTAACCGCCTAATTTTTAGCAACTTTTTTTTAAAAATTTTTCTATTTTGTAATGTGTTGAGGATTAACGATTTGTAAATATTGTAATTGAAACACTTAATAAAAAAGTTGGATTTTAATCCAAAAATCAGGCATAAATGATTATCTTTGTTGCCGAAATGAGCATGCAAGAATATATGGACGGCATCGCATTCGAGTTAGCAAGACTTCATCTTTTGCACGGTGCGGAATTTGCGCAACAGTTACAGAAAATAACGTTGCGCAAGGAATTTGTGCCCGTACAGGACGAAACAGATATATACTCTGCCGAGAGTGAGACCGACGATGATTTTGAAGCATTGCTCAACGCAGCAAGAAGGGCTGTTGAGCGTGGCTACCGTGTTTTCATTCTTCCCAATCCCAAAAACATCAGGACAGCGGATATGATTTTGGAACGGAAAGGCCTGTATAGAATGTATGATGTCAAAACAATACAAGGCAAAACTTCCGTATTCAACCGCTTGTTAGAATCAATCGGACAGACCAACCACGTACTGCTGAATATGACTACACAATATAATTCTCGTCTGTTGTCGTATCAAATCAAAAGGTATTTTGAGGTTAATCCTGACGCAGCAGAAGTGTTGATTTTCAAGGGGAAACAGACATTTTCCGTCATAAGGGCATACGCAAAGGAAAAGTCGTTTGTTACATTATTTTCAAAACAATACGGCAAATAAAAAACCAACCGTCCCGGGGTTGGTTGGTTTTCAATTTGGAGCAGTGGCGGTTCAGTCTTACTCCCACGCGGCAAGTACCGGATTAGCCGAATCGTGTAAACACGATTCAACGGTGCAAATATACGTACATTTTTTATGCCGTGCAAATTTTTTCGCAACTTTTTTCAAAAATATTTCACTAATTTTGCGCATCGAAAACAAAATACCAGACACCATGAAAGCATTGACACTTACAATCCTCCTCGCCCTTGCGCTCGCAATCGCGTCATGCGGCGGTGGAAAAACGACACAGAACACAAGCGACGACTCACAGTCCGCCGACTCCACAAAAACCGTCGAAACCATCGGAAATACAGCCGACGAACCCTCAACAACGGATAACGCCACCGACTCCGTCGTAATCCAAGTGGCAAGGATATTGGCGGCGCAAAAAGACAACCCGCTCACCGAAGACGACGTGAAACTCTACATTAAAACCTACACTTCTATCTACAACCGACTCAACATCCACGACTTCCAACCGAAAGGCATCGACGGGTATGGTGTCTCCATCCATTGCTACCCATACAGCACAGGCGGATACTACGTACTCGTCATTTGGGAGTTGAATGGCTTCAGGCACGGCAAAGAGTACCATTCGTACACATTCAAGGAGGGCGAACTCGCAGAAACCCAAAGCCCGCTCCCGACCCCCGGCATGGACGACTTTTTCGCCAACGCCGACCAATTCCCAAAAGACGCCTACGACGAAATCAAAATGCGGATTCCATTCTACGACTACCATTGGTATTATGAAAAAATGATAGTGTCGTTTAATTGTTTTGAATACGTCGGCGGCAAATCCAACATGGGATACAAAGTGCCCGAGACACTGCAAACCTACTTCAACGCCCTGACAGGAGACGGCGGCGAACATTATAGAGGAATGCCATGCATCAAATACCGTTGGGACGGCGAGAAGTTCGTATTGGACTCCGATTCCGACAACAAGCCATTCAAGGAAGACCTTACATACTTTGGCGCCCCCGCACCCCAGGGCGAATTTGCGCAATCAGGCAAGACAATCGAAGACCTGTACAGCCTCGACACTGACTTCCTCTGTACAGCCGAAACCGATTTCAACCAAGACGACAAAAAAGACCTCGTCGCAGCCGAACAACACGGCGGACTGATGGCTGTATATTTTGGCGGCGACAATGGCTACACCCTCTTCAAAGCCTACAATGTCAAAAAAGACCCTGAATACCTTGTCCTTGATGCGTGGAAGGACCGTTACGGCTCTTTTTTGAAAATCGAATATCATCCAAAAGGCAAATCACCATCCATATGGTACACGATGCAATATATCGACAATGACCTGTACTTGGTACAGGGCTTTACTGTCAGAAAGTCGGGCAAATCCAAAGGCAACTATGGCTACTACGACTTCGAGGAACACACATGGACGCCTATTGACGAAGAAACCGGTCTCGACGACACCACCAAGACAATCCCCATCGCCAACAAACCACTCAAAACCCTCTCCGACTTCACCATCGGCGAATACCGATTTGAGGATTATTAATCTTCCAGCAGAATTGTTTTCTGATATGTACAAATAAAGAAACATTATTATGTCATACAAATATTTTTGCAAAAATATTTTCAAAATTTGCATTTTTATTCGTACATTTACGCCGAAAAACTATTACAATTCATCATGAAACGATTACTTACTCTCCTATTGATGCTCCTGCCGCTCTTTGCCATCGGTCAGGACAGCACAGCCAATGACTATTACAACAAGGGCATGGACCTTTACAGGACGGAGCAGTCGCATCTGGCGATTCCTTTTTTGCAGAAAAGCGACTCCCTCGAGATGGCGCAGCTTGACAAAAAGTCAGACAACTACAATCGCTCCGCCAAGCAACTCACTATATGTTATTCTGACCTTGCTAACTTCTTCTTCAAAATCTCCAACCCTGACCTGGCGATCGAAAACCAAATCCAAGCAACAAAATACTACAAACGGGTTTACGGCAAGAAACATCCCGAATACGTCACCGCCAAAAAGACACTTGCCAAAATGAAATTTTTCTTTAGCGGCAAGGCGGTGGCTGACGATTATTACAATCACGGAATGGAAATCAAACAAGACCATCCATACCACGCCTTTGCGTATTTCCAAAAGGCCGACACCCTTGAAAAAGCAACATTAGACCCTTCCTCGCCAAACTATTACCGCTCGGCACTCGAAATAGCCGACATTAAGAATGGCATGGCGGATTACTGGTTTAGTATCAAAAGTTATGCGGCGGCTATTAGTTATAAAACATATGCTGCGGAAATCTTCAAGAAGGCTTTGGGAGAGGAAAACGACAAATATATCAACGCATTGTGGAAACTTTGTTATTTTTATGAACAAACCCATCATTATGACGAATGTTATGGAATCCTGACAGAAATTGCCAAAATCTTTAAGGAAAAAAATGGTGAAGAATCGGAAGAGTACATTTCTATGTTGTCCTACATCGGCTACCTGTTTGAAATATATGGCAACAAAGGCGAAGCATTAAAGACAAACACGCAGGTCTTGGAACTCATAAAGAAAAAATTTGGCGAGGAGCACATCAGGTATATTGAGCAGTTGGATGACATTGGCGCGTTTTATGAACGGATGGACAACAACGAGGAGTCTATCAGGCTCAAACAAATAAAATGCGAAATCACCAAAAGAGTCTTCGGCGCGGAAAGCAGGGAATACGCATTGGCATTGACCCGACTTGCAAGCCCCTATTCTCTGAGCGGCAACGATACTGCGGCTATCAGACTTGGAACCAAGGCGTTGGAAATCCAAAAAAAAGTTTCAGGCGACCAGAGTTCCGAATATGCGGCTTTGCTGTCCGATATGGGATATTATCATGTTCGCGCTGCGCTGTATGGACGGGGAGGCAGTTTTGCAGAAGCTATCAGGTATCAAAAAATGGCGGTGGACGTATGGGGGAAAAATGCAGAGGAGGACGAGAGGAATGACTCCAACCTCAGTGTATCCAGATATGGTCTGGGCTTGTATGTCCTCGCACATTTTTGTGCATTGAGCGGCGACAGCATCGAGGCGGCCGTCAGATACCTGGCGCTTGGGATTGAGCACGAAAAGGAATATCGCGGACACGACATTCCATATTCAGACGAATGGTGGGAGAATCTTGCTGACGACCATGTTGCAGCCGGACAATATGACAAGGGCGCGGCGCTGTTCAAAAAAATTTATGACAGCAAAATCTCTGAACTTACGAATGAATTTGCGGGGTTGTCTAATGAAGAACGTTCAAAGAAATGGAATAGTAATTTTTATCGTGAAAAATTGCCATACGCTGCATACAAAAGTTCGGCGTCCGGCGACACAATACTCGCCGCCCTCGCCTACAACGGTTTGGTGCTGTCGAAAGGCTTTCTCCTCAATTCCGAATTTGAGATACAGAACATCATCGAACAAAAAGGCAGTCCGGCATTGAAAGACCGTTATTACAGACTGAAAAGCGACCGTGCGAAACTTGACAGCCTTTACCAAATTCAAGCGGCGCAGAGGACGATTGATGCGGATTCGCTCGCAAAGGCAATCATCAACGACGAGCACGAACTCGGGACCCTCGCATTTCGGCTCGGCGACTACATCGGCAACCTCGCAATCGACTGGACGGTAATTCAGAAAAAACTGAAAACTGACGCAATTGCAATAGAATTTGAACATTTCTACGACTGGAGCGAAAAAGACTTCTCCTGCGTGGCCATTGTCCTGAAAAAAGGCATGAAGTCCCCCGCCTGTGTCAAACTGTTCAACATTAGCGATTTAAGAGGTATCAAATCTGCCGAATTGTACAAGACGTCAAAACTTTATGATATAATTTGGAAACCGCTCGCGAAATATCTCGACGGCGTAAAAACCGTCTTTTTCTCGCCGGAGGGGCAGCTCCACACCATCGCCATCGAATCTCTTCCCGACGATAATGGAAAGATTTTCGCCGAAAAATACGACGCCTACCGCCTCTCGTCCACCCGCGAACTGGCTCTGAACCACGCCGTCAATCCAAGCAAGAAGGCAACCACCTACGGCGGCATCAAGTACGATTTTACTGAGGACGACTGGCGGAACGTGAAGTTTGATGTAGATACCACCAACAGTTTCCGCGACGTGCCGCAGATAGCCGAAAGCCTTCGCGGCAGCGGCATGGTCAACCTCGAAGGCACGAGGGCTGAATCCTCAGAGGTCGCCAAACTTTTGCGCACGGCAGATTACGACGTTGACGCAATCAGCGACGCCGACGCCACCGAAGAATCCTTCAAGCACCTCTCCGGCACGGGTATAAAAATCCTGCACATCGGCACACACGGTTTTTATGAATCGCAGGTGGATTTGGAGAACGCCGGGCTAACATTTTTCACCAACAGCCAGGCGCAGACCATGGAGGACCGCTCATTGAGTTGCAGCGGACTGCTGTTCGCCGGCGCAAATTCCGCCCTCGACCCAAAGCGAATCCATGAAATTCCCCAAGGCGCGGACGACGGCATATTGACGGCGAAGGAGATTTCGCGCCTTGATTTCAGGGGAATGGATTTGGTGGTGTTGTCGGCCTGCCAGACTGGTCTTGGAGAGATTACGGGAGACGGCGTGTTTGGCTTGCAGCGCGGATTCAAGAAGGCTGGCGCACAGACATTGGTGATGAGCCTTTGGAAGGTGGCCGACGAATCGACGCAACTCCTGATGGTGGAGTTTTTCAAAAACTTGACCGTCGGGCAGTCGAAACGCGCCGCCTTCACCGCCGCCCAAAAGTGCGTCCGCGAAAAATTCCCCAACCCGCTCCACTGGGCGGCGTTTGTGATGGTGGACGGATTAGACTGAAAAAAATAACAGCCGTGGGAGCGAATCCACGGCTGTTTTTTTGCTTTGTGAGGGATTTTGAACACAAAAAATTTGCGCGAAAATGATTTTTGCCTAATTTTGTGCAAAATTACAAGACATGGATTTCTTCAAAAACATTTGGAACCGCATCAACAACTCGCTTTTCAATAGTTTCAGCGGCAGGGACAAGCGCCAGGTGCTGAGTTTGATAGCATTATTGATGCTGATATTTGCGGTCAATCATTGCATAAGGCTTTTTAGCGTCGGCAATCCACCGACTTTTGCCCCGGAAATCAACGAAAAAATCGCACTGCTCGACCAACGCCTCGCCGAATTGAAGGAGGGCGACACCCTGTCGAGGCTCGACCGCTATATCATAGAAAGGTACGACACGCTGAATCTTTTTGCCTTTGACCCAAATACCGCCTCCAAAGAACAACTCCTGCTGCTCGGCTTCACCGAAAAACAGGTTGGCAACCTCGTAAACTACCGCAACAACGGCGGACGTTTCCGCATACCCGACGACCTCCGCAAACTCTACGGAATGAGGACGATGCAGTTCAAAATCCTGAAACCTTACATCGCTATCGCTGGAGCAACAGACGTAAACACCGACCATAAATCCGACCACCAGAAGCCCGCCAATCACCACGACGAACAATCCAACGCGGCGACTTCCAACGCGCCCGCCCAAACCGCCGCAAATGATTATTTTGACTTTGACCCCAACACCATCTCCGCCGAAGACATGCAGAAGCTCGGTTTCAGCGAAAAACAGGTGGCGTCATTTATCAACTGGCGTACCAAAGGCAAGAAGTTTTACGTTGCAAAAGACTTTGCGTCAGCGTATTGCGTCGATGACAAAAAATACCGCGAACTCGAACCATACATTCATATTGACCTGCCGAAACTCTTTGGCGGAAAGCATCTCCTCGACCTCAACACCGCCACCGCCGACGAACTAATTTCCATCGGACTTTCTGCCGACGAAGCCGCCAAAGTGGTGGATTTCCGCGAAAAGGCAGGCTATTATTTCGCCAACTGGCAGATAGAGGATGCGCTCCCAAACAAGAAACGCGCCAACGAATTGAAATCCTCGTTCTACGTATGCGCAAGTGTCGAGATAAGGAAAATCAACGCCAACACCACCCCACCCGACCTTTTGGAATCGCACCCGTATTTCTCCGCGCAGCAAGCCGCCGCAGTCGTCAAACTACGTGAAACCCAAAAGATTACATCTACAGACGACCTCAAAAAGACTGGATTGTTCACCGACAAGGAATTAAAAAGGATTGAGCATTATCTGGCGTATTGAACCATCACTTGTCAATCACCTCAAACCACCTGCTCACCGAATTGCCATTTTGGTCGGTGATGGTGACTAAGTGGCGGCCGGCGGGGAGGTCGGCGGAGATGCGGTGGAGGTCTTGGGTGACGGTGATGTAATTGTCGTCGATGTGCCAAAAAAGACGGTTGCCGGAGATGCGGGTGGTGGCTTCGATGACTATGCGCTGACGGTCGCCCTCAAATCCTTTCGGGAGGAAAATCTTGGCGTTGCTCTCGGGGTAAATGATCTGAATCGGGAGGTCGCTGTCGGCGTTGCGGTTGCAGTCGGGGCGCATCGGGGGCAGGACGCGGTAGTCGCTGTTGTGCTGCTTGTAATAATACTCCATAGCGGGCGGCAGGATGAACCATTTGCGGTGGACGATGTTTTCGGGCGATTCGCAGTCGGCGGTGACGCGGTATTGCTCCGAGGGGTCGAGGTGTATGGTTTGGCAATAAGGACAACTCTGAGTATTGACGCCCGCCAAAGGTATCAGGATTTCCTCGGTGAATGGGCAGTTTTCGGTTGCGATGTGTCCGCTTTTTTTGCAGATGAGGGCGGATGTGAGGTCGTCGTAGGGCATCGACAATTCCTGACGGGAGCGCGGCAAAAGTTTTATTACGTCAAACAAAATGGGCGCGGACGCCTTGATTCCCACGATGTTGGGGCGTCCCTCGCCGTCGGCGTTGCCCGTCCAAACTCCAACCACATAATTGCCTGTGACGCCTATCGCCCAAGCGTCCCTGAATCCAAAACTTGTGCCCGTCTTCCACGACACAACTCGGTCGGAGCCAAATGACTCGTGCGAACTTTCGTCTTCGGGTCGCTCCACCATCGTGAGTGCTTTGAGGGTGTAATATATCGCGCCTGCCGTCATAAAACTGTGCGCGGCGAGGTCGGCGGATTTGGAATTGTTGTCATAATAATAATAAAAATTCGGCAGATGGTAATCGTCGGGCGAGTACATATTGTTGTGCGTCAGATAATTGCGCAGACTCCGCGTCATCGAGGCATACGCGCCGCAGAGTTCCCACAAGGACGCCTCGCAGCCGCCGAGTATCAGCGAAAGTCCGTAATAATCAGCGGGTTTGCCGACTGAATTGATTTTGAGTTTTTTGAGGATGTGGATGAATTTTTCGCCGGAATATTGTTGGAGCATTTTTACCGCCGGGACGTTGAGCGACCTTGCCAAAGCCTTGTTGGCAGGCACTGCGCCGTCGTATGTAAGTCGGTAATTTTTAGGCATATAGCCCGAAATCTGCATCGGAATGTCGGCGACCAAAGTGTTGGGCAGGAGTTCGCCTTCGGAGAGCATCGCGCAATATAAAAACGGCTTCAGGATGCTGCCCGTGCTGCGGTAGGCTTGGATGATGTCAACATCGTTGCCGTCGTCGCGCCCCTCGATGGCGTCAGTATTGCCGACGTATGCGATTACATTGCCGGTATTGACCTCCATAATCATCACCGCGCCGTTGTAGATTCCGTCGGTGCGGAGCGTGCGGGCGTGTCGGGCGAGGATTTCACGTGTGCGGTTTTGAAGGCGGAGGTTGATGGTGGTGCGGACGGGCTTGCCGTAGTTGGATTTGCGCTCGGCAATGCGCGACACAAGGTGAGGGGCGGCTTGCGGATACGGTTTTGGGGATGTCGGCAATGGCTCCTGCTTGGCGAGTTCGCAGGTTTCGTCGTCAATTATTTTTGCTTCCAA
>JAEEGL016853255.1_pt1 | contig 10442 bp, 9 predicted proteins | sample 9134231 | NCBI WGS metagenome assembly JAEEGL01 (sample SAMN16246548, study PRJNA631951) | gut metagenome | biome: gut microbiome; feature: rumen; material: fiber-attached | host: Bos | place: Iran: Karaj | collected 2018-10 | reverse complement strand
CCAGCTGTACGATTCCGGTTGTCGGTCATGGTCTCAACAATGACTGCCACACCCTGGGGTCCGTAGCCTTCATACGTGATTTTTTCATAGTTTTCGGTATTTCCCGCCCCGAGAGCTTTGTCTATTGTACGTTTGATATTGTCATTCGGCATATTGGCAGCCTTCGCCTTGGCGATAACAGCTGCCAGCTTTGAATTGCTGCGGGGATCACCTCCGCCTCCCTCCTTGACAGCGACAATCATTTCTCTCGCAATTTTGGTGAAGGCCTGCGCACGCTTCGCGTCAGCTGCACCCTTGGTTTTTTGGATATTATGCCATTTGGAATGTCCGGACATAGTAACAACTCCTCTTACTTGAAAAAGCTAAAGAAAACAATGCCTAAATATTTTAACATAGACCGCAAAACATGACAAGTGATAATTATTAAATGGTTTTGGGATTACTTTAGGAAAAACTGTTTCTCACTTCGTCCAATAACCAGGGGTTTTATCCTTCCTCTTTATATTCCCAAAACCTGTGCTGTGCGCTTAATTCATAGAGTCTGACATAGGAACGGTAACGGCCCTCATTAATATGGCCTTTCCGTACAGCTTCAGTTACAGCGCAGTCCGGCTCTTTCAGGTGGGCGCAGTCCTGAAAACGGCATTTGCCCAAAAAAGGAGTAAAATCCGGGAAGTCGTATTGCAACTGTTCCTTCATAATGGTGTTGGTCATGGTGAGATCGAGGGAGGAAAACCCTGGAGTATCAGCTATGTAAGTATTCTCTTCAAGCGTATAGATCTCGACATGTCTGGTAGTGTGCCTTCCACGCCCAAGTTTTTCACTGACGTCAGCGGTTTTGATCCGGGCTTCCGGGAGCAGGGCATTGAGGATGCTGGATTTTCCGACACCGGAGTTCCCGGTAAAGGCACAGATACGGCCTTTTAGAGCTTCACGCAGTTCTTCCAGTCCCCTGCCTGTTTTCGCGCTGGTCCTGATTACCCGGAATCCAGCGCCGCTGAATATTTCAAACAGTCGATCTCCAGAGTCCAGATCCACTTTATTAATACAGATCAGCAGACGGCACGGGGCTTCCGCTGCAATTACAGAAATGCGATCAATAAGGAAAGGATCTGTCACGGGGTTGACATTGGCGGCAATGAAAACCAGCGTGTCTATATTGGCAACGGCGGGGCGAATAAAAAAATTTTTTCTTTTTTCCAGTCTTTCGATCCGGCCTCCGCCATTTGTGTCAGTAATAAACTGGACACAGTCGCCAACAAGCGGTGTACTGCCATCCAGACGAAAACGGCCACGCGCCTTACACGCGAAACGCTGTCCTTCCGATTCAACATAATAGTATCCGCTGAGCGCCTTGACGATAATGCCTTCTGCCATAAACCGCCTGACTCCTCTACATCAGTGGTCCTGATGAAACTCTGAGATAGATTTTTGTATGCTCTTCCACTTCGGTGAAAGCTTCCGCGCTCTGGCCGATAACCGTTCCTGCGTCAACGTCGCTGGAGATTCGATCAGAGCCGCCGAAACTAAGCCCCGCGTTTTCCAGCTTGGAGATTGCTGCTTCTTCGGATAGCCCGATAACATTTGGCATACGAACATAGCTGATCTGCGGACCGGAACTGACCGTAACATAGACGGTAGAGCCGGAACTCATCTCTTCCCCGGCGCTGGGACTGGTACTGATGACACAGTCTTTAGCAACGGAGGCCGAGGTTTCGTTCTCTATGTCCACTGTGAACCCTGCCTGCTGCAGGCGGACCTTGGCTTCACGATAATCCAGGTTTATCACGTCAGGAACTGGATTGAAGACAATTCCGGTACTGACTGACAGTTCCACTTTGATTCCTTCCGGAGTAAGCATCATACTTCTGCCAGGATCCGGATTCTGCGACAGGATGGTCCCGCTTTCACTCTGGGTATTGATTACATAGACAACATCAAAGTTAAATAGATTGGAATAATCCGTGTTGTCTATAATGTTCTGGTAATTCTTACCGATAAAGCTTGGCAGTGAGATTCTTTCCGCCGGAGAGAAGATTTCGCTCAGCCAGAATTTCCACATAAAAGAGAAAAGCAACAGGCACATCGTCAATGCGCCGAAAGTTCCGAGCAAGTAGGTCACCCTGTGGGCCCTGCGGCGTCGGATCTGATATCGGGTTTTATTGAGTTCGCTGACAGAGCGGACAGGCATCACGGCCGGATTGCTCAGAACATGCTCTTCTTTCGGCTCAACAGATTTGAGCTGTTCCTGAACAAAGGATTCCAGATCATCCAGGAGTTCGCCTGCACTCTGATAGCGTTTTTCAATATCGGCGCACATTGCCTTAAAGACGATGCGCTCCAGTTCAGGGGGCAGGTCTTTTACGAGTTCGTGAATGGGTTTTGGGTTTGCATTGATATGCTGTATTGCGATCTCGCCGATGCTCTCTCCCTCATAGGGTTTCTGACCGGTAAGCATCTCATACATGACAACACCGAGGGAATACAGGTCGCTGCGGGCATCGGGCAGTTCCCCTCTGGCCTGCTCGGGTGCTATATAATGGATGGATCCAATTGCCTGGCCGTTATTCTCGTAAGCCTCATTTTCCAGAGCGGCAATCCCAAAATCCTCTACCTTGACAGTACCGTCCCGCAGCATCAAAATGTTTTGCGGTTTGATATCCCGGTGAATGATGCCTCTCTCATGTGCATGCGTCAGCGCACGCGCGATCTGCCGTGAAAAATGCAGCGCTTCACGCCATGGCAGGGCTTTTCTTCTGTCCATGTACTGGCGCAGTGTAATACCGTCAACCAGCTCCAGGACATTATATTCGATATCATCGTTGTGGCTGACGTCAAAACCGCCCACGATATTCGTGTGCGAGAGCATGGCAACAGCATGCGCTTCAGAACAGAAGGTACTTCTGAACTCCTCATCGGAGGCCATGTCCTCGCGCATGATTTTTACGGCCACCTTGCGATTGAGGCGCCGGTCGGTTGCCTTGTAAACCACGGACATACCGCCTTCGCCGATCAGCTCATTAATCTCATAGCGATCGTCCAGAACCTGTCCGATGTATTTGTCGTTCTGATCCATGTTCTCCTCCGATCCGAGGAATCAGCGCATCAGTGCAACGACAGTAACATTGTCGTTAGCACCACGGTTGAGGGCCTTGCTCATCAGAGCGCGGCAAAGCAGTTCCGGATCCTGATATTCTTTTGCATACTCAAGCATTTCAAGATCCGATATCATGTTGGAAAGCCCGTCAGAACACAAAAGGAGGATGTCACCGTTCAGCAGGGAAAACTCAAAATAATCGCATTCCACGGAAAAATCAGAGCCTAATGCCCGCGTAATGATATTCTTCTGCGGATGTGTACGTGCCTGCTCAGCAGTAATGGCTCCGGCTTCCATCAGTTCTTCCACGAGAGAATGGTCTCTCGTAATCTGATAAATACTGTTAGATCGTTTTGAAATATGGTAAGCACGGCTGTCCCCGACGTTAATAATATATCCGTTCCCATTGTTCTTGACTACACCGCCGACGATCGTGGTCCCCATGCCGTTGAAATCATCATCAAAATGGGAATACTCAAAAGAAACACCGTTTGCCTCAGCGCAGGCATTTATAAGGATGCGTTTGTAGTCGACTGCGCTGCTGACGCGGGATGTCAGTTTGGCATAGATATAGGAAACAAAGGCCTTGTTGGAAAGCTGGCTGGCAATTCCGCCGGCTTTTGCACCGCCCATACCGTCGCATAGCGCAAGAATCATGCAGTTTTTGGACTGACATTTTTCAATGATAAAACAGTCCTGGTTATCTTTACGTACTGTTCCCTTGTCGCTTAATCCAAAGCTTTTCACTGCGGATCCATACCTCCTTTCTCCGAGGATCTGACCTGCATTTTTCTTCTCAACTGCCCGCAGGATGCGTCCACATCGCTGCCCAGACGGCGGCGGATCGTAACATTTACGCCGGCATTCTCCAGAATATCAATAAAAGCTTTTATATGGTCCGGCGAAGACGGCTGGAAGGGACGCTCTTCAACATGATTGAGAGGTATCAGATTGACATGTGCTGAAACAGCGCGCGCATGCGCGGCAAGCTGCCTCGCCTGAACAGGGCTGTCGTTAACACCGTTAATCATCGCATATTCGAAAGAGATACGCCGCCCGGTTGTCTCATAGTATTGACGGCATGCATCAATCAGTTTTGCCACACCGCGGCCACGGTTTGAAGGCATGATTATGGAACGGGTCTCGTCATCCGTGGCATGAAGGGAGACAGAAAGCGTCAACTGCAAATTTTCCGTGGCAAGATCGTCAAAACGTTCAATCAGTCCACAGGTAGACAGGGAGATGTGACGCATGCCGATATTCATTCCGGCGGGCTGGTTCACCAGCCGCAGAAAGCGGATTACATTGTCGTAATTGTCGAGCGGTTCCCCGATTCCCATCAACACAATGTTAGAAATCTTCTTTCCCGAATCTTTTTCGGTGAAAAGGACTTCATCCAAAATCTCAGAAGGCTCCAGATTCCGGACAAGTCCTCCGATGGTGGAAGCGCAGAATGCACATCCCTGCCGGCAGCCGACCTGGGAAGAAACACAGACCGTATTTCCATGCCTATAGCCCATCCATACGGTCTCAACAGCGTTTCCGTCACGCAGTTCCCAAAGATATTTGATTGTCCCGTCAATGGCGGAAACCTGCCTGGAAATGACTTTCGGTTCATACAGAAAATAACGTTCTTTCAGCTTCGCTTTCAGCGCCCTTGGGAGATTGTTCATCTCGTCAAAGCTTCTTACACCACGGGAAAGCCAGTTGAAGATCTGCGCTGCGCGATATTTCTGTTCGCCCAGGGCAGAAATCTCCCCCTCAAGTTCATCCGGCAGAAGAGACACGATATCTTTTTTCGCTTCCTGTATGGGCATTGTGTTCCCTCGTTTACTGTTTTTTACGAAGTACAGCTGCAAAGAATCCGTCGGAACTGTCTGTGTGAGGCCAGAATGTGTACATGCCATCCGTTATGTGCCAGGAAGAGGTTTGAATAGCCTCGGTTTGAAAATCAGCATGATGAGAAAGGAAAGCTGAAACAATCTCCTCATTTTCCTCACGCAGAATGGAGCAGGTGGAATAAAGCAGAAGACCACCGGGCGCCACATAGTGCGAAACGTTTTCAAGAATTGCGGACTGGATTATCGGAAGGTTTTTTATACTGTCATGTTCTTTGCAGCGAATTTCTGGACGCTTACGAATGACGCCCGTTCCCGAACAGGGAACATCAGCAATCACCAGATCAAAGCGGTCCTTCAAATCCGGATCAAATTCCCTGGCGTCCATCTGCCGGGTTTGAATGATGTCAATTCCCAGGCGATCCGCACCCGCTCTCAGTAGGCTGAGTTTCTTTTCATGTATATCACAGGAGAGGATGCTCCCTCTGTTCTTCATATGGATTGCCGCAGCAAAGGATTTTCCACCGGGACAGGCACATGCATCCAGAACCCGCATACCCGGTTCGGGAAGAACAAAGTCCACCGAAAGCCGTGCTGCACGATCCTGTATATAAAACAGTCCTTCTTCAAACCCTGGGAGATCCTGCACAACCCCACCCTCGAGGAGCAGGCAGCCCGCAGGCGATTCGGGAGAATGAAAGGCAATGCCGCTTCTGATAAGGGCACGCGTATAATCATCCGCAGATACTTTACAGGTATTGATCTGCAGGCTCAACAGAGCGGCTTTGTTATTCTCTGCAAAGAATGCCTCGGTAAAAGCATAGCCTTTTCTACTGACCAGTTCCTCCGCAAGCCAAAGTGGATGGCTGTATCGAACGGAGAGATATTCTGCACTTCCCTTTCCCGGGATTTCAGGGAGGCTTTCGCGGTTATCCGCAATTCTGCGAAGAACCGCATTTACGAGCCCTGATGCTCTTGTACAGCCATTCTGTTTGCAGAGAGAGACGGTCTCGTTCACTGCGGCACGCACGGGGATGCGGTCCAGAATCAGCAGCTGAGCAGTGCCCAGCCGCAGGATATCCCTGACCTTGGGTTCAAGCTTTGCCCGGCAAAATGAATCAATATAAAAGTCACAGTAATTCGTGTTTTCAAGCACGCTAAGGACCAGACAGGTGGTAAAAGCGGCATCTCTGCGATCGAAACCGTATCTGCCTGTCATCTCGTCAAGAACCGCCGAGGTCCAGGCACCATCCTTCCTGCATCGGAAGAGGGTTTCCAAAGCAGCCTGACGAGTATTCGGCAAAGTGCTCATGAGAGCGTCACCTGATGTCCCCGAAGGAAATCCCCTGCCCGCATGCGTTTTTTCCCGGGCAGTTGAAGCTCGGTGATCAGCAGAGTTTCCCCGTTTCCGCAGACATATTCCAATCCGTCAACACCTGCAGAGATCAGGCTCCCCGGAACCTTCCCGCTGCGCCTGCCTGTATAGGCGGCTCCAAATACCCTGCAGGTTATGCCTTCCAGTTCCATCGTCGCTACCGGCCAGGGCTGTAACCCGTATATATGCTTGACGAGTTCTCTCGGGGACTTGTTCCAGTCGATGGGGCAGATCGATTTATCAAGCATTTTTACATAGGTAGCCTGTGTGTGATCCTGCGGTGTCCTGGGGGCGGTTCCGGCTTCAATATCCCGAAGGGTTCTGACCAGAAGATCCGCACCCATTCCCTTCAGACGGTCGAACAGTTCCCCTGAAGTTTCAAATTCCCCAATTCCGGTTTCTTCTGTATAAATAATATCGCCGGCGTCCATATCATGAGCCAGAAACATGGTGCTTACACCCGTAACGGTATCGCCGTTGAGTACAGCCCACTGAATGGGGGCAGGCCCACTATACTTTGGCAGGATAGAGCCATGTACGTTTACAGCGCCGTATTTCGGCAGAGAAAGCATTTCATCCGGCAGGATGCGCCCGTAAGCGACAACAACCAGAATATCCGGCTGCAGCTGCTGCAATATGGCAAGCGCTGTCCCATCACGCATTTTCACAGGCTGAAAAACCGGCAAGGCATACTGCCCCGCAAGCTCTTTTACAGGAGATATACTAACCTCCATCCCACGCCCTCTGGGCTTGTCCGGCTGTGTAAATACGCCGACGATTTCATAGTCCTCATCGATCAGCTTTTGAAGGGAGGCAGCGGCAAAATCCGGTGTCCCCATAAAAACAATCCGCATGTTGGAGCTCCGCTTTTTATTCATATTCTCCCTTTTCCAATTCTTCCTCAGTGAGCATACGCTCACATCTGGAAGTAAAAACGATGCCTTCGAGATGATCGATCTCATGGCAGAAACAACGGGCAGTCAAACCGGTTCCTTCCAATTCGAAGAAATCACCGTAACGGTCCTGTGCACGAACCTTAACGTTCATAGGTCTCTTCACCAACCCGTATTCTCCCGGAACGCTTAGACAGCCCTCAGCTCCGTACTGTTCGCCGGAGCTTTCAATAATTTCGGGATTAATCAATTCAATCAGATAAGCATCCTCACCGTCGGGAACATTGGTTTCCAGAACGATAACCGCTCGGCGTAAAACACCGACCTGGGGCGCGGCGAGCCCAACTCCGTTCTCAGTGGCAAGGGTCTCTGCCATATCATCCAAAAGCTGATGCAGCCGCGGATTAAAATCCGTGACCGGTCGGCTTTTTTTATACAGCCCGGGCTGTTCCTTGGTCAAAACATTTCTTAAGGCCATTTTATACTCCTTTTCTCTTCACGCTTGAAGAGACACAGTAACCATCAAAAAACAATAATCCTTTTTGAGTTCTATTCTCTCGGATCGTTGTCCGCATATATGGAAACATCCTGAAACCGTCTGTCCTGACAGTATTCAATGACGACGCCCGCCACAGTCTCACGAACTGATGCGCGGAGTTTTCCGCAGATTGTGACCCTGTAACGAAAGCGGTTGTTGATTTTTACGACGGAAAGAGGGGCCGGGCCGAGAATCTGGGCTTCTCCCCCACCCGCCAGGAGACAGGAAAGTCTTCTCTGTACGTGCTGCGCCGCCTGACGAACACGTTCCTCGTCCATACCGGACACCGTAACAGAAAGCATTTCAGTGAAAGGCGGAGTATTCTGCAGTCTCCTGAGATCAATTTCTGACTGATAGAAAGCTTCATAATCCTGCTTTGCAGCCTGAACAATCGTTTCATTTTCAGGAGTAAAGGTCTGGATAACAGCCCGCCCGGGCTTCTTGCCCCGTCCGCTCCGGCCTACTACCTGCGTAATCAGGGAAAAACTTCTCTCTGCGGCACGGTAATCGCCGGCATAGAGACTCTGATCCGCTGATATTACGCCGACCAGGGTAACGTTTTCAAAATTCAAACCCTTGGTAACCATCTGCGTACCGACCATAACAGGGATGTTCTCCACCCGGAATCGCTCCAGCAGCTTTTCATGGGAACCTGCCGGCGTTACGGTATCTGTATCCATCCGCAGGATCTCAATGTCCGGGAACAGCCCCTTCAGTTCACTCTCAACTGCCTGGGTGCCCGCTCCAATACGTTTGAGCAGACCTCCGCATTCCGGGCAGAATTCATCAACGCGCCGGGAATAGCCACAGTAATGACAGAGCAGACGGTTTTTTGTACTGTGATATGTCAGCGATACACTGCATCTCGGGCAGCGGTAAGTATAACCGCATTCACCGCAGCTGATCAGACGGTTGGCCCCCCGCCTGTTGATGAATAGAATACTCTGTTCACCACTGTCTATATTTTTTGCAATTTCATCACGCAGGAGGGTACTGATATTGCCGCCGTTTCCGTTTCTAAGTTCCCGCTTCATGTCCACAATCCGGACGTCCGGAAGCTGCTTTTCATTATAGCGCTCCGGCATCATAAAATAATGATAGCGCCCGGTCCTGGCAGCGTACATGCTTACAACATCAGGCGTTGCCGAACCAAGAAGAAGCAGACAGCCTGCTGCCGCACAGCGGTACTTTGCCACATCCCGCGCGTTGTAACGGGGAGTATTTTCCGATTTATAGGTTTCTTCCTGTTCCTCATCAATGATGATCAGGCCCAGATTACAGCATGGCGCAAAAACGGCACTGCGTGTACCGATAATGACACGTGCTTTTTCCTGACGGACGCGTTTCCATTCGTCATAGCGCTCCCCCATGGAGAGGCTGGAATGCAACACAGCAACCTCATCACCAAAATGTGATGAGAAAGTCTGAATCATCTGGGGTGTGAGAGATATTTCCGGGACAAGCAGAATAACGGATTTCCCCCGTTGCAGTTGTTCCGCAATCAGGTGAATGTATACACTTGTTTTTCCGCTGCCCGTGACACCGAAAAGAAGTGCGGCGCAGGATGAACCGGAAGAGGCCAGCGCGCGAATCCCATCAAAGGCTTCTTTCTGCTGCAGGGATAATGCAGGAAGTGGTTCTTTCTCCCCGTAATGCGTCTGTGGACGACGAAATGCTTCTTTTTCAAACAGTTCTACCAACCCGGCAGTTACAAGTGCTTTCAAAGACTGCCTTGCTGCCCCGGTATGCAAGAGAAGGTCCCGGGTAGGTATCGCTTCAAAAACGCATAGCTGTTCCAGTATTTGTGCCTGGTTAGGCGCTTTCACGCGCTTGCTTTCCGCAACAGCGGAAGCCTCTTCAGGCTCAATGGCAAGCCGAGCCATTTCGAGGGATTTGTGTTTTGCCCTGCGACATCCGGTCTCATCAAACCACAGGCCTGCCGGCAGCATCGCACGTATGGCATCGTAAACCGTGCAGAAAAAGCGTTCCCGCATGAAGAGAGCCAGACGGATCTGCATCGGTGACAGAACGGGTTCGTCGTCCAGAACAGCCAGTATACTCTTCAATCTGGTATAACTGCTGTTATCGGCAAGGGCAAGAATAATACCCTCCGTCCTTCGGTTTCCGCTGGAAAAAGGTACGTAAACACGGACGCCGGGAACTGCCTTCAGCTCAAGTTCCCCGGGGATCAGATAGTCATAGGGCTTGTCCAGCCAATATGTTGCGGCAGATACCGCAATCTTTGCAACCTTGCCTGACATCCGGTCCCTCCCATGCGCAGGTTAATAGTAAATCAGCGCTTAATACCAAGTTTGCCGGTGTATACTTCATCAATTGCTGCGGAAACAGCCTTTCTTTCCAGAGGGAGCTGTTTTTCCTCCGCCTGAGTGGAAAGGGTTCTCGCACGTCTGGCCACAAGGTTCACCAGCTGATAACGACTGCCGATCTTATCTACAAGTTCGGCAACAGGGGGATAAAGCATCATGATAATTCTCCAATCTGCCGCGACAGGCTGCGGCCGTCATTAAAATACAGTTTTTACATGTTCTTCAGTTTTGCAGCGCGGTCTGCAAAACGGCAATGTGAGGCGTCGATGATGGCGTTAAGCTCATGGGCTGCTTTGTCAAGATCGTCATTGATAATCAGATAGTCATAGAAGTCCGCCTCCTCAAATTCCTGCTGTGCCCGGATCAGGCGCGCT
>JAEEGL014654674.1_pt1 | contig 10442 bp, 12 predicted proteins | sample 9134231 | NCBI WGS metagenome assembly JAEEGL01 (sample SAMN16246548, study PRJNA631951) | gut metagenome | biome: gut microbiome; feature: rumen; material: fiber-attached | host: Bos | place: Iran: Karaj | collected 2018-10 | reverse complement strand
CAGCCCGTGGAGCCCCCGCTGGGCTGGACCTTCCCCGACTCCTTTGAGGCCCTGACGGGGGAGGACAATTTCATCGCCGTGGTCCACATCGACGGCAACGCCATGGGGGCGCGGGTGAACGGCTTCTATGACGCCCGCGCCGGGGAATCCTGGGAGGATTTCCGCCAGAGCGCAAAGCGCTTCAGCGAGGGCATACAGGCGGACTTCACGGCAGCCTTCCGGGAGATGGCGGAGACCCTTGCCGCCCAGCAGGAGGACTGGGGGGAGGCCCTGGAGCTGAAGCCCGGCCTGGTGCCCCTGCGTCCCGTGATCCTGGCGGGGGACGACGTGTGCTTCGTCTCCGCCGGAAGCCTGGGCCTGGCCTGCGCCAAGAGCTTTCTGGAAAAGCTCAGCCGGAAGCGCAACCAGGAGGACGGGCTAAGCTATGCCGCCTGCGCCGGTGTGGCGGTGGTCCACCAGAAATACCCCTTCCACGCGGCCTACGACCTGGCGGAGGAGCTCTGCTCCAGCGCCAAGCGCTTCGGGGCGGAGCTGGACCCGGCGGGCCGGGTATCCGCCATGGACTGGCACATCGACTTCGGCCAGCTGAAGGACGGGCTTACCGCCATCCGGGAGGATTATGCCACGGAGGACGGGAGGCGTCTGGAGCTGCGGCCCGTGACCGTGACCGTGCCCGAGGGCGTGGATGACAGCACCGCCGGAGGCGTGCGCACCTGGGCCTTCTTCCGCGCCCTCTGCTCGGCCATGCAGGGGGAATACGGCAAGGTGGCCAGGAGCAAGATCAAGGATCTGCGGGAGGCGCTGAAGCAGGGAGATACGGAGAGCCGCTTCTTCCTGCGGGATAAGGGCGTGACGGACTTCCTCAGCCACTGCTTCGATGCCCAGCACGGGGAGAACGCGGCGGCCGAGGCCTTCCGGCAGCTCCGGGAGTCCGGCGGCCTCCGGAAGGAAGCGTTCCGTGAGCTGGGCGGCGTATACCGCTGCCTTCTTTTCGACGCCATCGAAATGATCGACCACTGCGTGTTTCTGAAGGAGGGGGAGAAATGAGCGAGCGCATCACGCTCCGGGTGACGATGGAGCTGGTTTCGGACGCCGTTTTCGGCTCCGGCTTCAGCGTTCCCGGGGGAGAGGATATCGCCGTATGCACGGACGGCGATGGGCTCCCCTGTCTCAAGGGCAGCACCTTCAAGGGGCTGCTGCGGGAGAGCCTGGAAAACTGGCTCTGCTGGACCGGGGGGACAGCGGAAACGCTGAACGCCCTGATGGGAGAGTCGGGCCGAAACGGAACGGACGACGGACGCCGCGTCCATCTGACGGCGCTCACCGCCGAGCTCCGGGATCCCGAGGCCTGCTTTTCACCGCCCTGGAGAACGGCACAGCGAAGGCGGGCACCCTGCGGCTGGCCCGCTGCGTGCGCAGCGGCCTGTGCTTCACCGGCACGCTGGAGTGCCTGGCAGAGGACCGGGAGCTGATCGAGGCCGGGGTGAAGGGCATCAAATGGGCGGGCACCATGCGCAGCCGGGGCTTCGGCAGGGTAAAATGCTCCTGCCGGGAGGAGGAGCGTCAAGCCGCGGCGGAGGCCGTGCCGGACGCCCTTTGCCTGCATTACCGGCTGCGGACGGTGACGCCGGTGATCATCACCGACCTGAGCCGCAGCAGCGGAAACGGCTATGAGACCCGGGGCCTGATCCCCGGCTCCGCCATCCGGGGCATGGTGATGAGCGAGCTGGCGCTGAGGGAACCGGAGTGGTTCTCCGCCCACCGCCGGGAGCTGCTGGGGGATGGCACCCGTTTCCTGGACGCGCTGCCCGCAGGGGATGCGCCGGTGATCCCCTCCATCAAGGGCTTCTACGAGGACAAGGAGGAAAGGGTCTTCGTTTCCGTGCTGAAGGACGATCCGGAACCCGGCCTGAAACGGGCAAAGCTGGGTGAGTTTTGTTCCCTGCAGGGAGATACCGTACGCTGCCGGTCTGCAGCGACAGACGGCGCTACCCGGATAGGCATCGGGGACGGGGAAGAACAGACCCGGATGTTCCAGACCCGCAGCATCAGCGCGGGACAGGAGTTTGAGGGGTACGTGCTGCTCCGCTCCGGGGAGCTCAGCGGGAAGCTCAGCGCCTGTCTGACCGGTACGGTATGGCTGGGGGCGGACCGGTACGCGGGCTTCGGTCAGTGCGCCGTCACCGGGCTGGAGCGGGCGGAAGCCCCGGGCTGGGAGAAGTACGGCTATGCGCCGGATGAGACGCCCGGAGAGATCGTTTATCTGCTTGCCGTATCCCCCTTCTGCATGCGGGACGAATATGGGGAGCCCTGCGGTCTGGACCTGCGCGCCCTGGCGGAGCAACTGGGGATCGAGCGGGCGGAGGTGGACCGCAGCAGCACTTCCGTTGCGGAGTACGGCGGCTTCAACCGCACCTGGGGCTGCCGGGAAAGCGCCCTGCGGATGTATGACCGGGGCAGCGTGTTCAAGCTCCGCTGCTCTCCCGCGCCGAAGCGCGAGGCGCTGGACCGGGTCACGGCCCGGGGGCTGGGCGTGCGTCTCTCCGAGGGCTTCGGCCAGGTGCTTTTCCTGTCGCCGTCCCTGTTCGAGGGGTTGGGGCGCAAGGAGCGGGCGGACCGGGAGGAAGCTCCCGCCGGGAAGGACAGTGCCGTGCTGCGGCGAGCAAAGTACGCATGGCTGATGGAAAACGCCGGGACCGTCGCCCGGGAAAAGCTGTCCCCCAGTCAGCAGGGAAGTCTGCAGGCCCAATGCGAAAAGGCCCTGGCCGAAGGCCGAACAGAGGGGCTGCTGCAATACCTGGAAAAGAATCTCAGCGACAGAGGAGCTGCGCACGGGGACCGCTACAAGAGGACCGCCGGGTTCATCCGGGCCGTTCTGGACCGCCCCCTGGCGGAGTCCCTGGGAGTGCCCTGTGAGGACGACGCGAAGGAAAAGCTCCGTCTGCTCATCCGCCGCTTCGATTTCAGCCGAAAGGGGGAACGGTAAATGCGCGCGACCTTTACCAAGGCGATCCGCTGGCATGCGGAGGCGGTCTGTATGACCCCGCTCCGCACCGGAGGCGCGGAGAACGACCCGGAGACCGTTCTGTTTTCCCATACCGGCAGCGCCCTGCTCCAGGGCAGCTCCCTTGCGGGAAGTCTGCGGAGCTGGATGCTGCGGGGCGGCTGTTCTGCCGCGCTCATGGACCGTCTGTTCGGCAGCGAGGCCAAAGGCGGCAGTCTCCGCATCTCCGACGGTGTTTTCTGCACCGGGTCGGAGATGACCGTGCGCCCCCGGCTGAAGCTGGATAGGGCTTCAGGCACGGCGGACAGCCTGCTGGTGAAGGCTTCCCAGACCATGGAGCTGAGCGGAGAGGAGAAGGGCAGCTATACGGAAAACCTCCGGGAAGCCGGAAAGCCGGTGCTGCCGGGCTCCTCCATCAAGGGCGCTCTTCGGGCCAGGGCGGAGAACATCGCGGAATACATGGGGCTGCCCCCCGAACTGACGGAGGATCTTTTCGGCTGTATGGCCGCAGGCTCGGGGGATCAGGGCAAGCCGGGCCGCCTGCGCGTTGAGGACGTGTTCCTGGCGGAGCCGGAAAGACGCATTACCCGCATCCGCATCAACAAGTTCACCGGAGGGGTCATGCGGGGCGGCATGTTCAAGGAAGAGCCGGTATGCGGCGAGGTTTCCCTTCGCGTTTCCGTGGATGAGGGCTGCGTCGAAGGCTGCGGCCTGATCCTGTACGCCCTGCGGGATCTGGGGCTGGGGCTGTGGAGCCTGGGCAGCGGCAGCGCCGTGGGCCGCGGTTTTATCCGGGTGCAGGATATCCGGGTGGAAACGCCGGAGGGGGAGCGCATGGCGATCCGCTTTACCGGGGACGGGACCTGTGCCGCCGAGGACCCGGCCGGTCTGGCCGGACGCTGGTTCGGCGCGCTGAAGGAGGCGAAGGCATGAAACGGGACACCCTTGAACCCAACGAGGCTCTTGAACGGGGGAAAACCCTTCCCTGGGCCTTCATCCGGGAGTACAGCCGGGTCACCCTGGGGAGGACGCCGGAGGACGTTGACCCGGAGGAGATCCTGGAGGCCTTCTTCTTCTCTCCGGAGGAAGAGATCCGCCTCTGGCGGCAGGACGGTTCTCTCCGCGCAGCCGCGTTGACGGAGGAAGCCGGAGACAGATTCCTGGAAGAGCGCTTCGGGGTGGACGATCCCCGGCTGGGCCGGGAGATCACGGTACGCAAGTATATCTCCTTTGACGGGGACGGACAAGCCTGTATCACCGCCGTCCGGCTGAGCGGATGGAAAGGAGGAGAAGGAAATGAATGAATCCACTGTCCACGCGCCGTACAACTTCGTCCCGTTCTCCGAGAGATTTCCGTACATACGCTATTGGGGCGTCTCCGAGCTGCCGCGGCACGATGCGCTTCGGGGCGACCTGAAAAGCGGTGAGATCCGGATCACCCTCCGGGCGGAAACGCCGGTATTCGTCTCCGACGGGAAAGAGGACCCTCACTTTTTCCGCGGTCCGGACGGAAGCTTCATGATCCCCGGCTCCACGGTGCGGGGAATGCTGCGGGAAAACATGCTGATCCTGGGGTACGGAACGGTCAGACCGGGGGAGGACCTGGAGGATTATCAGGTTTTCTACCGGGAAATGGCCGCTGCGAGGGACAGCACAGGCGCGGAGCTGAAAGAGGTCTACCAGGATACCCTGGGCATCGAAACGCGCACGGCAGCGAACGGCAAGAGCTATTCCATACCCACGAGGGTCAATGGCGGACACCTGTTCTGCGAGGGCGGAAAGTATTTCATCGTGCCGACAAGGGAGAAATACTATCGGATCTCCAGGTCGGACAAGCTGGTCCAACAATTCAAGACAGGTGACGCAAGGGTGGTGGACGTGGCCTACACCGCCTCGGGGGAACGCATCACGGAGCTTCTTCCCGCAAAGGCCGCCAAGCCCGGAATGACCCCGGGGAAACTGCTGTTTACCGGTCGTCCGGTGGGACGGCAGCCGAATCATCTGTATCTCTTTTCCCCGCCGGATCCCGCAGCGGAGCGGGAGGGCATCAGCGATGAGGACATCCTATCCTACCGTATGGATCTGGAGGCCAGGAGGAACAGCCTTAAGGCCTACTACGATGCAGAATTTTGGGCGCTGCCGAAGGAGGGAGAGTCCAAGCCGGTGTTTTACGCGGCGGTGGACACTCACAGTCACCTGTATTTCGGCATGACCCTCTTCCTCCATATCGGCTATCCCCATTCCCTGGCGGAGGGCCTGCCGCCGAAACACCGGGATCTTCTGGCGGCGATCGCCGGCGATGGTGAGGCCCTGGCCCGTCTGCCCCAGGCATACAGGGATCATTGGAAAGCAGAAGAGGAGCCTCTGGATTATCCCCAGGCGATCCTGGGCTTCGCCGCGAAGAAAACCGGGCAGCCCTCCTATCGCTCCCGGGTGTCCGTGGGAGATTTCCCCCTGGTGAACGACGCTTCGTAGCTTCCCCAGGTAAAGGCGATCCTGGGCGGGCCCAAGCCCAGTTATTATCCCGGCTATACGGAGGAGGGCAAACACTATGCGGAGGAATTCCGGCTCCGGGGATACAAGCAGTACTGGCTGCATGAGGTGACCGATTCTTCTCCCACAAGAAATGAAAACGTGGGCACGACTCTCCGGCCTCTGGACAGGGGCAGCGAGTTCCGGGGCGTGATCCGTTTCAAAAACCTGACGGAGGATGAGCTGGGCCTGCTGCTCTGGTCTCTGCGGCTGGAGAAGAACTGCTTTCAGACCCTGGGTATGGGCAAGCCCCTGGGCTACGGGCGGATGAAGCTCAGCATCGACGCGCTGCGGGAGACCGACTGGGAGACCCTTTACGGCGGGGATCTGACGGCAGCCCCCATGACGGATACCACAGAAAACATCGACAACTACATCCGGACCTTCGATCGGTTCATCAGCGAAAAACTGCATATCAAGAAGCCCAGCAAGGATAAACCTTCGATCACTTCTCAGCCGGTGATCCGGGACTTCTTTTTCCTGAAGAAACCTGCACCGCCGGAAGTCGACACCACTTACATGAATCTGGAGAATAGAGATTATGAAAAGGCACAGACTCCCCTGCCCACCGTGAAGGACTTCCGGGAAAAGGAGGAGCCCGCGCCCGAAGCGGAGCCGAATGAGGCTACGGTTTTAGCTCTGCAGCGCAGATTCAAAAAGCTCTGAACAGGGAGGCAGCTGACATTGAAAGTCTTTTTTACCGGAGTTCCCCTGCAGGGACCGGGTATGCTGAAGCGTTACGTCTATGAACCCGTGGGAAACGATAAGCTCCTGATGGAGGAAGGGACCAGCTTTCCCGTCCTCACCGCCGTAAACGGCTATGCGGAGCCGGGAGAGTCGTTCCGGGTGATCGCGGTCTGTCCGGACTCCGAGGACGGGCGGCGGAACCTCGGCCTGCTGCGGGCGGTGCAGTATGCCTACCGGGTGAAGCGCAACACCTCCATTTCCTGCATTCTGTACGGGCAGGTGGACCGGAGCGCGGGGTCTGACCCAAACGGGTGGAAGGCGCGTGTCTATGATGAGACCGCCCTGCTCCAGCTGGACGAGATCGTCCGCATCCTGGCGGAGCGGAAGGTCCCGGACCCCAAGGCGGTCATCGACAGCATCCTCGGCCTGTAGGGGGTGTCTGGGATGGCGAAAACCGCACTGAAGGATAAACTCGACGCCCTGGGCGAGGAGTGGCAGGCGAAGCAGGACACCCTGTCGCCGGATGAACGGCTCAGGCTGAGCAACGAGGTGTTTCTGGTCCTGTATGCGCTGTATTCCGGGCGGCAGGGCGAGAACGGAATCGCGGAAATGACACCGGAGACACAGGCACTTGCGGATTTTTACCTGATGGACTGGCCCAATTACACCGCCGCCAAGGGTAAGCTCAGCGCCTATGCAGCGTCGTGCCTGAAGCACCGCAAGGCGGATCAGTTACATGAAGACCGGGGTGACCATCGAATAACGGTCAGGGACCCCAAAACGGGCAAGCCGGTCTATAAAGAGGGCAAAACAACGCCCGTGCGGGAGTGGGTATCTACAGTGTCCCTGAATCAGGAGATCGATCCGGAAGATGACGACAGCCCGACCTTGATGGACACCCTTCCCGACCACGTACAGGAGGACACGGTCGCAGAACGGGATGCGGCCGAACAGCGGACGCTCCAGCTGCTGAACCTGCCGCTGAAGCTTCAGGGAAGGGCAAACAATCCCAAGCGGCTGAACTATTTCCGAATCCTCGATCATCGTTCCCAGCTTCAACGGCATACCAAGATGCCAGTCGGATGTATGTAAGATTCTCATTGGCAGGCGGCCCTCCTCATATTGCTTTACACCTCAGTCTGATACCCTTCTTTCAAATATTGCAGCCATTCCCTCCAGGATGCCCCTCGGTATTATCACCTCATCTCAAGCTGCCTATGACTAAACCAATCTGGCCCTCATACAAGACAAGCTGATCCCGTAAAGGAAGAGTGGTTTTATCAAAGAAGACGCTTGATTTGAGCTTTTTATATGCGATCCTCAGTTTTTCTATATGCTCCATTTCCCGCTCCTTCTCAAGTAAACCGGGACAGCTTTTCCAAAAAAGCCTTTCCGTATTTCTTCAGCTTGTACTCCCCCACGCCGGAAACCTCCAGCAGTTCCCGCTCATTCCTGGGCAGCTTCGCCGCCATGTCCCGAAGGGTGGCGTCGGAGAATACCACGTAAGCCGGGAGCCCCTCCCTGTTCGCGATCTCCCGCCGCAAAGCACGGAGGGCTTCAAAAACCCCGGCGTCCGGCTGGAGCGAGCTTGCTTTGGGTGGAGTATTGCGGGTCTGCTTTTGTGCGTTTTCCCGCTTCAACTGCACCAAGACCGGCTGCTGATCATACAGGACGGGGTCGGCTTTCCCGGTCAGGCGCAGGGTGCGGTATGTCGGTTCCATGTACAGATACCCCGCCTCCTCCAGCGCCTGGATATACCCATTCACCCGGTCCCGGGGAAGCTCCTGCATCAGCCCGAAGGTAGACAGGCTGTTCAGGCCTAATTCCTGCACCCGTTTTTCCCTGCTGCCCCGGAGCGTGCGGACCACCAAGGTGGGACCCACGCAATACCCCAGCTTGGTCTGAATGCGTTTTACGCAGGAGAGGATCATCTGCGCCTCTCTGGTAATGTCTACCGTTTCATAGGCCGCCTCACAGTTGGAGCAGTTCCCGCAGGTCTCCGGGTGACTCTGGCCAAAATAGTCCAGGATGTATCCCCGGAGGCAGCTTCGGGTCTTGCAGTACCCCACCATAGTCTCCAGCCGCTGCAGGTCCATCGCCAGCACCTGGCTCCGGGCTTCCGGGGAAAGGGCCTGGTTTTCCTCCCCGTGCTCGATCAGATACCGGGCGGTGCTCACATCCCCGGCGGAATACTGCAGGATGCAGTCCGCAGGCTCCCCGTCCCGTCCGGCCCGCCCCGCCTCCTGGTAGTAGGCCTCCAGGCTCTGGGGCATGTTGTAGTGGATCACAAAGCGCACGTTGGACTTGTCGATGCCCATGCCGAAGGCGTTGGTGGCCACCATCACCGGTTTTCGGTCGTAAACGAAGTCCTCCTGGTTCCGCCGCCGCTCCTCCTCCGGCAGTCCCGCGTGATACCGGGTCGCGGATATGCCCTGAGCGCACAGGGTCTCGCATACGGTCTCCACCCGTTTCCGAGTGGCGCAGTAGATGATGCCGCTCCGGTCCTTCCGCTCACCCAGCAGGCGCAGCAGCTCCCCGTCCTTTTTCCCGCCGCTGAACACGGCAAAGCGGAGATTGGGGCGGTCGAAACCCGTGATCTCAATCAAGGGATCGTGCAGCTCCAGGAGCCGCACCACGTCCTCCCGCACCGTCTCCGTGGCCGTTGCGGTAAAGGCGGCCACCACCGGGCGCCGGCGCAGAGACCGGATAAACGCCGGGATTCTCAGATAGCTGGGGCGGAAGTCCTGCCCCCACTGGGATATGCAGTGGGCCTCATCCACCGCCAGAAGGGCCACGTCCAGATCTCCAGCCAGGCGCTGAAAGCCTTCGGTCTCCAGCCGCTCCGGCGCCATATAGATGAGCTTGTATTTCCCCGCCCGAATATTCGCAAACACAGCGCGCATCTGTTCAAGGGACAGGGTGCTGTTGATGTACGCCGCAGGAACGCCCGTCTTCTTGAGGGCCAGCACCTGATCGTGCATAAGAGAAATGAGGGGCGACACCACCAGAGTCACCCCGGACAGCAGCATGGCCGGGACCTGGTAGCACAGGCTCTTTCCGCCGCCGGTGGGCATGATGCCGAAAGCATCTCCGCCGTCCAGGATCGCTTCGATGAACTTCTCCTGTCCGGGACGAAAGGCGGGATATCCAAAGTATTCACGCAAAACCGTCAACTTGTCCATGATCGTCTCCTTTTTATGATTGTACCACAAAAGCCTTATATGTGTATATCTCATAAAACAATTGGTGCTCCCGACCACGCTGCTGCCGAATCATCTGAGAATCGTGATGTTCCTGTGCTTCTGAGCTCTCATCCTGTTCGTCATGGTCGGTACTGCCTCTGCAATAAATCGCAGCACGGATTTCATTTTTCCGCTCCGTGCATATTTTGATTTTGCCATGCCGAAATCCTTGATACCACTTAACCAGTTCCAGAATAAAACAGGCGAGGTCCTCGTCCAGCTCCAGCGTTCTTTCGCAGCAGCGGTACAATGCGCATACTCCCTATGATAATTCCGTCATGGAATCATTTTTCTCCAACCTAAAACGGGAAGAACTGTACCGAACGAAATACCGTTCAGAGCGGGAATTCAGGACCGCAATCGATCGATATATGGTTTTCTACAACGAACAGCGGCCTCATGTGAAAAACAAATACAAGACTCCCGCCGGAAAGGAAGCCGAATACATGAGCAACGACACCGCTCTCTGACGACAGGCAATTTGGAACTGGGGGTTCAAATCCCCGCTTTTTCCGTTTTTTATGTCTCATTTTCCGTTGTTTTGTATTCTGCGTCTAATTTGAAAAACGGCAGCATGCACTCACGATCCCGCATGAAATAAGGGAAAAACGAGGATCACCCCTTGCTGTCCAAACCCGAGGGGTTCAGAGGGCAAGAGGTGATTCACTGGAATTAGGCTTACCCCAGTGCTCGGAAAAGAAAGACGATCACGGAACCTGTCGGTTTTCGTCTCTCTTGATTCTGTGGGTTTTTCCATCGCTTCCGAGATAGGTATTCTCCGCAGAATTTGGCTGCAGCTTACCGGTCGTGATCAGGTCGACGACGACTCTGGATATCTGCGGATCGAACTGTGTCCCGGCACAGCGTACAAACTCATTTGTGATCACGTCCAGAGAGAAGGGCTCTTTGTAAACTCTCTTGGAAGCCATTGCGTCAAAGCAGTCGGCGCAGCAGATGATCCTCGCCACGAACGGAAT
>JAEEGL014412890.1_pt1 | contig 10442 bp, 12 predicted proteins | sample 9134231 | NCBI WGS metagenome assembly JAEEGL01 (sample SAMN16246548, study PRJNA631951) | gut metagenome | biome: gut microbiome; feature: rumen; material: fiber-attached | host: Bos | place: Iran: Karaj | collected 2018-10 | reverse complement strand
TTTGGTGGAGAAGTAGAAAGAATAATGAACATGGTTGATGGAGTACTACTTGTTGTAGATGCATATGAAGGAACAATGCCACAAACAAGATTTGTACTTAAAAAAGCGCTTGATGCAGGTGTAAAACCTATAGTAGTAGTAAATAAAATAGATAAAGAATCAGCTAGACCTAAAGAAGTTATAGATGAAGTAATGGATTTATTTATAGATTTAGGTGCGGATATAGATGATTTGGATTTCCCAATTGTTTATGTATCTGCAATTAACGGTACTTCTAGTTTTGATCCAGATGTAACAACACAAGAAAAAGACATGACTAAAGTATTAGATTTAATAATAGATAATATTCCAGCTCCTAAAAATGAAGCAGGATCACTTCAATTTCAACCAGCACTACTAGACTATAATGATTTTGTTGGTAGAATAGGTATAGGTCTTGTTAAAAGAGGAACAATAAAAGTTAATCAAATGGTTAGCTGTGTTAGATTAGATGGTTCTTATAAACAATTTAGAGTTGCTAAACTATTTGGTTTTGAAGGATTAAAAAGAGTAGAAATATCTGAAGCTAGTGCCGGTGACATAGTAGCTATCGCAGGTTTACCTGATATATCTGTTGGTGAAACAGTATGTGAAGTAGGTATGGAAGATCCACTACCAATTCTTAGAATAGATGAACCAACATTACAAATGACATTTGGTGTTAATACAAGTCCATTCTGTGGTAGAGAAGGTAAAATAGTTACTGCAAGAAAAATTCAGGAAAGATTATTCAAAGAAACAGAAAGAGATGTATCTTTAAAAGTAGAAAACGTTCCAAATGATTCTGAATCATTTATAGTATCTGGTCGTGGAGAATTACACTTATCTATATTAATAGAAAATATGAGACGTGAAGGATTTGAACTTCAAGTATCTAAACCAGTAATAATTAAAAAAGAAATAGATGGAGTTATTTGTGAACCATTTGAAGATGTTCAAATAGATGTTCCAGAAGAATATGTAGGTTCAGTTATAGAAGCCTTAGGAAATCGTGAAGGTGTACTTGAAAACATGACTAATAAAGATAATCAAGTAAAACTTCATTATACAGTTCCAACTAGAGGATTAATTGGATTTGCTACTGAATTTATGACTATGACTAAAGGATATGGTATATTAAACCATACTTATAAAGAATATAGAAAACAAGCTGGTACTAGTGTTGGTACTCGTAAATGTGGTGTTCTAGTTTCTATGGAAAATGGTAAAGCTACAGCTTATTCATTAGGTAACCTAGAAGATCGTGGAGTTATGTTCATAGAACCAGGTGTTGAAGTATATGAAGGTATGATTGTTGGAGAAAATAACCATGATAACGATTTAGCAGTTAATGTAGTTAGAGGTAAAAACCTTACTAATACTCGTACATCTAGTAAAGATCACACTGTAGTATTAAAAAGACCAAAAGTAATGAGTCTAGAAATTTGTCTTGATTATATTAATGATGATGAATTAGTAGAAATTACTCCATTAAACTACAGAATGAGAAAAAGAATATTAAATACAGAGCTTAGAAAAAAACAAGATGCTAAAAATAGAGCAGAATAAAACAGTTGTATAAACTGTTTTTTTTATGTTATTATTAAAGTAGGTGATAGTATGAGAAAGGGTTTTACGTTAATAGAACTTTTAGCAGTAATAGTAATACTAGCAATTATTGCTTTAATCGCAACACCAATAATACTTAATATAGTAGAAGATTCAAAGAAAAGCGCTGCAACAGAAAGTGCCAGACTTTATGTAGACGGTCTTCAAAATAAAATAGTAAGTGAAAATATGACAAGAGAATATAATCCAAGTTCATGTACTATAACAAATGGAAATATATCTTGTGATGGACAATCACTAGATTATACAGTAGATGGACAAGCACCAACAAGTGGAACAATTAGTTTTAATAATGGAGTAATATCTGGTTATCAATTATATATAAGTGGATATACAGTAACAAAGAATGGTTCTGTAATAACAACTACAAAAGGAGAGCCAACTATAGAATTTAATGGTACTTATGTAGCAGGTGGACAAAATGATACATATATAGGAATAGCATATCTTGATCCAACGAATTTAAGTACTACTTGTACAGCACAACTTGCGGCACAAAATTTAAATGATAAATCAACGCCAACACCAACAGGAGTAACAAGTGGATGTATGAAATTTTATGTATATAATGATGATGGAATAAATTATACAATGATACTAGATCATAATACATCAGGTAATTTACCTTGGGTAAATCAGGATGATTATATAGAAGCTGGTGGAACACTGGCAGATTGGAATAATGGTATACAGAACAATAAGGGCCCAGCAACAGCAAATAAACGTCTTGTCGGTGATACTGCAGGTTGGGAAGGTAGTCCAAGACTTATTACTGCAGATGAAATAGCACACATAGTAGGTGCTGACACAGCACTAGGATGGGATTCAACAAAAAGTGATAGTGAATGGATTTGTTTAGATGGAAGTGGTAGTACATATACTAGTTGGCAAACTAGGGTAGGAAATTTAACAAATCTATCAAGTCATGCATGGTTATTTAATAACACAAGTGGTTGTAGAACTAATGGATGTGAAATAGAAGACAATAATAGATATCCTTATCCTACAAAATCAAGTTCTACAGAAAATTCTGTATCTGGATATTGGACATCAACTCCTGATACAGCTGATTCTTTACTTGCTTGGGGCATCGGTTGGATAGGATATTTAGATAATGATGTTGAGATAGATTATGCTGGTGGTTGGGGAGTTCGCCCAGTAATAACCCTTCCAAAAAGCATATTTGAATAAAAAAACTAGAATTTATTTCTAGTTTTTTTTAATGTAAGTTCTTTTGGCTTTTCAACGGAGAATTCTCTTTTAATATCATTGTTTTCTACATGTTCTATAGGTTTTATTTCTACTGCTTTTGTAGTTTCAAAATTATTTTCTTCAAAATTGTTATTTATTTCAAATTTTGGAGTAGGAGATACAACTGATTTATTTTCATCTACAGCTTCCTTTATACCATAGGTAAATCCTGCAAGACCGCCATAAGTAGCAAAAGCTCCCATGCAAATAATGGCAAATGTATTAATTGAACCCTTTACACTAACTATAAAGCCACCAATTCCTAGTACTCCAATGGCAGCAGCACCTGCAAACATGATGCCACCCATTTTTAAGCCTCTAAGAAATATTTCCCATTTTGAATTTTTCATACCATCACCCTCTGAAATTGTTAGTCGTTTTCTTTATCAAAAAAATCTTTTATATCACAATCTAAAACTTCTGCTATATCAAGAAGTGTATCTATTGATATAGTTTGATGTGTTACTGATTCTAATTTTGCTATAAAACTATCGCTTAGATATAATTTTTCAGCAAGTTCTCTTTGCTTTAGACCTTTCTTAATTCTATATTTTTTAATATTTTTCCCAATTAAATTATATATATCGGTATTTTTCTTTGCCATACTATCACCACCTTAATTTTCTCATATTTAAAGTAAATAATAGTTAGACAAATAGTCTAATTAAATATATATAAAATTTGCTTTATTTATTTTGCATTTTATGGTAAAATATTAGTACACATGATAAAAAGAAAAAGGTGAAAATATGGGTAAGATTATAGCACTCGTAAATCAAAAAGGTGGAGTTGGAAAAACTACATCTAGTATTAATTTAGCAGCATCCCTAGGACTTTTAGGAAAGAAAACACTACTTGTTGACTTAGATCCACAAGGAAATAGTACAACAGGTGTTGGAATAAATAAAGGAGAAGTTGAATTTAGTACATATGAACTTTTAACTGGAAAAGCTGAAGTTAAAAGAGTAGTAGCGAAAACAAAATTTAAAAATTTGTATATGCTTCCTGCATCAATAAATTTAGCTGGTGCAGATATGGAACTATTAGAGCAATCAAGAATAAATCCTGAATTTGTACCACAATTACAATTAAAGAAACATTTACAAGAAATAAAAGATGTGTTTGATTATATTATAATAGATTGTCCACCATCACTTGGTTTAATTACAACAAATGCACTTGCAGCTGTTAACTCAGTTATAATGCCAGTACAATGTGAATTTCTTTCACTAGAAGGAATAATGCAATTGTTGAATTCTATTAGATTTGCGCAAAAGAAATTAAATCCAAGTTTGGAAATAGAGGGAGTACTACTTACAATGCTAGATCCAAGAACTAACTTAGGACTAGAAGTAGTAGAACAAATTAAAAGTTATTTTGGAGATAAAGTGTATTATACAATAATACCAAGACTTGTTAGATTAGCAGAAGCTCCAAGTTTTGGTAAACCAATACATGCATATGATCCAAGAAGTAAAGGCACAGAAGCCTATATAAATTTAGCTAAAGAGGTGATTGAGAGAAATGGAGGCTAAAAAGAAAGCACTTGGTAAAGGATTGGAACAATTATTTAATGCTGAAAATCTAGATTTAGAGAGTTTTGAAAAAGCAGTATATAAAACAGCAACTAACGAGGAAATAATTGAAATAAATTTAGATGAATTACGCCCAAATCCATATCAACCACGTAAAGTTTTTAAAGATGAAGCACTTGAAGAATTATCAAACTCAATTAAAGAACACGGTGTATTTCAACCAATAATCGTTAAAAAGAGTATTAAAGGTTATGAAATAATTGCTGGAGAACGTAGAGTTCGTGCTTCTAAAATGGCAGGTCTTACTAAAATTCCTGCAATTATACGTAATTTAAATGATGAACAAATGATGGAAATCGCATTACTTGAAAACTTACAAAGAGAAAATCTTAGTTCAATAGAAGAAGCAGAAGCTTATAGAACTATGATTGAAAGATTAGGTTTAACTCAAGATGAATTATCAAACAAAGTAGGAAAAAGTAGAAGTTATATAACAAATATACTTGGACTACTTAGATTACCAAAAGAAGTTCAAAGAATGATTGCTAATAATGAAATTAGTATGGGTCATGCTAGAGTATTAAGTAAATTAGAGGATGAGGAAAAAATAATAGAAATGGCTCATCAAATAGTTGAAAATAAAATTCCTGTAAGAGAATTAGAAGTTATGGGAACAAATGAAAAGAAAAAAAATACAATAGAAAGACATGTTAAACCTTCAAGTAACGAATATAAGTATGTTGAAGATTTATTAAGAGATAAATTGGATACAAAAGTAAAAATAAAAGATAAAAAAATAGAAATTACTTTTACTAATGTAGCTGATTTAAATAGAATACTTGAAGTTTTAAATGTAAAGGGATAAAATGAAAGACTTTTTTACAAAAGAAGTAGTAACATCGTTAGTAGCTCTATCAATAGGAATTCTTATATATATATTAACTAAGGTTATAATAAGAAAGTTATTTAACTTTAAAAAAATGGATTCTAAAAAAAGAACAATCATAAACTTGATAGTTAATATAGTAAGATTCATAATTCTAATTATAACGTTATTAGTTATATTAGAAGCCAATGGCATAGATACTAAATCACTTCTTGCATCTTTCGGAGTTGCAGGATTAGTTGCAGGTTTAGCCCTTCAAGATTTACTTAAAGATTTTATAGTAGGTATGTCTTTAATATTTGAAGGTGAATTTGCAATTGGAGATTGGGTAAGTATTAATGGATTTAAAGGAGAAGTACTTCCATCAAATCTTAGAATTACTAAATTGAGATCAGCAACTGGAGAAGTAAAAATGATTTCAAATAGAACTATTACAGAGATAACAAATTATAGTATGTATAATACTAACTTAATGTTAGATATAGATGTAGCTTACGAATCAGACATTAAGAAAGTTAAAGATGTACTTGATAAATTGTGTGAAAGTTTTAAGACAGAACATGATTTAAAAGATATTAAATGTAACGGTATTCAAGAACTTGCTAGTAGTTCTATAAAATTTAGAATAACAGTAACTTGTAAGTTCTTAGAACAATTTGATTTAGGTAGATTCCTAAAAAAGGAAATAATTAATACATTTAAAAAGAACAATATAACAATACCTTATAATCAGGTGGTGATACACAATGGATAAAGAATATTCTGTTGGAAGTATAGTAGAAATGAAAAAAGCACACCCTTGTGGAACCAACAATTGGGAAGTAACAAGAGTAGGTGCTGATATTAAAATTAAATGTACTAACTGTGGTAGAACAATAATGATACCACGTATAGAGTTTAATAAAAAATTAAAGAAAGTAATATCTAAGTAGGTGATAAAGTGAATCTTAAACGAACAAAATTTGGTCCAGCGTTTGAAATTGCTTCGATGGCAATAATAATATCAATTATATGTTTAATATTGAAGCTATTAAATGTTACAGGACTTATTACAGATTTGCATACATTTGAAACAACACTTATAGAGTTTAAAAATGTATTTAGTGGAGATGGAATTAAATATGTATTAAATAATTCCTTATCTAATTTCCAAATGTTGGAACCACTTATATTAATAATTGTTTCACTAGTAGCAGTATCTGTTATGGAAGCGAGTGGTTTACTAAAGCATCTATTTACTAAATTTAAAGATGTAAAACCAAAGTTTATAACGTTATTGGTTGTATTTGTAGGAATTATATCTACATTTATAGGAGATATTAGTTATGCACTATTACTTCCTTTAGCAGGTATATTTTATAAATACATAGGTAAAAATTCTGCACTTGGTGTTCTTACAATGTTTGTTGGAATAACAATCGGATATGGTACTGGTATAATATATGATTATAATATGTCTATGCTAGGTGATATAACAGAAATTTCTGCACAAAGTATAATAGCTAATTATAATTATGAATATCTTTCTAACCTATATATAATAATCATATCAACAGTAGTACTTTCAATAGTAGGTATGGTAGTGTTAGATAAGTTTTCTAAAAAGTATACAAGAAACGAAGATGAAGATAATTTAATAACATCAACTAAAGCACTTAAAATTACTACAATAGTATTTATTGTTCTTATGTTAATATTTGCATATGCAGTAATAAGAGGTTTACCACATTCTGGTATATTCTTATCACAAACAGAAAAAACATATATAAGAAAACTATTTGGTGAAGGATCTACACTTGGTAGTGGTTTAATAGTAATATTATCTGGTATATTTATAATATGCGGGTATGTATATGGTATTATTTCACGTAATATTAAATCAAATGGAAATCATGGTAAAATTTTAACAAAAGCATTTGAAGGAACAGGATATATATTTGCGTTATTATTCTTCCTTACTATATTTAATACTATTTTAGATTGGACAAATTTCCAAACTATAGTATCAACAAGAATAATAGATTTTATAGGTTCAACTCAAATAACAGGTATAATACTAGTTTTCTTAGCATTCTTGTCAATCGTTGTTATAACTATAATAATGCCGGCATCAATGGCTAAATGGAAACTTATTGCTCCTGTTTATGTACCACTTTTAATGAGAGCAAATATATCACCAACATTTACACAAATGGTGTTCTTATCTGCTGATTCTGTTGGTAAGTTACTTTCACCAATATATGTATATTTAATAGTTACAGTAGGATTCATGTATAAATATGAAAAGAATTGTTCTGAAACTATATTCAGCACAATGAAGAAGATAATGCCTACAGTATTATTATTAGCACTTACATGGCTAGGCATTATAATTTGTTGGTATTTAATAGGTCTTCCAATGGGAATTGGAACAACTACAACAATGTAATTTACACAATTTTACGCATTTTGGGAAATATTTCCCAAAATGTTTTTTTATTTATTGATTAATAAAAAAACCTTAGTTATAATAAAATTGTAATGTCAGTATAGGACATATATGAGTAGTTCTATAAAGAATAAAGGGGACATTATTAAAAAATATCATTTGCCATAATGATATTTTTTGTTGTAATTTTTTTTAAAATATTATAAACTAATATGGAAAGAAGTGATATTATGAGTTTAACTGCAGGAATAGTAGGATTACCTAATGTAGGTAAGTCAACATTATTTAATGCAATAACAAAACAGAAAATTTTAGCAGCTAATTATCCTTTCGCAACTATCGATCCTAATGTAGGAGTAGTAGTTGTACCAGATGAAAGATTAGACTATTTAAATAATTTATATAAACCAAAAAGTTTAGTACCAACAACATTTGAATTTACTGATATAGCTGGACTTGTTAAAGGTGCTTCACTTGGAGAAGGTTTAGGTAATAAATTTTTATCTCACATTAGAGAAGTAGATGCTATATGTGAAGTAGTAAGATGCTTTGAAAATAGTGACATTATACATGTAGAAAATACTGTAGATCCAAAAAGAGATATAGAAATAATTGAAGTAGAACTTATTTTAGCAGATTTAGAAATAGTAGAAAATAGATTTAATAAAATAGGAAAGAAAGCAGCGCTATCTAAAGATAAAGAAACTCAAAAAGAAGCTGCAATACTTACTAAATTAAAAGAAGCTCTTGAAAAGAATATTTCAATTAGAAGAATTGAACTTACAGATGAAGAAAAACTTTATATTAAATCATTTAATTTACTTACTAATAAACCTATTATATATGTAGCTAATGTATCAGAAGAAGATTTGCTTACAGGAGATAATAAGTATTTAAATGAATTAAAAGAATATGCTAAATTAGATAATGCAGAAGTAGTAACAATATGTGCTAAAGTAGAAGCAGATTTATGTGATATGAGTACTGAAGAAAGAAATATGTTCTTATCAGAATTAGGAGTAAATGAAAGTGGTATAGACACTCTTATAAGATCATCTTATAAATTACTTGGGCTTAAGACATTCTTTACTGCAGGAGAAGATGAATGTAGAGCTTGGACATTTAAAGATGGTATGAAAGCTCCACAATGCGCAGGAATTATACACACAGATTTTGAAAAAGGATTTATAAAAGCAGAAGTAATGAGTTATGAAGATTTAAAAAACAATGGAAGTGAAAAAGGAGTTAGAGAAGCAGGTAGACTTAGACTTGAAGGAAAAGACTACATCATGCAAGATGGGGATATCTGTTACTTTAGATTTAATGTATAAGAAGGAAAGGAGGATAATATGGCAAAGTTTTGTACAAAATGTGGTAGAGAAACAAAAGATGGAAAATGTACTATATGTAGACAAAAAGCAGTATCTACAAGTTATCTAGTTGTTGGGATAGTATTAGTTTCAGTTGCATTCTTACTTGGACTAATATTACCTTTTGTAATACCAGAAAAAACAGAAGTACTAGGTGGTTTGTTTAATGCTGAAGTTAAAGAATCATTTAACTGGAAACTTATGCTTTCTATTTGGGGCTCTGGTGCAGCTACATTTATATTCTATTTAGCTACATATCATTTGTTTAGAAAATTGGATTGTATACTAGCAGAAATAAAAAAATAATTTTATATTTACAAAACAAAAAAAGTTTGCTATAATCAATGCGAGTAAGAAATTACTCCTTGCTCGAAAGAGCCAAAGACCATAAGGAGGTGTAACAATGAGAAATTATGAAATTATGTTCATAGTAAGACCTACACTAGGAGAAGATGAAATCAAAAAGGTTGCATCTAATTTCCAAAAAACATTAGAAACTAATGGTGCAAAAGTTACAGGTGTTGACGCTTGGGGACAAAAAACATTAGCTTATGATATCAAAGTAGGAAACAATACTTACAAAAGTGGATATTACTTCGTAGTTACTATTGAATCTAAAGACGACAAAGCTGTTAAAGAATTTGATCGTTTAGCACTAATTAGTAGTGACATTATTAGACATATAGTAATTAACAAAGAAAACTAGGAGGTAATATTATATGAATAAAGTAGTATTAGTAGGAAGATTAACTGCAAAACCAGAATTACGTTATACACCACAAAATACAGCTTATACAAGATTTACAGTTGCTGTAAATAGATCATTTGCAAATGCTGAGGGAAAAAGAGATGCTGATTTTATAAATGTAGTAGCGTGGAGAAAACAAGCAGAAACAATCGCAAAATATTTTGATAAAGGTAATCTAATCGCTTTAGATGGTAGATTACAAACTGGAAGTTATGATGACAAAGATGGAAACAAACGTTATACAGTAGATGTTGCTTTAGACAATTTTGAATTTGTTGAAAGCAAAAATGCTCGTGCAGCTGAAGCTGAGGCTACACCATATGATTTTGAAGACAATGGTGATTCTTCAGAAGGAGTAAATGTTGATAGTGATCCATTTGCTGAATTCGGTGACAGTGTTTCTATAGATGATAATTTCCTAGAATAATAGGAGGAATAGAATATGGCAGAATTTTTTAGAAAAAAGAAAAAAGTATGTCAAATGTGTGCAGGTAAAGATGTAGACTATAAAAATATAGAAGTTATTAAAAAATATGTAAGTGCTGATAAAGGTAAAATATTACCAAGAAGAATTACT
>JAEEGL014349696.1_pt1 | contig 10442 bp, 7 predicted proteins | sample 9134231 | NCBI WGS metagenome assembly JAEEGL01 (sample SAMN16246548, study PRJNA631951) | gut metagenome | biome: gut microbiome; feature: rumen; material: fiber-attached | host: Bos | place: Iran: Karaj | collected 2018-10 | reverse complement strand
GCGCTCGACATTAGCGGGCTTTGCCATGAAAGTGCTCATTTCGTTTCCTCCAAAATCAATATCAATACTGATGTCTCCGGCATGAGGTCAAGCATGCCCGACAATTCATCAAACGCCCGGGGCTGTGAGCGGATTGACACGAAGGTTATTATACCTCGCCGTGAATATCAATGTCAAGCGTTCAAATAAATTTAACCTCGCGTTAGCGAAAGAACGACGGCTTTTTGTCGTCGTCTTTTATTATTACGTACTTGGTTTACGTATTTAGTATTAGTTCTTTATATATAGCCCCCTTTTCCGCATCGGCGCGCCCGCTGCGGTGTTCCAATACACGCCTTTCCCGCTGCGGCGGGACCGTATCGGTTTTTGTGTGCGTCACATTTACCGCCGCGGCGAGACCGCCCCGGTATTCGAACTTTCAGGAACGTATATCATAACAGACTATAGTCTGTTATTTAGCCATATAAACAGACCACAGTCTGTTATTGACTGAACTGTCTCGGTTCAAAACAGACTATGGTCTGTATTTTACAGCTGCCCAGGCGTCATTGCGAGCCTGCCAACGGCAGGCGCGGCGATCCGTTTGTTTTTCATGTATTTGTTTATTCGCAGGCGTTCCGGTGCACATTGACAACTCATTCCTTTAAATGCTACAATCCATCTGAAGACACTATACGGAGGTGTGCTATGTTTCAGAATAGCGGCAATAAAATCAAAGCACTCGCGGTAGTCTTGTTCGTTATATGCCTTATCGCCACATTGGTGCTGGCAATAACGACCAGCATAATACGTGACCGTTACGGAAATTCAGACGGCTTTAGATTCTGGCAGTTTCTTGGCATACTGATCGGCGGAAGCATTGCGAGTTTCATTTCTTCTCTGTTTCTCTATGCTTTCGGCGATCTGGTCGAGGATGTCAGCATTCTCAGATCATATGTGAATGACATAAAAAAGAAACTGATTCAAGCCGACGCTTCAGCTCCGGTCACTCACCCGACCGGCGGTTATTTCCAACAGATCCAAAAAGAGGATAAAGAGGGCAGACTCAAAACAGCCGACAGCAGGTGCTGTCCAAACTGCGGGCTGTCGATCCATGCTCCCCAAATACACACATGCCCCAGGTGCGGCACATATGTAGAATAAACGGTTCTGATATTCTGACACAACAACGGCGCTTCCTGTTCGGAAACGCCGTTGTTTTTTTTCATTGGAGAACGGATTGCCACGCTCCCTTCGGTCGCTCGCAATGACACTAAGGCTATGCCTGCCTTAGTCGAGCTTAGCTGCGAGCATGGTATCTCCTCCCACCCTATTACAGCTGGTTCCTTATGATCTTGCCGCTGATGGTCTTGGGCAGTTCCGTCCTGAATTCCACTATGCGGGGGTATTTATACGGCGCGGTGCGGGACTTGACGTAGTCCTGTATCTCCTTTTTCAGCGCGTCGGAGGGCTGCTTGCCGCGGGTGAGCACCACGCACGCCTTGACCACCTGGCCGCGGATCTCGTCCGGGGCGGCGCACACGCCGCACTCCAGCACGTAGGGCAGCTCCATTATGACGCTCTCGATCTCAAACGGCCCGATCCTGTAGCCGGAAGACTTGATAAGGTCATCCACCCGGCCCACGTACCAGAAGTAGCCGTCCTCGTCCCGCCAGGCGGTGTCGCCGGTGTGGAAGCAGCCGTCTTCGCTCTCCATTTCGGGCCTGCCCGTTTCGTTGTTCCAGTAGCCCAGCATAAGCCCGCAGGGGCGGCCCTTATCAAGTTTAATCACTATCTCGCCCGTCTCGCCGTAGCCCACGGGGTTGCCGTCGTGGTCGATTATGTCCACGTCGTAGCCCGGCACGGGCTTGCCCATGGAACCCGGCTTGGGCCTCATGCCGGACAGGTTGCCTATCACCAGTGTGGTCTCCGTCTGGCCGAAGCCCTCCATAAGGCTTATGCCCGTGGCCTCGCGGAAGCGGTGGAACACCTCCGGGTTCAGCGCCTCGCCCGCGATGGTGCCGTGCTCTATGGAGGACAGGTCGAACCTGCTCAGGTCTTCCTTTATCATAAAGCGGTACATGGTGGGCGGCGCGCAGAAGCTGGTGATGTGGTACTTGGCGAACAGGGGCAGTATGTCGCCCGCGTTAAAGCGGTCAAAGTCGTACACGAATGTGGCGGTCTCGTTCATCCAGGGCCCGAACAGCTTGCCCCACAGCGCCTTGCCCCAGCCCGTGTCCGAAATGGTGAAGTGCAGGCCTTCGGGGGAAGAGCAGTGCCAGTACTTGCCCGTCATAAAGTGCCCCAGCGGGTACTTGCAGCTGTGCACCGCGATCTTGGGATAGCCGGTGGTGCCGCTGGTGAACAGCATCAGCATGGGCTCGTCGCCCTTTATGCGCTCCTCCGTGCGTTCGAAGGCGCTGGCGTACATCTTATACTCCTGGTCAAAGCTGCGCCAGCCTTCCCTCTCCCCTTCCACCAGCACTTTGGTCTTCAGTGTGGGGGACTGTTTTTCCGCCAGTTCCACCTGCTCCTTCACCCCGCCCAGCGCGGTGCACACAATGGCGCTCACGCCCGCGGCGTTAAAGCGGTAGGTCAGGTCATGCTCCACCAGCTGGTTGGTGGCGGGGATGAATATCGCGCCTATCTTCATAAGCGCCAAGGCGCAGATCCAGAACTGGTAGTGCCGCCTTAACACCAGCATCACACGGTCGCCCTTTTTGATGCCCAGCGCCTTAAAATAGTTGGCGGCGCGGCCGGATTCCCGGGCCATCTGCTTGAAGGTGAACATGGTCTCGCGCTTTTCCCTGTCCAGGTGCAAAAGCGCCAGTTTGCCCGGCTTGGTGTTGCCCAGCGCGTCCACGATGTCGAAGGCGAAATTGAAGGAATCGGTGTTTTTGTACGCCAGTTCCGTGGGCAGGCCTTCGGGCGTCTCCTTAGTGGCCACGTAATTGTCGTAGATCAGCTTCTCCGCGCTCCTCGCGGCGGCGATGGTCTGGCTTATCTCCTCCTGCACGGTCTCCTCGCCCGGCAGCACCACCGCCAGGAACAGGCAGTCCCGCCCCTCCACCGCTATCATGCCATGGGGTTTGGAGGAGTCGTAGTATATGCTGTCCCCTTCCCTGAGGACCTCGGTGTGCTCTCCCACCTGCACCTTCAGCGCGCCGGAAAGGATCAGGTCGAACTCCTGGCCGCTGTGCCGGGTCAGGTGGATGGGACGGGACTGCTGCTTCTCGTCGAATTCGTACCTTACATAGTAGGGCTCGGCTATCTTGTTTTTGAACATGGGCGCCAGCTGGCGTATCTCAAGGCCCGTTTCCTTGGCGGTCATCATGCCCTGGCCCGCCCGGGTAACGGTGTATCCGCTCAGGTGGGCAGAGCGGCCTTCCATGATGTCGGTGATCTCCACGCCCATCTCAAGCGCGCACTTATGTATGAAAGTAAAGGGAAAGTCCAGCTCGCCCAGCTCGTACTTTTTGTACAGCTCGGGGCTGACTTCCGTCTTGCGGGCCATCTCTTCCTGGGAATAACCCGCGATCTCCCTTAATTCCTTTATACGTGACGCAATGACCTTAAGCTGCTGGTCAACACCTGTGTTCATGCTTTTCTCCTTAAACAAAAACCGCCCCAAGGAAACCCTTGAGGCGGGAATAAGCTCCCGTGGTACCACTCAAATTGCGCGTATGCGCCGCTCTGTCAGGCTCTGTCAAGCCCTGCGCCCCTAACGCCGCGCCCGCGGGACGGGCTAATGAGTTTCACCCGTCCGGCTCGGAAGTGATAGGACCTGCCCGCTCCCCCGCACCCGCTCTCACCGTACGCGGGCTCTCTTGGGCGGAATAGCGGACGCCGTCTCCGTCATCGCCGTTAACCGAGATGATAGCACTTAATCCGCGATTTGTCAACGTTTTCTTTTTGTGAAATGTATGTACATGTTTGGGTAAATGATAGATTTTAACATGAGCCCGTGGTATAATACGCCATACTTTTTTGAAAGGCGTGGTACGGTTTATGGCAAGAAGCATGATAGCCATCGTGGATCTGGGCAGCAATCAGAACGCTTTTATCGCAAGGGAATTGAGAAAGCTGGGCGTATACAGCGAGATCTTCAATTACGACGTCTCCCCCGAAGAGCTTAAAAACGCCCCCGGCATACAGGGCATCATCGTAAACGGCGGCCCCAACCACGTGCTGGGCGGCAAAAACATAGACGTGGACCACGGCATTTACTCTCTGGGCCTTCCGGTGCTGAAGGCGGGCTACTCCGGCAGCGAAAAAGCGGACGTGGAAGCCTGGGACGAAGACCCCGCGAAGCAGCTGGACGCCTTCATAACCAAGACCGGCGCTGAAAGGAACTGGAGCACCCAGAGCTTCATCGACGCCGAAGTGGAAGCCCTCAGAAAGCAGATCGGCTCCCGCAAGGTGCTGCTTGCCCTGTCCGGCGGCGTGGACTCCTCCGTTGTGGCGGCACTGCTCATAAAGGCTGTGGGCGACCAGCTCACCTGCGTGCACGTGAACCACGGCCTGCTGCGCAAGAACGAGTCCGAGCAGGTGATCCGGGTGTTCAAGGAGCAGCTGGGCGCGAACCTCATCTACGTCGACGCCATCGACAGGTTCTTAAACCGCCTGGCGGGCGTGAGCGACCCCGAGCAGAAGCGCAAGATAATCGGCGACGAGTTCATAGAGGTCTTCCGCGAGGAAGCGGGCAAGCTGGACGGCATAGAGCTGCTGGGCCAGGGCACCATCTACCCCGACATAGTGGAAAGCGGCACCAAGACCGCCAAGATAGTCAAGTCCCACCACAACGCGGGCGGCCTGCCCAAGGACATCGCCGAGAAGTTCGAGCTGGTGGAACCCCTCAAGATGCTGTTCAAGGACGAAGTGCGCGCCGTGGGCCGCGCCCTGGGCCTGCCCGAAAGCATGGTGGAGCGCCAGCCCTTCCCCGGCCCCGGCCTGGGCGTAAGGTGCCTGGGCGCCATCACCCGCGAGCGGCTGGAAAAGGTGCGCGAGAGCGACGCCATACTGCGTGAAGAGTTCGAGAAAGCGGGCCTGAAGGGCAAGGTATGGCAGTACTTCACCCTCATCCCCGACGTGACCTCCACCGGCGTGCGCGACGACGGGCGCGTGGACGAGTATCCCGTGGTCATCCGTGCGGTCAACACCGTGGACGCCATGACCGCCTCCGTGCCCCGCCTGCCCTGGGAAGTGCTGGAGACCATCACCCGCCGCGTGACCGCTGAAGTTCCCGGTGTGAACCGCGTGCTGTACGACCTTAGCCCCAAACCCGTCGCCACGATAGAGTGGGAATGAGATACGAATTGTTCAATGACACTCACGATTAGTCTGAAACTTACAAAATCGCTGAGCGTCTGAAGTATCGAAAACAACATAGTATAACCAGAAGCCTTGTGTTGTAACTCACGTTACGGCATGAGGCTTTTCCTATGTCCTGACGCCTTGTAATACACCCAACGAAGTTCAAACGAAACGTCCGGAAGTACCGTAAGCGCAATGTTCTCTGGCAGAGTTGATAACGGCAGACCAACCTGATATAATAAATGAACAGTAAACAGGCTGACAGGGGGTGCAACCGTGGGAACGACGCTGACCACTCTTAATGTATACGGCATGAACCGTTCCGACCTGGAGCTGCTGGTGTCGCCGACCGATCTGATAAGGTCTCAGAATCCGCCTTGGTTCGGCGTATTGCCGTCCCGTGAGGAAGGGCACGATCAGACACAGCGTTTGGGAAAGCTCGCCGGAAAGCTGACAAAACAGCCCGGCACGGCGGCTTTGCTGTTCTATTATTTTGACGACGAGATGTTCTGCTTAAGTTATTATCAAGGCGGGCGCAAGCGCGCGACCTGCATGAATTCCCAGTCATGGGCAAAGCTGGGCAAAAAGCTGAATGAACTGTTCGGCAGCGACGTTCCTTCCAAAGCGTTCCGTTACGTCTCTCACTGCTACAGTCTGGAAGAACAGCTTGATTTGCTGGAAGAGACTGTCGGAACTGCCTTGCTCGAGCTTCCCGATGCGGAACCTCGTGTGGTCACGCAGAAAAGCAAAACTCTCAGCGCGATCAAAGCCCGGGAAGCGCTTATCAGAAAACGCCCCGATCAGTTCAGGCTCTCAGAGCTCCCGTTTGAAGAATGGCCTGATGAAATGAGGTACAGAGAGGCGCTGCTCAAATTGCTGCGTCCCCGGTGGTTCGATACTGACTTACCCACTATTTTGCGTCAGGGCGTTCACCATCATTTGGTCCCCGGCGCTCTGGGGCTCGTTGCGTATCCGTGGTTCATGCGTGACCAGTCACGTCGAAAGAAGCTTTGTTTATTTGACGCCAGCACCGGGGAGTACGGGGAACTTGGTCCGTTTGGGGAAGGGCTGCACAAATGCGTGTGGCGGACAAAACAAAACGAGCTTTGTTTGCTGTTTGTCAAACCCGGCCGATCTTCGGAGTTTCCGACATCCTATGTCTCCTGTGTCGCTTTTGACGGGACTGAGCGCTGGCGTTTCGCCCCTGAATTGGACTCGCGCCAGTATCTGTTTTTTGTCCACAGCTCAGCCGAAGGCCTGATCACGCTGATGGCTACGGGTTTTTACAATGAGAAGCTGAAGATCGACTCTTTTATATGGCAGATAGACGGCGAAACCGGAAAAATCGTGAGGATGCGCCGCTTTCCCGCAAGCGAACTAAGCAACCATGTCGCGTTTTCTGATGGACTCAACGCCTTCGTTTACTGCAAGCCTTCGTCTGACGAGCTGGTAGTGTTAGGCGCGGACCTTGAAGAAAAACGGCGTTTCAACGGATACAAAGATTCGATATACGATATAAGAGAAAACCTTTTCTGCGGGAACCGGATTTGGAATACTCATTATGATATTCCGAAATCCATTTGTTTTTTTGACCTGACGGATGGAACCAAACATAAAACCACCCTTGAGGTCCCGGTATACCCCCAGACTGTTTTGTCGGACAGCCGCATAATCGGCTGCAACGAGCAGCTCAACAAGCTTATCGTGTTCGACAGGGACGGAAAAGTGATCGCCAGGTGCTCCGTGCCTGGTTTCTATTTCGATACGTTTGAGAAAGACGGAAACGTATGTATCGCGGAGGTGCGCGGGCCGGATACCTTCATCTTTACCGATTCTGTGTTCGACGAAACGACCACCCACGTCTGGCGTCTGGATAAGGTCTGAAATATCAAATGTAATATTGTGAAAACACGCCTGTGCCCAAATGCCTTTTGCGGCGCAGGTTTTTTTACTGCCGGACCCGACACTTCTTACACTGTTTATTGCGCCTGCCTTGTATGGTATGCTATAATCAGGGCAAACATAAAGCTTCGTTTCCCAGAGGGAGGATACCATGAGAGAGAATATAAACGTGTTTGATCATTCCGAACATATCATAAAGGCGCTGGGCAAGGGCGTGCTGCTCAATACCAACGGCGACAAGTTCAACTCCATGGTCATCGGCTGGGGGCATTTGGGCATCATCTGGGGCCAGCCCACATTTGCCGTGTATGTGCGGGAGCACCGCTATACCAAGCCCCAGCTGGACAGGACCCGGGAGTTCACCGTGAGCATACCGCTGGACGCGCCGGACCCGGAGATCAACCGCATCTGCGGCATGGAATCCGGCCGGAACATCGACAAGGCGGAAAAGGCGAAGCTTGACCTGGTGCCCGCGCGCACCATAAACACTCCCGCGGTCAGGCAGTATCCCCTCACGCTGGAATGCCGGGTGCTGTACGCCCGGAAGCAGGACCTTGCCCTGCTCCCCGAGGATATCCGCCGCCGCGCCTACCCGTCCGATGTCAGCGGTGACGCGCCCCTCGCCAACATGGACGCCCACACCGCCTACATAGGGCAGATAGTGGACGCGTACATAATCAGGGAAGACTGAGCGTGAGAACAGACATCAGGCAGCGGCTCAAGCTGCTGGAACAAAACCGCACGCCCGGCGCCATAGTCGCCAATATGTTCCTGGCCGCGGTCAGCCTGTTCGTGAACGGCTTCGGGGTATACCTGACCATACAGGCGAATATCGGCGCCGCCCCCTGGGACGTACTGGGTCTGGGCGTTTCCAGGACCCTGGGCATACTTTACGGCACCGCCTCCGTCGCGATCTCCCTGGCCATACTGCTTATGGACATACTGCTGAAAGAGCCCATAGGCATCGCCATGTTCATAGACGCGGTAGTGGTGGGAAAGTCGGTGGACTTTTTCAACTGGATAGGCGCGGTGCCCAAATGCCCGAACCTGTTCATCGGCATACCCGTGATGGTATTGGGGCTGTTCATAATAGCCTATACCCAGTTCACCTATATGAAGGCGGCGCTGGGCTGCGGTCCCCGCGACACGCTGCTGGTGGGCGTCGCAAAGCGCCTGAAAAAACTGCCGATAGGCGCGGTGAGCATCGCCATACTCTCTTCCGCCACCCTGATCGGCTGGCTGCTGGGCGGCCCCGCGGGCGTGGGCACCCTCATATGCGCCTTCGCCACTGGCCCCATAATGCAGTTCTCGTTCAGGACCGTGCGCTTTGACGCCACCAGGATAAAGCACCAGCGCCTGAGCGATTCGATAAAGGTCTTCCTGCGCAGGCCTCCGTATCATAAAGGAGAATGATCCCATGCCGGATCTCCGAGTGTCAAAACGAGAAGGATCCCCCGCGGATACGCGTCAGGGATCCTTTTTTCAGCTGTTTTCTATCCTCACCCGTATCTCGGACGAGTTTCGGTCCCTCATCGCGTATATTTCTGCGAGTTCCTCCAATACTTCTTTCCTGTCCCTTGCCAGTCCCTTGAAATGGCTCACCAGCAGGCGCGGCGCTTTCAGCGCCTTCAAAACTTCTATCTCCGCCTTGAGCAGCTGGGCGTTATAAACGTAGAATCCGTCCCTGACCTTGCTGTACAGCGCGTCTCCCACGAAGGCGTACTCTTCGTCCACTTCCAGCCCCAGGCAGCCCCTGGCATGGCTGGAGGGTATGGGAAAGACCATCAGTCCGCCCATGCGCAGGCCGCTTTCTACCACAGTGCCCCGCTTAACGTGGCTGAACGTCTCCCTTGACACGTACAGGGCGTCCGCCCTGAGCCTGTCCAGGTTGCCGGTGTGGTCCTGATGAAAGTGGGACAGAACTATACTGTAGCTGCCGTTTAAGCCCTCAATGTTCTTTTCACCGCTGCCCACGTCGTACAGCCACACGACGCTTTCCGCCCGTACTATGCCTATATCCGCAGAAAGCGGATCGTCTGAAGCCTCTATATAACTTATCTTTCCGTTTATTGCTACCGTTCCCATATGCCGCTCCGTTCGTCCCGCGCGGATAAGATCGGCGTATCGCCTGTCCGCGCGTCTCGACAATACCACAATCCGCAGCCCGTGTCAACCGCGCTCCGGAGACGCGGTTGCATTATTAATTCATAATTATGCCGTCCGGGCCGCCCGGTTTATACATTCATTCCCGTCCGGAGCCTTGCGAAAACGAATGTGTACCGACTGCATAGTGCAAATATCCGCCTTAAAAATGACTTACAGTGTAACAATGTGCAAGTTTGCGTGCGAAATACAACAAATCTTTACTTGACAAGATTTTTGCGTCAATTTATAATTATAAATAATTTCTGGCATACAGCCACAATGTGTAAGGAGGATCATCAATGAAAAAGCTTTTGACGCTCGTACTGGCGCTGATCATGGTCCTGTCCATGGTCTCCTTCGCCGAGGATGCGGCTCCCAGCTACAAGATCGCCATCATGACCGGCACCACCTCCCAGGGTGAAGAGGAATACTATGCCGCCAAGACGCTGCTCGAGCAGTATCCCGACATCGTTATCCACGACACCTATCCCGACAACTTCTCTTCCGAAGTTGAGACCACCATCTCCAAGCTGATCTCCTTCGCTTCCGATCCCGAAGTGAAGTCCATCATCTTCGTGCAGGCCGTACAGGGCGGCACCGCCGCTTTCACCCAGATCCTCAAGGAAATGGGCCGTGAAGACATCCTGCTCATCGCCGGCGTTCCCGCCGAAGACCCCGCCGACATCTCCGCTGCCGCCGACATAGTGCTGGCCAACGACGAGATCGGCTGCGGCTATCAGGTAGCCGACCTGGCCAATCAGTGGGGCTGCGACGTGCTAGTCCACTATTCCTTCGCCCGTCACCTTTCCTACGAGACCATCGTAGCTAAGCGCGACGCCATGAAGGACACCGCCGAGACTTACGGCATGACCTTTGTTGAGCGCGACTGTCCCGATCCCACCGGCGACGCCGGCATGAGCGGCGCGCAGGCTGCCGTTCTGGAGGACATCCCGAAGGTCATGCAGGAGTACGAAGGCAAGAAGGTCTGCTTCTACTGCACCAACTGCGGTCTGCAGGTGGCGCTCCAGCAGGCGATCATCAACCAGCCCAACGCCTACTACGCCCTGCCCTGCTGCCCCAGCCCGTATCACGGCTTCCAGGAG
>JAEEGL014108101.1_pt1 | contig 10442 bp, 11 predicted proteins | sample 9134231 | NCBI WGS metagenome assembly JAEEGL01 (sample SAMN16246548, study PRJNA631951) | gut metagenome | biome: gut microbiome; feature: rumen; material: fiber-attached | host: Bos | place: Iran: Karaj | collected 2018-10 | reverse complement strand
CTTTTTTCTTGTTTTATTAAAAATTTATTCCTTATTTTTGCAGCGGATAAAGTGTGCTTTCACTGAATGGTGAAAAACGCTTGCTTTTGGCTTACGTATCAATGCGTTGGCTAAACCTTTGATAATTGGATATTTACGGCTCTCTCATGGGAGTCAGAATAGCGAAGCTATAAACTTTTATCGAAATCGACATGGCGAAAACGGTATCGGAAAACGAAAGCTGGACCACCGTCATCAAGCCGCGCACGGGCTTGTTTGAGGTGAACCTGAAAGAAATTTGGGACTATAGGGACTTGTTGACCTTGTTTGTGAAACGAGATATTACGGTACAATACAAACAGACGGTATTAGGTCCCTTGTGGTGGCTCATCCAACCCGCTTTGACGGTTATTATGTACATGGTGGTGTTTGGCGGCATTGCTGGCATTCCCACCGATGGGGTGCCGCAGCCCTTGTTCTATTTGGCCGGTGTCTGCATGTGGCAATATTTTGCCGACTGCTTGACCAAGACGTCCAATACTTTTGTGACCAATTCAAGTATCTTTGGCAAAGTCTATTTCCCAAGGTTGATCATGCCGCTTTCCACGGTGACCAGCAACTTGGTGCGTTTTGGTATACAAGTTGGCTTGTTTACCCTTGTGTATGTCTATTATGCCATCATCGGCATGGCTCCGAGCCCCAATTGGTATTTGTTGTTGGCTCCTGTATTGGTGGTGATGATGGCAGGTTTGGCCTTAGGTTTCGGCATTGTCATTTCCTCAATGACGACGAAATACCGCGATTTGCAGGTGCTTTTCACTTTTATCGTGCAGCTGTGGATGTATGGCACGCCTATCGTCTATCCCTTAAGCCAAGTTGCAGGGAGAAAGGTCCTTGGAATGGATTTGACAACCATCATGTGTCTCAATCCAGTAACACCCGTGATTGAAACTTTTAAACATGGCGCTTTGAATGCAGGCGAATTCATCGGTTGGGGTTGGTTGGCCTATAGCTTTGTCTTTATGCTGGTCGTGCTCTCTCTCGGCATTCTGATTTTCAACAAGGTGCAGAAAAGTTTTATGGATACGGTCTAGTTATTAAAGAGTTTATAAAAATATGTACAACAACAAAATAGTCGTTTATACTTCAGGAACATTTGACATGTTCCACTCCAATCATTTGAAGATGATAGAATACGCTCGCGGTTTGGGCGACACGCTTATTGTGGGTGTGAGTACCGATGAACTAGTTTCCTCCTATAAAAATCCGCCAATTATTCCTTTTGAGGAAAGAATTGCCATAATCAAGGCTTTAAAATATCCCGATATTGTCATCCCTCAGCGCTCATTAGAACATACCGAGGTGGTAAAAAAGCTGAATATTGATGTCTTTGTGGTCGGCGATGATTGGGTAGGAAAGTACGACTATCTGAAAGAACTTGGTGTTACCGTGTTTTACTTCCCGAGAGGGCAGGGAGCTTCCTCAACAGGAATCAAGAAGACCATTTTGGAACGGTATGAAGGTACTATAAAACAGATTGATCATCAACCTAACCCGGATGTCATAAAATGAAAGCGTTGGTTGTAGGCGGTAGTGCAGGCATAGGTTTGTCTATTGTGCTCAATTTGGTCAAACGGATTGATACAGAAGTATTGTATGTTATTGATAAAACAATCTTCCCATGCAATTACAAAAGCGAGAGAATAGTTTTTTTTCAATGCGACCTCTCAAAAGGTGATTTATCCGTGTTGCAAGACATAGACGATATTCAGGAATTGTATATTACTGCAGGATTTGGTCATTTGAGATTCTTTCAGAATTTATCAGAAACATATATTCATGATAGTTTTTTGGTTAATGCCATAGCGCCGATTCAGATTATACATCACTATTATGAGCGGATGCTATCAAACGAACCTTTCTATTGTGCTGTAATGGTGAGTATTGCGGCGCGATTGGTTTCGCCTTTGTTTAGTGTTTATAGCGCCACCAAAGCTTCGTTGAGTAAATTCATTGAGGCGGTAAATGTTGAGCTAGATGTACAAGGCAGCAATAACCGGATTTTGGAGGTGTCTCCTGGGTCATTAAAGGGAACTAGCTTTAATGGTGAAGCCTCTCAGCCAGAGCAGACGGCTGCATTGGCTGAGGTGATCATCGAAAAAGCCATACACCACGAGGAATTGTTTGTTCCGCAATACGAGGAGGTGTTTAAAGGAGTGATTGCCCGTTATGAAGCGGATGCTCATGGATTTGGGGTAGAGAGCTATTGGTATAAGAAGAAGCAAGGGAGATTCTAGTTTAAGTATGTTTAGTTTAGAATCAGAGAACCGAAAGGGATACATTGTATCTACCGAAATGAAAAAAGTTTGGCAAGTTCAGTTGACTTTGGTAAAGAAGCTTCTGGAGATTTGCGAGAAATATCATCTGAAGATATGGGCGGATGGAGGTACCTTGCTTGGAACGGTTAGAGAGCATGGATATATACCATGGGATGATGATATAGACATGGCCATGCTTCGTCCAGATTATGATAAGCTGGTGAGTGTGGCATGCAAGGAATTCAATCGTCCTTTCTTTTTTCAGTGCGGTTATTCTGAAAAAATCTATCCTCGGGGGTGGGCGCGACTTAGGATGGATGGTACAACGGCGATTACCCCTTCTAAGGTGTTTTTTAATTCACATCAGGGTATTTTCGTAGATATTTTTCCATACGATGCCATGCCAAATGAAAGTGCTGAGTTGAATTGCTTGGTTGCAGAAAGGAATAGGCTCCATGATATGATGGTTCATGCTGCGGCATTCGATTGGCTACATCCTTTGCGAAGTCTGTATTTGCTAAAGTTTAAGTCAAGGTTCTCAGAGGGGTATAAAAGCTTTGAAGATTTGCTAAGGAAATCCAAAATAGATGATTGCATATGTGTTTCTTGTTTGGCCTTTATTGTAGATCCCTTGCACTTTTTTCGAGACAAACACTGGTATGATGAGACGGTGTATCTGCCTTTTGAGGATGTTATGATGCCAGTCCCTAATGGATATAATGAGATTTTGACGAAATAATATGGTGATTATATGACCCCGGTTCAAGCTCCTTCCTATCATGTCGGTTTTTGGAAGTTAGATCCGGAAAGGGATTACAAGGAGTATTTGCCTGAATTGAAGCTCTACCTTAAGTATTATGAACGCCAACGTTTTGTAAGACGAGTGAAAAGTTGTTTTATAAAGCATAAAACCAGAAGATAATAAGCAAATAGACTATGACTATAGCAATAGAATTTAATAACATCAGCAAGCAATACCGTTTGGGATTGGTGTCGACCAGAACCCTGAGCCACGATTTGAACCGATGGTGGCAGACCACAGTGCTGCACAAGGAAGACCCTTATTTAAAAATTGGCTCAGTTAATGACCGTTCCTCTAAGGCAGACAGCGAATATGTTTGGGCTTTAAAGGATATTGATTTCAAGGTGGAACAAGGTGATGTGGTGGGTATTATTGGTAAGAATGGTGCGGGGAAATCAACCTTGTTGAAGTTGTTGTCTAGGGTTACAGGTCCCACCACGGGCACGATCAAAGCTCAAGGCCGTATTGGATCTTTGTTGGAGGTGGGAACGGGATTCCATCCTGAGATGACTGGCCGCGAGAACATCTATATGAATGGTGCTATTTTAGGCATGACCAAGCAGGAAATCAGCCGGAAAATCGATGAAATCGTGGATTTCTCAGGTTGCGAGCGATATATTGACACCCCCGTGAAGAGATATAGTAGTGGGATGACGGTTCGTCTCGGTTTTGCCGTGGCTGCGCATCTTGATCCTGAAATTTTAGTTGTCGATGAGGTGCTGGCAGTTGGTGATGCTGAGTTCCAGAAAAAAGCCATTGGCAAGATGCAGGATGTTAGCAAAGGTGAAGGAAGAACGGTTTTGTTCGTGAGTCATAATATGGCAAGTGTTCAACGCCTTTGTCATCATGGGGTGCTGTTGGCCAATGGACAGATTGATTATATGGGGGATATTGCTGACACTGTTCATAAGTATTTGTCGACTCAGATTATTCAATCAGAGTATTCTAATAAAAATCCGAAGGCGACTAATAAGCTTAATTTGTTATGGGCAAAAGTGTCGCCAAGTAAAGGTGATACTTTTTATAATGATATTGCGATTGATGTGTCCTTCCGGGTTCGGATTAATGAGATAGTAGGTTCTTTAGTTATTGGTTTTAATTTGTATAGCAGTTTTCAACATCCATTGGCGAGAGCGGATTATAATGATATTGATGGTAGGACAAGTTTGGAGAAGGGGGAGTATGAGTTTCATTTTCAGATCCCGGCTCATACCTTAAGTGAAGGGGATTATACAATAGTCTTGGATGTTGCTGAAAAGAATGTTAAAAACTATGCAGGAGATGACGCGGTCCTTTCGTTTAGGGTCAATATTAATGAGGAATCCAATATCAATGCTTTTTCTGAGAATATTGATATAAAGAGTAGCATAGTCAGGGGATTGTGGTTGGTCGACTATAATAGAATCCAATAGGGATTCCTTGTCTTTTTGTAATAATATGTTTTCTATCGTCGTCTGTTCCAGAAAAACTGATATTCCCACAAAATTGCGGCAGAATATTGCTGATACGATTGGGTGTGAATACGAATTGGTGGTGATTGATAATTCCAAGAATGAATACAGCATTTTCGAGGCTTATAATGTGGGTGTTGGCTTGTCAAGAGGGGACGTATTATGTTTTATGCATGAGGACGTGCTTTTCCGTACGCCTAATTGGGGAGAAAAAATAAACAATCGTTTTCAGGCGGATGAGAAAATAGGCCTGATAGGTTTCGCGGGAACGCATTTCTTGCCAGACACGCCCATGTATTGGTACAGTTCGCCATTTGTGTCTCAACGCAATCTGAACAATGATCAAGGAGCGGTGGAGGAACATTTCCATGAGGAATGGTTTGGGGAAACAAGTCTCATTGAAGTGGTTGCAGTTGACGGGTTTTGCTTTTTTGTAAAGAAAGATTTGTTTGACCTGATATCATTTGATGAAAAGACATTCCAAGGTTTTCATCTATATGATATGGACATTTGTATGCAGGTGATTAATGTTGGATTTAAAGTGTGTGTGTGCCGAGACGTGCTCATTGAACATTGTTGGTCGGAAAATAAGCAGTTTTCAAAAGTTGGTGGAGACCTTTTTGTCCGCAATCTTGAGCTTTTTACCAAAAAATGGCGTAGTAGTTTGCCGTTGCACAAAGGTCTTGATTTGCCGTCAGAATTGTTTGATAGGGCGAACTCTTTGTGCGGACAACTATACGAAGCCAGAAAAGTCAGGGAATCCAAAACATATAGATTGGGTAAAGCTATGCTGTCCCTGCTCAAATGGATAAAACGTTGATGGTATGAGGATTAGCTTTAAACCACACAACCGTGACTCTAACTTGGAATTGCTGCGCATTGTGTGCATGCTTTTTATTTTGATGCATCATTTTGTGGTTCATGTGTTTTATCCAAACCTTGCCCTTCGTGATGGAAATTTGGGATGGTATAGAGTCATCTGCATCGTGATAAATGGTTTTGCATATGTGGGAGTCAATTGTTTCATACTGATATCTGGCTACTATGGCATCAAGTTCAAGTGGAAGTCTATATTCAACCTGTATTGTTTATGTGCTTTTTATGCCTTATTGGTTGTTGTGGAGCGATGTATATGTCAAGACATCCCATTCGACAAGGGAATGTTGTATGCTGTGATATTGCCCTTTTCCCACACTGAATGGTGGTTTATAACGTGTTATTTGGCTCTATTTTTGCTGTCTCCAATGTTGAACAAGGCGATAGAGGGCTTTGGTCGGAAAGAATTTGTACTTGCATTAGTACTGTTGACCATTGTGAATCTTTATTTTGGATATTATTGGCATCTGCATAATGTTGATGGATATAACTTATGGCAATTCGTGTTTGTTTATTTTATAGGAGCATTCTTGCACAAGTTCCCATTAAAAAGGTTGGATAGGAGGATTTCATTTGTGTTGTATCTCACTTGTGTGGTACTTTGGAGTATAATGACCATAATTTCGGTAAAATGGAGAATCCCGCATTGGTCTTCTTTCCACTATAATAATCCAGTTGTCATCCTTTCATCAGTTGGACTTTTCGTTTATATGACGACATTTGAGATCCGGAGCCCCAAAATCAATGCATTGGCATCTGGGGTGTTGGCCGCATATCTGATTCAAGATGTAGAAGGAGGCGTGATCTATTCTTTTTCAAAGATGTTTAAAAACCATGTTGAGATGGCTGTGGGGACAGAAGGAATGAGAATAATTTCCATGCTAACATTTGTTGTGGTGGGTTCGGGATTGGTTTTGTTATTGGCTTTGGCGGTAGACAAACTTCGTTTGTTGTTAATGCACCCAGTATGGAAAGTGTATGGGATGGCGCGGAAGAAAATGTTCAAAAGAAATGTTTTTCGAGTATGATACCAAAAATAATTCATTACTGCTGGTTTGGCAAAGGTTTGATGCCTAAGTCGCAGAAAGATTGCATTAAAGGTTGGCAGAAACTAATGCCAGATTACCAAATCATGCGTTGGGATGAGTCCAATTTTGATTTGGAGAGGTATCCGTTGGCAAAATATGCATGCGAGGTAAAAAAATATGCCTTGGCATCAGATGTGTGTAGATATAATGTTTTGGCGGAGTATGGAGGCATTTATCTAGATACCGATGTGGAGGTGTTTCAGCGTTTTGACCTTTTTTTGGATTGTAATTATTTTTCTGGAATTGAGTTGTATGGCGAATTCCAATCAGAGCATATTGCGGAAAAATATTTAAATGATGACGGAACCCCTAAAAACGCTGATGAAGACGTGCCTTTCTTTGAAATACTTACCTCTTCGATGGCTTGCAGCAAAGGTTTGAAGATGATATGTGACATTCGCGATTATTATAACACTGCCGAAGCATCGCCCGAACGCGCTTTACATTACCGTGATTGGGTGAATAATGACCGTTTGGTGGCTCGGTACCTCTCTCAATATGGATTCAGATATATTGATGAAACACAGCATTTCGGCGATGATATGGTAGTATATGGAACTGGTGTTTTTGGCTATCATTTGAGTCCGAACCCGAATTATGAAATTTCATATCATCACAATGCAGCAAGTTGGGGTGATCTATCGACCAAATCCAAGGCTGAAATTGCGGCATTAAAATTTGATAAAATGGGATTGCTGCCCTTTTATAAAAAATACAAGCAATACAAGAAGAAGCTAAAACGACTTATCACCAGAAAGTGACTTGAAATGTCTTTTTTTGATTAGGAGGTCGAACGGGTTTTCATAATAGGTTGTTAGCATTCGTTGCTTCTTTTGCGGTTTCATTTATAATAACCATGGTTGTAAAACGCGTAAGGGGGGTGGATGCGTTGTATTTAGAAGGAAGATAATATTATGCTTTTCAACTCGATAGAGTTTTTGGTTTTTCTTCCGATAGTGTTTCTGTTCTATTGGTTTGCTTTTGACCGCTTTATTAGGAGGTCCAAGTGCCAATTGCAGTTGCAGAACGCCTTTATTGTGTTGGCCAGCTATGTGTTTTACGGATGGTGGGACTGGCGTTTTCTGCTGCTTATCGCCTTCACCTCGTTCTGCTCTTGGGGTAGCGGTTTGCTAATCGGAAGGGCTGTTTCGAAGAAGAAAGCCAAGATTTGGATGAGGCTGAACGTCATTCTCAATTTGGGTATTCTCGCCACATTCAAGTACTACGACTTCTTTGTCACAGAATTTGCGCGATTGTTTCATGTCTCCTCAGAGGGTTTGTTGCTGAAGGTGATCCTCCCTGTGGGTGTCTCGTTCTACACTTTTCAGGCTTTGTCATATTCGATAGATGTTTATCGTGGCAAGATGGAACCCACCAAAGATATTGTCGCTTTCTTCGCCTTCATCTCTTTCTTCCCGCAATTGGTGGCAGGTCCTATTGAGCGAGCGACGAATCTTCTTCCTCAGTTCCAGAAACGGAGGAGGTTTGATTATGACAACGCCGCAGATGGAATGCGGCAGATTCTTTGGGGCTTATTCAAGAAGATTGTGGTGGCCGACAGTTGCGCGGTGTATGTGGATCAGGTATTCTCGAATTATTCGAGTTATTCGGGTAGTACCTTATTGATAGCTGCAGTTTTCTTTACATTCCAGATTTACGGTGACTTTTCGGGCTACAGTGATATTGCCATAGGTACTGCAAAACTGTTTGGTATAAGTTTGATGCGTAACTTCAACGTACCATATTTCAGCCGCGACATCGCGGAGTTCTGGAGACGTTGGCATATCTCATTGACCACTTGGTTTCGCGATTATGTCTATATTCCTTTGGGGGGTAGTCGCGTGACAAAGGCGAAAGTTATTAGGAATACTTTCATTATCTTTTTGGTGAGCGGTTTCTGGCATGGTGCCAACTGGACTTTCATTGTATGGGGAGCCTATCACGCGCTCTTGTTCCTGCCTTTGATTTTGACGGGTCGGAACCGGAAATATACAAATCAGGTGGCTGAAGGAAGATGGTTGCCGACGCTGAAAGAAACAGGACAAATGCTGCTGACCTTCTTCTTGGCAGTGCTTGGTTGGATTATTTTTAGGGCGGAGGGTATCGGACAAGCATGGAGTTATGTCCTTGGGATCTTTAATAAATCGCTCTTTTCGTTGCCGTGGTTGAAAAACAAGGAAACCTATTTGGTGATATTTGTAAGTGTTTTGGTCATGCTGGTTGTAGAATGGGTCAACAGAAGTCAAGAGCATGAGTTTAAACTGATCGGTAAGACTCCAATGTGGTTGCGATATGTTGTATACACAATTCTTGCAATAGTAATCATACGTTTTTCTGGAACCCCGTCCGCGTTCATTTATTTTGCGTTCTAATGAGGAAATTTCTAATTAGGTTTCTGACCGTAATACTTTTGACTTTTGTGGTTCTTGGTCTGGCACTGTTGTTGATCCCGAACAAAAAAATCAGTGACAATAGTCTGTATGCCAGCCTTGACAAACACGAAAGGCTCTCATCTTTATCAAGTCCGAAGGTGGTGCTGGTAGGAGGGTCTAATCTCCCATTCGGAATTATGAGCCAAAGAATTGAGGAAACCATGGGTATGCCAGTGGTTGATATGGGCTTGCATGCTGGACTTGGAATGAGTTTTATCCTCTCTGAAGTGGAAAAAGACATACATAGAGGAGACGTGGTTGTCGTCTCGCTTGAGTACCATCATTTTTTTAGCAGAAGTATGTTCGATGGTGAGGATGTGTTGGTTGCTTTGCTGTTTGATGTCAATAGAGGATGCCTCCAATATGTGAGACCAAGGCAATGGTTCGCTCTTTTGCCCAATTTATGTTTATATGCAGGCAAAAAGATTGTCAATATTACACCGAAAGTAGAAGATGGTTTTGTGGATTTGTTCACTCGAGAGTCATTTAACGAATTTGGTGATGAAGTGGCGCACTATGGTTTGGCATCTACAGTTCATTCAGGAGAGGAACCCGCTTTGAGTAAAACGGTATATAAGAAATCGATAAAGAGGCTTGCCGAATTTCGTGATTTTGTGGAATCAAGGGGTGCAACGTTTGTCCTTGTAGCATGCCCCTATCCTGAACCGCAATACATTTTGGATGAAGAGGCAATAGAGCATATTGAGGAAAACCTGCTCTCAGAAGGCCTCTCTTTTTCGATAAAGCCTCAAGACTGCGTTTTCCCTGACAGTTTAATGTTCAACTCCTTTTTCCATCTTTCAAAAGAAGGGGCTGAGAATCGGACAACAAAGCTGATGGAAACATTAACTACATTATGAAATGACATGGGAATTATAAAAGACTATTATAGAAGACATCTTGACCTTCGGGCGCAAGATAGCATGAATGCCTCGTATAAGGTAAAGTTTTATGACTTTTGGGATCAGAAAACCGCAGATATGTGGTTTTACAAGTTTATCCAAAGTCATCAATTATTGAAAAACTCGTCAAAAACAATTTGTTTCTTCTCCACTTTTGGCGGACGTGATGCAATCGATAAGGTCAAAGGAGAGGTGAAGATTTTCTATACGGGAGAAAACCTTAAGAGAGGCAGGCACAAGTTATTTGCCGATCATCTTTTGTGTAACGAACATTTAAACCTTGCAATGGGATTCGAACATTTTGAGGATAGACGTTATTTCCGTTTCCCGTTATGGCTGCACTATATGTTTAACCCCGAATCCCGTGAAGAGGATATTGTTAAAAGATGTGCTGAATTAAATCACCCTATATTTGAGGAGCGAAAGAAGTTCGCATGTCATGTTTCCAGTGGCGATGAGTTGGGACTTCGGAAAAAAATGTGCGTTGAACTTGCGAAGATCGAACAGGTGGATTGTGCCGGAAAGTTGTTGCATAATTGCGATGATTTGTGGAATGTTTTCGGGAATGATAAAAAAAGTTATTTGGCTAATTAT
>JAEEGL014021083.1_pt1 | contig 10442 bp, 7 predicted proteins | sample 9134231 | NCBI WGS metagenome assembly JAEEGL01 (sample SAMN16246548, study PRJNA631951) | gut metagenome | biome: gut microbiome; feature: rumen; material: fiber-attached | host: Bos | place: Iran: Karaj | collected 2018-10 | reverse complement strand
TACGTCAAGCCCACCAAGAATAAAGGTGAATTCATTGTAGATGGCAAGACTCCGATAGAAGTACTTGAAAAGAAATTCAAGATCTCTTTTGACGAAACAGAGTTTGAAACTCTGAACGGATATCTTATCTCCAAGATGGACAGGATACCTGAGACAGATGAGGATTTCGACGTAACAGTAGATGGCTATAACTTCAAGATCCTTTCGGTTCAGAACCACATGGTGAGCAGTGTTTTACTTGTTAAGCTCCCCAAGGAAACTGAAACCCAGGAGGAAAAAGAAACTGAAGTGGCAAATAAATAATTAGTTTTATTGAAAGGAAGTTTTTTATGTCAGGACATTCAAAGTTCGCAAACATCAAACACAAAAAGGAAAAGAACGACGCAGCAAAGGGTAAGATCTTTACCATCATCGGAAGAGAGATTGCCGTTGCAGTTAAGGAGGGAGGACCTGATCCTGCCAACAATTTCAAGCTTGCACAGGTAATTGCCAAGGCAAAGGCTAATAACATGCCTAACGATACTATTGATCGTGGTATCAAGAAGGCTTCCGGCGCTGAAGGAAACGTGGATTACAAGAACATCACTTACGAAGGATACGGCCCAGGGGGAACAGCTATCATCGTTGAGGCTCTTACAGATAATCAGAACAGAACAGCTTCTAACGTTAAGGCTGCTTTTTCAAAGGGAAACGGAAACGTTGGAACACCTGGCTGCGTATCTTATATGTTCGATAACAAGGGACAGATTCTTATTGACAAGGAAGAGTGCACCATGTCTTCAGACGACCTCATGATGCTGGTTCTTGATGCAGGCGCTGACGATTTCAATGAGGAAGACGACAGCTATGAAATCCTTACAACACCTGATAACTTCCAGGCAGTTATAGAGGCTCTTAACAAGGAAAATGTTGCCACAGCATCAGCTGAGGTTACTATGATCCCTCAGAACTATGTGGCTGTAACTGATCCTGAGAATGTTAAGTATCTCCAGAGAATTCTTGATCTTCTTGATGAGGACGACGACGTTCAGGCAGTATATCACAACTGGGAAGAGCCAGAAGAATAATTTAATTAAATTAAATCTATTACTTGGGGGGAGTTCTAAAAATGAAACTGAGACGATCATTACCATCTAAGCTGGTATGGATAGTTTTTCTAATATTTGATTTTGTAATGGTGGCAAGTTCAAGTTTCTTTTTAGGACTCTTTCCAGCTAATGCAGCACTTATATATTGTGTTATTTTTTCACTGCTTTGTGTTCTGGCAGTGTCTGTACTTGTAATTGGAGCAGGTAAGCTAAGCGATACGATGAAGCTCTCAGAGCTTCCGGTTAAGCTTTCATTCAGGATAATCTACCCAATAGTGATAGCACTTATTATTGTTGGGGGCATCTGGTACAGGCTTGAGCTCCTTGGCTTGGCGTCAGGGGATATAAGAGGTAAGATGAGCCTCTATGAAAACGCCATGGTCGGTGGCACACTCTCGCCGGAATACGATCTTTTATCAATTGTTTATTCAAGTATACTTAGGGTTATACTTCTTTTCACCGGAAATATCATTTCAGTTCCATTCTTTTTCCAGACAGCATGCTTTGCAGTATTTATGATCTGCGGATATATTACAGTCAAGAAACTTCTTGGTTATGCAGCAGCTTTAGTGTTCACAGCTTATGTTGCTTTTATGCCTGTTTTCACACCATTGTTTACAGGGCTTGAACTTAGCACAGACTATCTTTTCATGGCTATGTTTGGCATTGAACTTTTGGTAGTGGCACTGTTTCTGGAGGGGGCTTATAAACAGAAGTATACTTCCAGAGCTTATGAGATCTGGTACTTTATTGTTGGCGTAGTTGTTGGCTTTATGGCCTATGTAGATGCAGGCACAATCATAATGATCCTGCCATTTATTTTCTCGCCGCTTTTATTCTATAAGAGAGATGTGGGAAAAGAGGCATGTCGCCTTATTGTGATCGCCCTTGGCGGAGCAATTGCTTTTATAGCCATGTTCGCTCAGGAGCAGGGCATAATGATGGCTGATGTGAGGTTCGCTAATTGGTGTTCCTATTATTTCCACAACCTGAACACATTCAGCATGTTCTGGACCTACACAGACTATAAGGTACTTTACCTTGTTACAGTTATCCTGATGAGCGGAGTTTTCGTTGGCTTCTGGAAGAATCTTAACATTGAAAAGGTTTCTCCCTGGATGCTTTCTGTACTCTTCATTGTTGCTACGGTTCCCTTCATGGGCGCAACCAGAATGAACACCCAGGTATTTGTAACTGTATACTACGCACTGATCCTTGGATGCGTAGCATCCCTCATAACCCTTCCTGCAGACGAAGGCGCCAATGAGTATGCTGAGGGCGGTGCAGCGTCAGAAGAAGCTTCAATTGAGGCTTCAGAAGCCGTGACTTCAGGAGAAACTGCTCAAGAGTCATCAGAATCTGAGACTGTAGAAGAAACCAAAGAGAAGTCATCAGAATCAGAGACTTCAGAAGAAACTTCAGAAGAGTCACCAAAATCAGTGACTACTGAAGAAACTACCGAAGAATCATCAGAAAACGCAGCAGACGAACCTGCCACTGATTACGAATTCGAAGATGATGAGGAAGAACCATCACAGTCTGAAACAGCATCAGAGTCTTCCGAATCAAAAACTTCAACCCCCAGATACGTCCCAGAAGGCATGGTCCTTCCGGAAGACCCCGAGGACCTCGATCAGACTCCCCGCATGAAGATTCCGGAATTTGTTGGAACCATCGCAGTAGCAAAAGTTGTATCTAAAGAATTAACCAAAGAAGAAGTTACAGAAGAGGTTATAGAAGAAGCTACAGAAGAAGTCAAAGAAGAAACAGCCGAAACACAAGAACCTGAGCCTGAGATTACGAATGAACCACCGGTTGAATCCCGGGATGAAACCGAAACCAAGCCAAAGGCCACAATGCCTATCGTTTATGAAGACGACTTTGATGTCAAACTCAGACCAGGTGATGACTTCGACATCTAAAGATAGAATCAGATTTTAGCTGAAATATTGTCAGTAAAGTAAGGGATGAAGCTCCTAGCGGGGCGCCACAGAGGTTCTCCGCAAGCCCGAACTAATTTAAGCCATGAGGACGAGACCAATCAATATCGAGCGTCGCACCGCGATGATATTGATGTTCTGGGCTCGCCGGAGTGTTCGGCTTAACTGACGTTTGGGATTACGGAGAACCTCTGTGGCGCTCCGCTAGGAGCTTTATCCCGTATCTAATACAAACAAAAGGAAGATTATATGAGACTAGAAGATTTAGCAGCGTATGAAATAGTGGAGAAGCGCCGAATAGATGACCTTAATTCGGAGAGTTATTTGATGAGACATAAGAAGACTGGGGCCAGAGTAGCTCTTTTGTCAAATGATGATGATAATAAGGTCTTTGCAATTGGCTTTAGAACTCCGCCCAAGAATTCTACCGGTGTGGCACATATCATTGAGCATACCGTGCTGTGCGGATCCAGACAGTTCCCGGTTAAAGATCCGTTTGTGGAATTGGTAAAGGGCTCACTAAATACATTCCTTAATGCCATGACCTATCCGGATAAGACCGTCTATCCTGTGGCCAGCTGTAATGATGCTGACTTCCAGAACCTTATGAACGTATATCTGGACGCCGTATTTTATCCAAATATCTATAAGACTGATAAGATCTTCAAGCAAGAGGGCTGGCACTATGAGATGGAAGATGAAAACGATGATCTTACCATCAATGGTGTAGTTTATAACGAGATGAAGGGCGCCTTCTCTTCAGCAGATGATATGCTTTCAAGGGAAATCCAGAACTCTCTTTATCCTGATATTACTTACGGAATTGAATCAGGAGGTGATCCGGATGTCATCCCGGAGCTTACCTATGAGGAATACCTCGATTTTCATAGAAGCTATTACCATCCAAGCAATAGCTATATCTACCTCTATGGAAACATGGACATGGCAGAGAAACTCGACTTTATTGATAAGAATTATCTTTCTGACTTTGACAAGCTTGATATCGATTCAACTATTAAGATGCAAAAGGCTTTCGAAGAGCCAAGAAAAGTCGTAAAGCCATATCCGATCCTTCCGGACGATGAGATAGATAAAAATACTTATCTTTCATATAACTGCAGCGTTGGTTCAACCCTTGATAAGAAGCTGTATATTGCCTTTGATATTCTTGACTATGCACTGTGCTCAGCACCAGGAGCTCCTGTTAAGAAAGCCCTCATAGATAAGGGAATAGGCCAGGACGTTTACAGTGAATACGACAATGGTATACAGCAGCCTATCTTCTCAATCGTTGCCAAGAATGCAGATGAGAACCAGCTTGATGAGTTTGTTTCAACTATCAGACAGGTACTTAAGGAGCAGGCAGAGAAGGGCATAGATAAGAAGTCGCTTCTTGCAGGCCTTTCCTATGATGAGTTCAAATATCGTGAGGCAGACTTCGGAAGATATCCAAAGGGTCTTTTGTACGGACTTCAGGTTCTGGACAGCTGGCTGTATGACGACAACAGCCCATGGATCAATGTTGAGGCCAATGAGACCTTTGCCCAGCTCAAAGAGGAGGCAAAGGGCAGATACTTTGAAGAACTTGTTGAGAAGTACCTGCTGGATAACAACCATAGCAGCATCGTAGTACTTCGCCCTGAAAAAGGTCTTACAGAGAGGAAAGATCAGGAACTGAAGGATAAACTTGAAGAGTACAAGAAATCTCTTTCTTCTGATGAGATCAGGAAGATTGTAGAGGAGACAAAAGAACTCAAGGAATATCAGGATGAGCCTGACGATCCAAAGGATCTTGCAAGAATTCCGCTTCTTACACTTGATGATATGCGCAAGGAGTCAGAGAAGTTTATTTATGAGCTAAGAGATGCCAATGGTACGAAAGTTCTTTTCCATAATATATTTACCAATGGCATTGCATATATCAACTTTGTATTTGATATGAGCACTGTGGACGGCGAGCTGATTCCCTATGTGTCATCCTTAAAGAAGGCTTTGGGAATGCTCAACACAGAGCACTATGAGTACAGCGATCTTTACAACGAGATCAATATAAGAACAGGCGGCATCAGCGGATCCATCAGCACTTATACAGATTCTGATGATGTGACCAAATTCCAGACCAAGTTCGAGATAAGTGTAAAGGTTCTTCATGAAAACATGAATTATGCCTTTGATCTTGTAAAAGAGATAATAACTGCAACTAAATTTGATGACGTCAAGAGACTTCGTGAGATCTTCAGTGAGCAGTATGCAAGACTTCAGTCAGATATACCGGCTGCAGGTCACCAGAGTGCGGCAATCCGTGCCATGAGTTATGTATCACCCTCAGCCATGGTGTCAGACAGAGTTAGCGGAATTGGTTACTTCAGGCATCTTGAGTCTCTGGTAAAAGAGCTTGAAACCGAAGATGGTGCAAAAGGACTAATTGAGAAGCTCCAATACCTCTGCAGACTTATATTCAGACCTGAGAACCTTATGGTTGATATTACAGGTACAGAGAAAGAGTATGTGAATGTTGAGGAGTACTCATCTGAGTTTGCAAAGGCTCTTTATACAGATGAAGTTAAGAAGGGAGCTCTTTTACTGACTCCAACTAAGAAAAATGAGGGCCTAAAGACTGCAGGCCAGGTTCAGTATGTGTGCAGAGCCGGCAACTTTGGATCAAAAGGTCTTAAGTACAACGGTGCGCTTCGCGTCCTGAAAGTCGTGATGGGTTATGATTACCTGTGGAAGAACATAAGGATACTAGGCGGCGCATATGGCTGCATGAGCAGCTTTGCCAAGAATGGTGACAGTGCATTTGTTACTTACAGAGATCCAAATCTGCAGAATAGTATCGATGTCTTCGAGAAGGCTTCTGAATACTTAAGAAGCTTTGATTCGGACGACAGGACGATCCTTCAGTATATTATCGGAGCAATATCCGATCTTGATACTCCAAAGACACCGTCAGCAAAGGGCGCTTACGGGCTAACAGCTTATCTTTGCAACGCCAAAATGGAGAACATCCAGAAGAATAGGGATGAACTTCTTGGTACAACCAAAGATACTATAAGAAGCCTTGCCGATTACGTGGATGCATTTATGTCTGATGAATGTCTGTGCGTTATCGGATCAGCTGATAAACTTGAAGAGTGCAGTAAGATATTTGACAGTGTAGAACAGCTTTCGCAGAGATAAAGGAGGAGAGTGTTATGAAGAACAGGATTGTTGTAACAGGACTGGCAATTGTAATGGGCATGGGCCTTGTGCTTACAGGGTGTGGATCTTCTTCAAGCGGCAGCTACAAGAATACGGCAACTGAGTCTGCTTATTATGACGGAGATTATGCTGCTGCCGAGATGGCAATGGAAGAGCCTGCTGATTATGATTATGATTCCCGCTCCGAGGGCGCAGAAGAGGTAACTGATACAAGCAGGAAACTCATCACAACAGTCAATCTTGATACAGAGACTGAGGATCTTGAGAAATCTGTAGCTCTTGTTGAGAACAAGGTTAAGGCACTTGGCGGCTACATTGAGTCCAGCAACATATACAACGGAACATCTTATTCCGGAAAAAGCTCAAGAAGTGCCAGCATCACAGCAAGAATTCCTGCAGCGAATCTTGATGCCTTCATAGATACTGTTGAGACCGGTACCAATATCACAAGAAAGACTGTCAATGTTGATGACGTTACACTTTCCTATGTGGATACCGAGAGCAGGAAGAACTCCCTTAGAACCGAGGAAAAGAGACTTCTTGACATCATGGAGAGTGCTGAGACAGTTGAGGATCTCATCACCATCGAGGACAAACTTGCTGATGTAAGATACGAGCTTGAGAGCATTGAGTCTCAGCTTCGCAGCTACGATAACAAGATTGATTACAGCACTGTATACATGAGCATCGATGAGGTTGTTGCATTTACTCCTGTTGAGAAAGAAGGAGCATTCACAAGAATGGGCAAGGGCTTTATGGAAAGCGTAAGCAGTGTATGCGAATTCTTTGTTGAATTATGTGTTGTGATCGTTTCAAATATCCCATGGCTTATAGTCCTTGGCATTATCGCTTTGATAATAGTACTTATTGTAAAGGCTGCAACAAAGGGCTCTGCAAAAAAACGTGAGAAGAAGATGGCTATGATGCAGGCGCAGTATCAGGCTGCAAACCTGAACCAGCAGCCTATGAACCAGCAGCCTATGAACCAGCGCCCTGTGAACCAGCAGCCAATGAACCCACAGCCTGTGAACCAGCAACCGGCAGTAACTGACAGCACACCGGAAAAAGGAAAAGATGGAAATAAATAATTTCAAGACCGGATTTGTAACCTTAATAGGACGACCAAACGTTGGCAAGTCAACTCTTATGAATCATCTCATAGGACAGAAGATTGCCATCACATCCAATAAGCCACAGACCACCAGAAACAGGATCATGACTGTTTACACTGATGATGAGGCACAGATGATATTTCTTGACACTCCAGGTATTCATGACACCAAGAATAAGCTTGGCGAATATATGACCAGAGTGGCAAAGAGCACATTGCAGGAGGTGGATCTTATTCTGTGGCTTGTGGAGCCCAGTACCTATATAGGTGAAGTTGAAAAATCCATAATAGAAGAGCTTAAGAATTCCAAGAAACCTATCATACTTGTTATCAACAAGATAGATACCGTTTCCCCTGAGAGCCTTCAAAAGTTTGAAGATGCTTATACAAAGGAAATGGACTTTTCAAAAGTGGTAAGAGTTGCGGCACTTAAAGGCCAGAACGTGGACGGTGTACTTAAGACAATCAAAGAGTTCCTTCCCTACGGACCGGCTCTTTATGATGAGGATACCATTACGGATCAGCCGGAGAGGCAGATCGTGGCCGAGATAATAAGGGAGAAAGCCCTTCGCCTGCTTCAGGATGAGGTGCCTCACGGAATCGCTGTTACAGTGGAAACCATGAGGATGAGAGAAAAGGAAATTCCAAAGCCCAAGAAAAAGAGACATCAGCATCCCCCAAAGAAAAGTGCTTTGGAAAAGCAGATGCAGGATTTAGAGGATGAGATGCCAGATGGCCCGGTTGTCTTTTCTCTGGATGACATGCCTACAGATGACCAGGAATATGATCCTGAGGGCATAATGGACATAGAAGCAACCGTGATCTGTGAGAGGGATTCCCACAAGGGAATTGTTATAGGTAAGGGCGGAGCAATGCTAAAGAGGATCGGCTCCGCTGCAAGAAAAGACATTGAGGAACTGGTGGGATGCCAGGTCAATCTTCAGTTATTTGTTAAGGTTCGAAGAGACTGGAGAGATGACACCCAGCAGATGAAGAATTTTGGATACAATCCCAAAGATTTTAAATAGGAGCTTTTGATGGAAGACATAATCACCGTCAGAGGAATGGTATTAAAACACAGCCCCAGCGGAGATTATGACTGGGTGACAACGATATTTACAAAGGAGCGGGGCAAGATAACAGCCTTTGCAAGAAGTGCAAGAAAGCCCGGAGGCAAGCTCTCCGGATGTGTGGAGCCCTTCTGTTTTGGCACATTTAAGCTCTTTGTGGGAAAGAGCTCCTACAATATCGTTGAAGCTGATATAGAAAATTATTTTGAAGGATTCAGGACAGACCTGGAAGGTGCCTGCTACGGCACCTTTTTCCTTGAAATAGCATCATATTACTCCAGGGAAAACAATGAGGATATTGAGCTTTTAAATCTGCTTTATGTGTCGCTCAAAGCGCTGCTAAACCCCAGCATACCAAACCAGCTTGTAAGATGTACATTTGAGCTTAGAGCTCTTTTAACTGAGGGAGAGTACCCCGGGGCGCCCACTGACAGGCCGATCCTGGAATCGACAAGATATGCGATGTCCTATATAGAGTCGTCGCCGCTTAGCAAGTTATATACATTTAATGTTAGCGATGAGGTACTAAGGCAGCTTTGCGGGATTACCTCTGAGTACCGAAGGAAGTTTATTGACAGGACACTAAAAAGCATGGAAATGCTTGCCACCTTTGATGATGCTCTCTAAGAAAGGCGCTATTGAAAAAGAAAAATGATTTGGATATAATTACTTAATTGTGAGGTGGTAATTATGATGAAGAAAACATCTGCCCTAATGGCAGTTGTGTTTGCCATGGGTCTGTGTCTTACAGGTTGCGGCAAGTCAGAAGCGGAAGTTTCCAGCGTGACTATAGATAAATCCGGTAAGATCACCGGGGTTATCCTGGAGGATTTTGACAAAGACTATTATAGCGTCGATGAGCTGGAGGCAATGATAGAGGATGAGATAAAGAGCTACAATGCAGAGTATGATTCACCGAGGATATCCCTTGAAGAAACTGCCAAGATCGAAGAAGGCTCTTTTGCCAAGGTGGCTATAGACTACGAGTCATCCGATGATTATGCCTATTTTAATCAGATAACCTTTTTCTATGGAACGATAGAAGAGGCCAGGGCTGCAGGATATGGCGTATCGAACTCACTAGTTGATCAGAACGGTGAAAAAGTGGATCCGGCATTTATTGATGAGCATCCTGATCACCACGTTATCATTACTAACGACAAAACTAGAGTAAGGACTCCCTACAATATTCAGTATACTACCAGCGGAGTCACATTAAATGGGAAAAAGGAGGCAGTTCTTGATTCGGCAATTGCTGACAATATACAGCTGCTTCTTTCAAAATAAAGCAAGATAACACAGAGAGGAATGCGTAAATATGGACAAAAGTGCAAAAACAATGGACAAGATTGTAGCTCTGGCAAAGGCGAGAGGATTTGTATATCCCGGATCAGAGATCTATGGCGGACTTGCCAATACATGGGATTACGGCAATCTTGGTGTAGAGTTTAAGAATAATGTCAAGAAGGCATGGTGGCAGAAATTCGTACAGGAAAGCCCCTACAACGTAGGTGTTGACTGTGCCATCCTTATGAACCCTCAGACATGGGTTGCATCAGGACATCTTGGCGGATTCTCAGATCCTCTTATGGACTGCAAGGAGTGCCACGAGAGATTCAGGGCAGATAAGATCATTGAGGATTTTGCTGCTGAGAACGGCATTACACTTGAGTCATCCGTTGACGGATGGAGCCATGAGGAGATGGAGAAGTTCATAAACGACCACAACATTCCATGTCCTTCATGCGGCAAGCATGACTTTACAGGTATCAGAGAGTTCAACCTCATGTTCAAGACCTTCCAGGGTGTAACTGAGGATGCCAAGGATACTGTATACCTTCGTCCCGAGACTGCGCAGGGTATCTTTGTTAACTTTAAGAACGTTCAGCGTACATCACGTAAGAAGGTTCCTTTTGGTATCTGCCAGGTTGGTAAGAGCTTTAGAAACGAGATCACACCAGGTAACTTTACTTTCCGTACAAGAGAGTTTGAGCAGATGGAGCTTGAGTTCTTCTGCAAGCCCGGAACACAG
>JAEEGL013491349.1_pt1 | contig 10442 bp, 6 predicted proteins | sample 9134231 | NCBI WGS metagenome assembly JAEEGL01 (sample SAMN16246548, study PRJNA631951) | gut metagenome | biome: gut microbiome; feature: rumen; material: fiber-attached | host: Bos | place: Iran: Karaj | collected 2018-10 | reverse complement strand
TTGATGACATCGTAGAGGGTGTGTATCGTGTAATGCAGGGTGCTCCAGAGCGCAAGAAGGGTGAAGATGGTCTTCCTATCCCTCCATATGCTGTCTATAACATCGGAGGTGGCCAACCAGAGAACTTGCTGGACTTCGTGAATATCCTGCAAGAGGAACTGGTTCGAGCCAGTGTCCTTCCCGCAGACTTCGACTTCGAAGCACACAAACAACTTGTTCCCATGCAGCCCGGTGATGTACCCACCACCTACGCCGATGCCACAGCCCTTGAACGCGACTTCGGATTTACACCAAAGATAACGTTGAGAGAGGGATTGCGGAAGTTCGCAGAGTGGCATAAACAGTTTTATGGCCACGAATGATACGAATCGAACGGATTAAGTAGAATACAGACAAGTCGGTCATTGAACTGTTGGACAGAGCACTTCCAATAGTGATATGGCCGATTGTTGGTTTTGTTGACTTATATTTAATATGGAATTAGCATTGTGCTTATCTGGTGGTGGGTATAGAGCTTCCTTGTATCATCTTGGTGTTCTTACTTTCCTTAATGAGCTCAGACTTACTGATCAGACAGCAATGCTGGATCATGTACATACAATAACCAGTATTTCTGGCGGTGCTTTGACTGGTATGAGATACGTTATATCTGAAGCAGAGCAAGTTGACAGAAAAGAAAGCTTTAAAAGTATCTATCATGATATAGTAGAGACAAATATTGGTGAGATCCTTTTGGAACGTTTCCATCTTGAAAGCAAACAAAATAGGGGTGTGGTTCAGACATTGGCAGGAATATACAATGATTTTTTCTTTAAAGATCAGAAATTTGGTAAGATACTGAATTATATGTCATGGGATGGCATTCATCATTTTTATGCTGATGCAACAGATTTTGATCTTGGTATACCATTTCGCTTTCAAGCGACAACTCAACTGCTTAATAAAGACAGAACGAGTAAATATGGAATGATAGGAAACTGGCAACATAAGATAGACAGAGATGTAGCCATGAATATAAGATTAGCTGATATTATGGCTGCAACAAGTTGTTTTCCATTAGTTTTTGAACCTATCATGTACCCTAAAGATTTTGAATTTTCATATACAGACCGACTAAGGACTTCTCCTCTTCTCGTTTATCCACTTATGGATGGCGGTCTTATAGACAATCAGGGTATAGAGCCTGCTATACATGCTGCTGAACAGATGAAAGGTGAGGGACGGGAAATGGATGTGATGTTAATTTGCGATGCAGCTAATGGCGGAGATGAAGATACTGACAAAAGATTGACTTTGCTGGATACTACACCTGAAATATTGTATACTACCCTATGGATAATGGGAGGACTGTCTATAATCTTATGCTATTGGGCATATGATGCAAAAATATTCTTTGCAAGTGGGGTGTTCCTGATGATAGCGCTCTTTTTCCTTTTTGTGGGCTTCCTGATGAAATGGCTAAACCATAAGGCTTGTTCTTTCCTTTCGGATAAAACAAAACTTCATTTTAGAAAGCAGACAATATGGGACAATACTCTATCAAACATCGGAACTTTTGTGAAGGCAAGAGTGTTAACAGCATATAGAATGACTGATGCCATTATGACGGGACATATGAAAAAATTATGGTTCCGGTTGGTTAATGAGAGGAATGAGTGGGAGAATAAAATCATTACTAGTTCACTAAATATGTTCTCCACAGATAAGACATGGAAAGAGGTTATCGATGATAATAGTCTTAGCAAGGATTTGCGACCAGAAAAACGTCTGTTGGATATAGCAAAAAAAGCTTCGAAAATGCGTACTACTCTGTGGTTTACAAAAGATGAAATTCAGAACGGAATGCCTCAGGCAATAGTCGCATGCGGCAGATATACCACATGTTGGAATTTGCTAGTATACGTGGAGAAGTTGAAATCGGTTGAAAAATCAAGGCTGACGGCAAATCAGAAATTTATGATGTCACAATCAGATGCCATAAGAAAGATGTGGGAGAAATTTCAAAGTAATCCTATGTACAACATACAAACATATACATCATAATGAACAATCAGTATACTCGTTTTAGGGCTTATCATGTACCTGATGGTTGCGCTTATTCGTATACCGTCAGTAAGGAATTTTGTCTTATTGGTGGCAGGTATCACCAAAGTATGAAACGTTCTTTAGCTGAAGAAATGCGTATAGCAGGTTGTGATACTATTGATTTGCTACACATTCCAAGCTGGAACAATAAAATGTGTAATGCGGATGAAATCGAAGAAATGTTAGGCTTATTAAGACCTACAGAAATAGAAATACCTGCATATATTCCAGATGATAAAGCTGGTAAAAGAAGCCGGACAATTATATTGGATTATTGTAGTCAATCCAGTATCTCTGAATTATACATATGCACCCCTAAATTTATAAGGAGAAATAATCCTTTGGGAAATAATAGAATTATTGTTTCACCGATGACTGATTATAAGATATCAGAGGATAATGATCTTGTAGAATTTATAGGGCATGGGAAATTTTCTATGCTTAGTACTGGACTTGTACATACCCAAGAGATTGCTCATGAAATCGCTCAAAATGAAGACATCCGAAATGTAGATTTGCTCATTCTACAAGGAATAAGAAACAATATCTTTGCGAGATCGACTTTTGTAAATCCGATAAATCCCAAAATTATAGTTGACGTATTGGACAATAACCAGTATTATCGGAGATCTGATGTTGTTTTGGAAGACTATGGGATCTCTACAATGAGGAATGATAAGGGTGAAGTAATTATTACTTGCGGAGAGAACGATATTGATTATGAAATAGATACACCGCTTGTGGCCTCTTCCTCTATCGGCGTGAATTATCGAGGGGAAGGTTTGTCAGACAGTGATATTAGTGAGCAGATCCAAGAATGGGTTTGGGCACATCCTATTGAAGATTTAGATATACTGGCTCATCATTATGAAGTGGATGATGTCTCTGATATGGAGATTTTGGATTACGAAGAAAAGAATGGTATTGTTGAAGTGAAATTGACTTTTATGATTAGCGTAACCCTTTATATGGATAATGATGATGATGAAGGTTTCTCGATGCAGTTCCCTGCAGAATGTAAGGCAGAGTTTGACAAAGGAGGCGTAAGATATAATATACATCCAAACACAGTGGAAATCAAGGTGAATACTGACGAGTATTATAGGTGATTTGTTCGTATGATGTTTGATGATTCTATTACGAGATAAATGAAAGCAAAAAAAAGAATGAAATATACAAACTTTACTATATCAGCAATACATATTCTGCCAGCTTGCGATGATAAGCTTCGCAATTGTCTGAAAGAAGACTGGTATTTTTTTAACGACCGCGTTGGTTTTGATAAAGATGGATTTGGCCTTGTAGTGAATCAGGAGAATCCTTATCTAACGGATTACTACGGACGTAACATACGCATCAACGCCTTAGTTGGTGTGAATGGAAGTGGCAAATCATCACTTTTAGAAATGGAATATCGCATCATCAATAACCTCAGTTGTATTCTAAACAGAGGGAAACGTCGAAAAGCAGCAGAGACCCTTTACTATATTGATGGACTCAATGCTGAACTTTATTATGTCGTTGATAATCGACTGGGATGTATTTCTTGTCAGGGTACTACTATTAGACTAAAGTTGCCTGAGCGGGAAGATATTTTGCAACTGGAGGCTTTCCCGACTCATGAAGTAAAAAATGGGACGGAGGTTATGATGAAGGATTTCATTGAGTGGGCGCGCCAAGGACTGTTCTACACCATCGTTACCAACTATTCCATGCAGGCATTTTTGGCCAATGACTATTTGGAAGAGCCTGTTTACTTACTGGATAAGAAACATGGGCCAATACCCAAAGAAGGATCATCATGGATAAATGGCCTGTTTCATAAGAATGATGGCTACATGACCCCGTTGGTACTGAACCCCTACCGTGACAATGGAGTTGTCAATATGGTGACAGAACATCGACTCACCCTATACAGATTGTCCTCTTGTTTTATCCATGCCCGCAATAACGGACGACAGTTTATAAGCCATTACGATTTACACAGGCTTTATTATGAGTATAACCCGGCTTTTGTTCAAGATAAACTTATAAAGAATTGGGATGTAAGCGAAACTGCCATTTGGAACTATCGACCCAACAAAGACATACCTACCTATGCTGATGTTATATTGAATACATTTGGATTTACTTCGCAGAATTTGGACTGGGAGAATGATATGGTGCGAAACGCAGCATTGTACCTGGCGGACAAAACACTGAATGTGGCACGTTATTATCCGGGTTATGAGGAGTTTAAGAGCCTTGACAATTCAATGAATATCTTCCAGAGTACCACCTCAGAAAGTGCCCATTACTTGGAACTGTTAGCAAAGAGAGTAGGAACTCATAGTTCGCATGAGACCATCAAGATACATCAAGTGCTTCATTTCCTAACTGCCTGCAGGGATAGAAATCTTGATAAGGCAGAGGATTTCAATCTTCGTAAAGCTTTTGATTATGATGACTATGTGTTACATGTAGGAGGGATGCCAGATGCAAGGAATATGTATGAAATATTGGAATTCCTGCCACCATCGTTCTTTACAATAAAAATAGAATTAGACCATATAGACAGCGAAGATAAAAGAGACAATGATAAGCCAATACCCGTTGAGCGATTGAGCTCAGGGGAACGCCAGTATCTTTATACGTTCAGCACTTATATATATCATGTCCTCAATATTCTGAGTATTCAGCAGTCGAGCCGTGTGCGCTATCGCTGTTTAAACTTAGTACTTGACGAAGTGGAGATTTGTTTCCATCCCGAGTATCAACGCTGTTTCGTGTATGAACTGGTTAATTATATAGAGCGTATGGAGATTAATGCCTATGCTTCGGTCAATATTCAAATAGCAACACATTCTCCATTTATTCTAAGTGATATCATGGAGAGTAATGTGCTCTATCTACGAGATGGAAAGACCGCACAGAAAAAGGATGATTTTAAAAATCCATTCTGTGCTAACATCTGCGATTTGCTCTACCAGAGTTTTTTCCTTGAAAATGGCTTCTATGGTGAATATAGCCGTCAGAAGCTGAACGGAATACTACATTCATTAAACAGAGAAGATCACATTAGTAAACAAACTGCCGAGTACATACAAGTCATAGAGAGCCTGATAGGTGATGACTTTTTGAAGATGCACCTCCACCAATTGATGGATAAACACGGAATAACGTATGAGAAAGCGATTGATAGATGAATGTGTCAGAGGATTTGCTCAGCGATATGCACAAGCACTTCAAGAGCAGTGCCCTAATGTCGTAAAAGACTTAGAGCAGCTACGTGATAGTGTTAAGGAAAACAACACGTGGAAAGATGATAAAGTACCAGAGGATTATATCAATGCCATAATAGGAGACTATCCAGCATTGTTGACACAGGAGCCAGATGCTTGGGAATTAGAAAAGTATAATGACATTTTGAAACGTGATCCAGAAATGTTGACAAGAGATGTCGTTTATGGTTTCACGAGTGACACCAAAGATGAGCAAGGACAGGTCGTTGAGCCAGGAAAGACGTTGAGGGGTAAGTTATATGAGCGTATTCTTTTTTGCCTCCGATACAAAAACGCCCGAAGCATATTAGGCCCCCTGCACCAGGCAATGGGTTTAAAGACCTGTTTTTATTGCAATATACAATATACGGACAGTAGTGAAGAAGGTGAGGTTTTTTATGAGATGGACCATCTGAAACCTCAAAGTCTATATCCATTTTTGGGAACATGTTTCTATAACCTGCAACCCAGTGACAGTGCCTGTAACAAACGAAAGCTAACAAAGCCCTGTGATTCTCAATTGTATATAAATGACCCCACCGAAGATCGTTCTCCCTTCCATTTTGTGCCGCAGGTGGTTGAACTTGACAAAACGAGGGGGACTTTCAAATGTATGAAGATAGATTTTGTGGATTCTCAGGGTGATTATGCTGGTGTTTGTAAAGAATATGATGAGACATTCAGGATAATCCAGCATTATTCTTCTCATTATAGAGATGTTGAAGATGTCTATTGGAAAAATTCTCAATGTGGGGTTACGGGACAAAAAGAGCATTATAAGAGTTCGTTGAATTATGAACCCACAGCTGATGAAATATATAACTACTGTCTAGGTTTTCCGTACAATGAGGAGACAATCAATGAGGCTCCATTACGGAAACTGAAGATAGACACAGTGAAACAGTTGGAGAAAAACGGGGTGCTAAATGTTTGAAATGAGAGATGAATAATGAGGTGTGAGCAACTGGTTTGGTCATACCTCATTGTGGTAAAAAAAGAAATGTATGAAGAAATACATTAAGGCAATAGCATATGCAATCATCTATATTCTGCTGTTTATGCTTTTCAGACAGCGGATAGGTGATTTGTTGTGGGATATGAACCATAAGTGGTTTGTAGACTGCGATGATATATATGGCGGTGTCTTAATCATGGCATTGTGTGGTTTCATTATAACTTCGCTTGCTACGAAATATCGCTACTGTATCTTTGGGCATCATTTGCTATCTGGATGCATGCTGGCGTTGTTCATTTATATTTATTTCCGATGGGGTGATACAACCTTTAATTTCTGGTATTTCAGGATACCTTGGACTGGTATTCATGTGGTATATATAGATTGCATCATACTAGTTGCCTGTGCTATTGTTGCCCAGCAATATAGTGCGTATAAGGTAGCCAAGCGTATTGGGAATAGCCAGAAAGATACTTCACTGCTGATGAAGGATGATCCTATTAGGGAAATGGGTGAAGACATCCTTGGCTATAAAGGAATTGTTGAGTCTTTATTGTCGGATCTTGAAGGCGTAAACCTAAAGTATGGCTCGTTTAGTGTCGGTATAACAGGCGAGTGGGGAATGGGCAAGAGTTCCTTGTTTTTTATCTTTACGGAAATGCTGAAGAAAAATAAGCAGGCTGTGGTCTATAACTTTAATCCTCGTTCTTCTGCAAGTATTCAGGATATTCAGCAGGATTTCTTTGATGGTTTTGCCAATGCCCTTGCACCCTATCATTCAGGAGTGCATAGGGTAGTGAAGCATTATCAGGCGGCTTTGCAAATAATAGATGATAACTGGATTTCAAAATTGCTATCACTATTCTCATCATGGACGGTGACCACGGGAAAAGATAGAATCAATGATATTATCAGAGAAACCCACAAACACATCTTTGTGCTGGTTGATGACCTAGACCGATTGACAGCGCCAGAAATTCTGGAGGTGATGAAATTGATAGACAGGAATGGAGACTTTGTGAATACTATCTTTATCACAGCATACGACAAATCATACGTTAATGATGTATTAAGACATCATCTGAAGATGGGGAGGAAGTCAGATTTTACTGACAAGTACTTCAGCCATGAGTATGCACTACCTGTACAGAAACCGGAGAACTTGAACAAACTAGCGAAGCAGCAGATAGAGAAATCGCTTGTTTTTGAAGAGGGTGATGTGATGAATAAGGGCAAGTTGTTGAAACAATGGAATGAGATTAGCGAGCAGATAACTGACTACCTGCATAGTTTGAGGCATGTGAAGCGTTTCATGAACATATTGCTGTCCCGATATGTAAAGGTGAGGAACGATGTGAGATTCAAGGACTTTGCTTATCTTACTTTGCTACGCTATAAAGATATTGGTGTCTATAACGCCATCATAGAAGGAAAACTGATAACACAGGGAAACACACTAACCGATACCAACAGTAAGGTGTACTATCTGAAGAAAGAATATGCTGATGAATTGAAGAAGGTGGCCCGATGGGCTGACTCTGACAAAATACTCAATGAACTGTTTAAGCAGGAGGACGGAGTAGATGTTCAGATAGCATCTAACTTCCAAAGATTACGGTTTGTGAGTTCTATGCCCAACTACTATTACGACTATAAGCAAGGGGAAATTTATTTCCGTGACTTGATCAGACTTTATCAGGTGGATAAGGATGAAGATGCCATTGCGCTGATGAAAGAGCTGCTGCAGTATGATGAAGAGAAAAAGGAGTGCTCAACGGCAAGATATCAAAGTATAGAGGATTTCTTGATTCAGAGGCCTGTAGAACTGCTGAGTTCGCTATGCGACGTGAAGCGTTTGGTGTTATTGCTGCCGTGCCTGATGAAATACTCATGGCGTACGATGGAGGTTGAGGTGTTTTTAACAACGCTATTACAATCTCATGTTGCAAGAAGGTTGGAGAGGGCTGATATTGCTGGTACGGAAGAGGAATATATCATTGAGATATCTGCAGCTTTTGAGGAATCCATCAAGCTTTTCCCGTTGGAAATGGCATTGGTGCTGTTGAAAGTGAACTATGGCATTATAGACATGCCTGCTTTGGGTAATGATTACTTTATCAATCAGAGGCAGATTATAGAATGGGCAGAATGGTGCCAGAAACTGTATATTCATGAGATAGAAGATGAAGACAGTATCAATGCTGTTGCCACTGTGATTGAAATATCGAAGATATATTTTGAGAAGGACAGCAAACAAGTAACAAAGAGTGCACAGGCAGAGTTAGTGGCTTATATAACAAAGCATGCTAAGTATTTCTCCACTTATATTTGTGCAGTTTATAAGCCAAGTGCTGATGAACATCATTTGATGATTACTTATAACAACAACTTTAACCCGAAGTTCTTCTTCCCCTATGAAGGAAAGAGCTTTAGTAAGTGGATTGAGGAAAACGTGGACAATGTCGGATTGAAGAATATACTGCTGACTTTAGAAAAAACGGACCCGAGCCAATTAAACATTGAACTAGAGCCTGGTGAGTATAGGATAGGTGAGAATGACTATAACGCTATTTGGCGGATTATCAAAAGAAGGAAGGAAGAAGAACAGGAACAACGGGTGCTGGTTGCGATGAGCAAGCACATTGCATTGAGTGTAACGTTGTTGTCAAAAGAAACTGGGTATAGTAAGAAAACAGTAAGAAAGGTTATAGAAAGGTTGGTTAAGAAGAAAACGATAGATAGCAACTTGAATCGTATGGCAGATGATATAACGCCATTTGAACTTGGCGATTTTGTGATGTATAAGGGCTATGACCAGATTAAAGATAAAATCGGGGATTACCATAGCAATAATGTGTTTAAGATTTTGGATTTCCAGGACGGAAAATATAAGTTAGGCAATATTGAAGGTAAAGTCGATGCGGACGATATTGAGGCTATTCCGATAGATGGAGTACATGATAGGAGTATCTATTATGATCCGATAGTTGCAGCATCGATTATACCGCCGGGGGGAAAGATACCAGTACACAGGACGGATTATTCGTACTATATGGATAAGTTTGAGAATTGTTATGATGTAGATAAACGTACATATGCGGAGGTGGTGCGCGAGAGAGGTTACCAATTTGTGCATGAGGTGCAGCATTGGCTGAATGATGAGTTTGACAGAGATGGATTGAAGATAAGATGGTAAGATCAGAATATATGACGCAGGATGAACGGTGGCAGAAACGATATGAAGAAGTGGTTGGTTTTATTGAGGCCAATAAACGCAATCCGTCTAAGTATGTAGCGGAGGAGAGGCTGATGGTGCACTTCCTGAAACGTGGCCGGAAAATGCAGAATGCGGGAGAACTGGCAGAACCGAGGTTTAGTCAGTTCTTGGAGTTGTTGGCGTTGTGCGAAAAGTATAAGAGGGTGAATCAGTGGGTGTGAATGCTTGATATTTTGAGAAAGGAAAGTATTATAACTAAAATGTTTTTAATGCTATCAAATTTTAGGTTGCTAAATAGCAATGGTGATGAGTTGACTCAGGAAGAGTTGAACAAGCTCTTTGAATTCTATAACATGATGTCGGGTTCGCTTAATTCTAGATTTATCTTTAGAGGCGAGTCTAACAGGAATTTGATGCGCCAATTTAATTTTGATACCAGAACACCCGATATGTTGTCTGAATGCCTTTTTATGACAGGTGAAAAAGGAAGGATATGTTGGACAGAAACTGAAGGTATAAACCCAGATGATGTCAGTACCGGGAACTTCCTAAGAATATGTACGTCTCTGGCAAAATATATTGATGAAGGTCTAAGAGCGGGCGGAAATCGAACAAAAAGGATAAAGGCTTTTTGTGAGAAGGAAGAAAAGTTCTATGATGGAATAAAAAAGGGAGAGACTTTCGTTGGAATTTATGAGGGACTGAAACCTGAAGTAAAACGAATAGTGAATCTTTATTACTTGACTATTGCGCATACTATAGGCGACAAAGAGTATAAAGAATTCTCGGAGTATATTTCAACAACGACCAATGCAGGTATAGCCGATAGGTTCGCTCATGATGCGTGTATATTTGGCTGGGTACCCTATAATATATGGAAGCGAAGAACTCGGAAGAGAACGATAGATATTGTAGACACAAATCA
>JAEEGL012996609.1_pt1 | contig 10442 bp, 9 predicted proteins | sample 9134231 | NCBI WGS metagenome assembly JAEEGL01 (sample SAMN16246548, study PRJNA631951) | gut metagenome | biome: gut microbiome; feature: rumen; material: fiber-attached | host: Bos | place: Iran: Karaj | collected 2018-10 | reverse complement strand
CATTTCATTCTCCTTGGAAAAGAGAAGAGCCCCGGCGCTATGCCGAGGCCCTTCTGTTTGGGTGTGATGATGGTGATGGTCAGATGGTGACAATGCTGTATGCCACGTCGAGACCAAAAACGTTCTCATAGAACTCGCCGCTTCTTTCAAAATCGCCGATGTCTTCGCCGACCCTGAGGAACAGATAGTCAGAGTCATCCAGTTCCTCCAGGAATCCGATGATGAGCGATACTTCCTTGTACTCCGGGTACCACTTCACATAGTTCCAGCGGTAAAGCTCCTGCTCCGTGGACTTGTCAATGTCGTGGATTCTGATCCTAAAATAGTAGGAATATGTGCGCTTTTGGATGTACATATTTTACCCATAGAAAAAGGGCTCGGAACATTCATTCCAAGCCCTAAAAATGTTACCTGTGTATGTCACACAAGCAGAAGTATGTTTTTCACTGACTTCGTCAATGATTTCAATCAAATGGTGCCGAAGAGGAGAGTCGAACTCCTACTCCCGTACGGGAACTAGACCCTGAACCTAGCGTGTCTACCAATTTCACCACTTCGGCGCAAGAGGCAAGATAGTCGTTATGGCATATGAAAGCAAGTGTTTTTTTGATGAGATTTTAAAGATTCTTAGCAAGGCAGCACCGCACGAAATGATTTTCTCCCATGCTTTGCATGTTCTGCCGCTCCATGCAAGAAGGTGATGAGTGAGGGCAGCGCGGACTAAATAAGCATCCTTGAATATGTTCGCCTGGCTGAGGTACCGTGCCAGAGATGAAAGGCAATCTTTTCCTGCTGTGATTGCCAACTAACGGCGCGCATTCCATGAGCATCTGTGCGTAAGGATGGCGCGGCTCATGGAAAAACTCTTCTGCCGGGCATTGCTCAAGCAGTTCCCCGGCGTACATGACGGCGACATCGTCTGCGCATTCTGCCACAACGCCTAAATCGTGCGTTATCAAAAGAACACCCATGTCATGCTGTTGCGCAAGATTCTTTATAAGGTGGAGAATTTGCCTCTGTATGGTGATGTCAAGTGCCGTAGTTGGCTCATCAGCCAGTAGCAGCGCTGGCGAGCAGGAAAGCGCCATGGCAATCATCGCTCTTTGGCGCATGCCGCCAGAGAATTGGTGCGGGTAGTCAGAAAACCTTGTCTCCGGCGAAGGGATGCCAACGCTGTCCAACAAATCGATGGCCTTTGCCTTTGCCTCTTTAGGAGAAAGCCCATCATGAATCTGCATAGGCTCCATGAGCTGCTTTCCTACTGTCAGCACAGGATTCAACGAGGTCATCGGCTCTTGGAAAATCATGGCGATGTCTTTCCCCCTGATTGCACGCATTTCCTTTTCCTTCAGGGAGAGCAAGTCATGACCGTTGAGGGAAATCTTACCGTCGGTGATGCGTCCAGGACTCGGTACAAGGCGCATGATGGAAAAGGCTGTCATGCTTTTCCCGGAACCCGATTCTCCCACTAGAGCCTGTATCCTGCCCCGGCGCATGGAAAAACTGATATCGCGTATGACTTCCATGTCATTGAAGGAAAGCGATAAATGTTCAACAGTTAGAAGAGGGTACATACGGTCTCACAATGAATCGGAATATGCAGTGGGGATGTGCTCCGTCTATCTTCTCTTGAGCCTCGGATCGAGCAGGTCCCTGAGGCTTTCCCCAAGAAGGTTGTAGCCAAGGACTGTAATCAGGATGGACAGGCCTGGCCACAGGGAAAGCCATGGCGCTATTTCTAGAACATTTTTGCCTTCCATGAGCATGTTCCCCCAGCTTGCATCCGGTGGTTGCACCCCGAGCCCGAGAAAGCTGAGTGAGGATTCGACCAGTATCGCCCCTGCAACGCCAAGCGTTGCGGAAACAAGTACAGGCGCTATGGCGTTGGGCAGTATATGCCTGAAGAGCATGCACGGCACGGAAGCCCCCGCCAGCTTGGATGCTGCCACGAAATCCCGCTCGCGCAGGCTCATTGTTTCCGCACGGACAAGGCGTGCGACCCCCATCCAGGATGTAAGACCAATCACTACCATGATGTTGGTGAGGCTGGGCTCAAGAAAAGCGATGACAGCGAGGATGAGGAAGAAGGAGGGGAAGCAGAGCATGACATCAACACCGCGCATGATAAGCTCGTCTATCCATCCTCCAAAGAAACCAGAGATAAGCCCGAGGACGATGCCGATTGCAGAGGATATACCCACGGCAACGAAGCCCACCCATAGGGAAACGCGTGCCCCGTAGAGGAGCCTTGAGAAGATATCTCTGCCAAGGGCGTCTGTGCCAAGGATATGCTCTGGCGAAGAGGGCATGAGGATATGGTCGAGATCGAGCTGGGCAGGGTCAAACGGCGCTATCCAAGGAGCAAGGAGCGCAAGAGCGCTCATGGTCAGCACGATGGCAGCGCCGGCGATGGTCATGGTGTAGCGGGAAAGGTCTGTCATGATTCCACTGCATTCCTTGCGGCAGTCCTGATCCTGGGATCCGCCAATGCGTAGCCGGCATCGGCAAGCATGTTGCCGAGGAGCGTAAGGACGGCTCCAAGTACCAGGTTGCCCATGATCAAAGGATAGTCCCTCGCCATCACGGCGTTATAAAAAAGCTGGCCAAGACCTGGCAGGGCGAAGATGCTCTCGATGATGACACTGCCACCGATCAGACCGGGAACTGAGAGGCCGAGCATAGTAATGACTGGCAAAAGAGCGTTTCTAAGCGCGTGCCGGCCTATCACTATTCTTTCCGGCAGTCCCTTCGCACGGGCTGTCGTAATATAATCTTGTTGCAGGACCTCGAGCATGGAGGAACGCAGGAAGCGGGATGTCCCCGCTATGCTTCCCACAAGCCCGACAAGAATGGGGAGCAGAAGATGCCTGCTGATGTCAAGGCTTTTTTCCACCCAGGAAAACTGCGCGAAATCAAGCGACGTCAGTCCGGATAAGGGCAGGACGCCGAGGTCAATGCCAAAATAGAGCATGAGCAGAAGCGCCAGCCAGAAGCTGGGCATGGCAAAGCCCACGAAGACGAGCACGGTAAGGGCTTTGTCAAGGAAGGATCCCCTTTTGACGGCGGAAACAATGCCTATAGGGATGGATATGAGCAAGGTGAAAATAAGCGAAATGACATTCATCCCTATGGTGAGTGGGGCGCGTTCCAGTATTTTGTCCAAAACCGGCCGCGCGTCGCTTGAAAGAGATGTGCCGAAGTCAAGACGGATGATGCGGGAAAGCCAGTCGATGTACTGCTCCCAGAGCGGCCTGTCGAGCCCGTACAGCGCATTGAGCCTTTCCCTGACAAGATCATTTGCCAGAGGGTTCAGCGTCGTTTGCATTTCTGTCGGTGTGCCCGGGGCAAGATGAATGACGATGAAGCTGACTAGGGTTATACCCAGCAGCACAGCCATCATCCACGTAAGTTTTTTCAGGGCTCGCCATGTCAGCATGGCAACGCCTGCAGCCTTCCTGTCATCCATCGCTAGCCCTGCGAGAGCATGGCGCCCTGGCTGATGTCATGCACCATCCATTCAGCTATGGATTTGACTTCCTTCTGCCAACTGGAGGCTGAGAGGCGTATGGAAAGAAACTGCCTGAACATTTCGTCAATCATGGCCAGCCCCTGCTCCATGAAATAGACCTTTTCAAGAAAGACGGCATCAGGATCGTCGGAAGCATCTTCCTTGGAAACTTTCGGGGTGCGGAAAGAGTTGAGGTTCAGGTCCTCCGCGCGCAGGGTCACCTGCCAGTCCATGCCGTCTTTTTCAAGCTTGACCAGGGCCCGGACAACCAGCTTTCCTGTCTGGAGCCCGAGGCGGGCTTCGCGAAGGGGGGAGAGCGATCCGGAGACAGTTGCAGTCTCCAGGTGTTCTCCTTCTCCGCCGCGCACCACAATACGCTGCTCCATGGCAACGGTGTAAGGCTCGCCTGCATGCTCTCCTTCATTGATGCGGAAGACACTGGCTGTTTCGCTGCGGAACCAGAGCCATGTGAGAAATTCCTGTCCCAGGATAAGATCCGTATTTTCACCGATATAGCTAAAATCTGCCATGACGACCCTCTAATCAGGAAAGAAACTGTGTTGATTCCAGCGCGTCCAGTTTTTCCGAGAAGCCATTGCCGAGAAGGGCAAGCGCCAGATTGTAAGGCAGCATCTGTTCCAAGCGGATATTAAAAGTGCGCATGAAAAGGTCAAGGAACATGTCGATTATTTTGCCATGGGTCGTGCCGAGGAATACCGTCCCAGCAGTCGTATTCCAAATGACTTGAAACTCAGCTGGGATGGGGAGGAACCTCCCCATGAGGCGGAGCTTGACCTGGGCAGCAAGTTCCTTCTTCCTTTCGCGGGCAATGAAGTTCTTGCCTTGCTCCTTGATGCGCTTTTGCTCCTCACGCAAGGCAAGCTGAACATGCTTGCGCATCACGGCGGGGGGGATGCGCCGCGTGTCAAGCCTCAGAGAAAACGTCAGGTAATCGGCTTTTTCCGGCGGACTTACGCTCCAGACCGTGTCAAGCATATCGTCAAAATTCGTCCATCCGAAAGAGCGCTCTTCAGCGATGTCATCAATGTCGGTAAATGCGAATTGGCGCAGCTTGTCCGGAATGGATTCCCATACATCCTGGGAAACTTCATCGATAATGCGGAAACGGGTAAAGCTGCAGCTTGCCTTGAGGAAGCTCATCGATATAATCCTTTCCATTGGGGTTGGTGCAAAAAAGCCATAATATTTTACGCCAAGCCCTTGTCACGCGCAAGAAAAACATGGCTCTCCGGATCTCCACGGGGTCAGGTCTCTTCTGCGGGAAGCGGATGCGGAAGTCATTGCCTAGAGGGAAAGAACTATGAGAGATTTTTTTAATCCTGAAGGGATACTCCAGCTCACGAAGGAGCTTGTCAGCATTCCGAGCGTCACCGGCAGTCCACGCGAAAATGATGCGGCCCTCTATATCTATGACTTCTTCCGCAGTGTCGGGTATTTCGGCACCGTCCCGGAAAATCTGATGCTCTTCCCCATTGAGGAAACAGGGCAAAAGCGCCAGGCTGTGCTGGCTTTTCTTGAGGCGGGATGCAAGACGGACAGGACCATCTTGCTTAACGGGCATTTCGATGTTGTCGACACGGATGTCTGCGGGGATCTGTCTGAAGTGGCGTTCCACCCCGATGCATACACCCAGCGGTTCAGGACAAGGACCATTCCCAAGGATGCTGCCATCGACCTGCAATCGGGAGACTGGCTCTTCGGCAGAGGAGTCATGGACATGAAATGCGGCCTCGCGCTGTACATGGCTTATTTGGCGCATATGGCAGACCACAGGCATAATCTCAAGGTGAACCTCCTCTTCCTCGCCGTCCCGGATGAAGAAGGCGATTCCGCTGGCATGCGAGGGGCATTGCCGGCGCTGGCTTCCTTCATCTCGGAGCGTTCCCTGGATGTCCTGGCAGCGTTATCCGGGGAGCCTGCTTTCTGGAGCGCAGGGCAAGGGCATGCGGCAGGAGAGAGGATATTTTTTACGGGAACGACAGGGAAAATCATGCCCATGTTTTTCTGCGTCGGCCGTGAGGCGCACGCAGGTTTCTGCTATGACGGAATCAACGCCGCTGCGATTGCTGCAGAAGTCGTCTCTGCGATGGAGGGGAACCCTGACTTTATTGATGGTGTCGGGGAAGAGTTTTTGCCGCCGCCTGTCTGTCTGAAACTGAAGGATCTGCGGGATGTGTATTCCGTGACATTGCCTGAAAAAGCGGTCGCCTATTTTAATGTCCTCACGGTGACTCATAGCCCAAGGAACATCCTCGATATGTGCATGGGGGTCGCGGAAAAGGCGCTGAGAACAGTGATCGGCAGGCAGAAGGATTCAGCACGTTACTATGACAGCCTTGGGGGAAAAAGGCATCACACGGAGGAATGGCCCGTCCATGTATATTCCCTGGAAGAAATTATCCGCATGGCGGAACATGCGTGCGGTAGTCAGGTGCGGGATGACGTTGCCATGCGCCTTGCTGCTCTGCCGCAAGGCATGGACGCCAGGGAAAGGGGAATCGCTGCGGCAAACCACTTTGTGACTCTCGCGGGCCTTAAGGGACCTGCCATCGTCGTCGGCTTCCTTCCTCCGTATTATCCTCACCGGATCAACAGAAGGGCCACGGAAAAGGAGCTGAGGCTTCGCGCTGTGATGGACCGCCTGTGCTCAGAGGCAGACGACGCCGTGGGCAATGTGGGGCTTGTGGAATGCTTTACCGGCATCATGGACCTCAGCTACATGGGGTTTCAGGGAAGCAGAGAAGATTTGCTTACACTGGCGGAGAACATGCCCGGATGGGGCAGCGTTTTCAGCCTTTCCCTGGACGATTTGCTTGCGCTGGATATTCCCATCGCTTCACTTGGTCCTGCAGGCAAGGATGCTCATAAGGATACGGAAAGGCTTGAGCTTGGCTTTTCCCTGAGCGTCTCGCCGGCCATGCTGGAAAAAGCCGTTGCCATGCTTTCCGTGTAGCCTGCTTTTTGTGCGCCGCGGAGGCTCCTGTATAATCATGCTGTAACAGGCAAAGAGCCGTACGGATGGCAGCTGCCTGCGTCAGGCGGCAGGGACCCTTTTTGCGCGGAGGAGGTTGCTCGCCGCGCAACACACTCCGAGCGCCGCTCCTGCGGCGAGGTATTCCACAGGATGTCCCGTCATCAGGATGAACGCCCCCGTCAGCGAGCAGGAAGCAATGCCCAGCACCATATCAAGCAGCGAGGCCTTGACCAGGAAATAGCGGTTGATCATGATGGAAAAGACGAAGATAAAGACCACCGCAGCCAGAATATGGGTGACATTTTCAAAGGGGGATGGGGCCAGAAGCATTATCCCAGGGGTATAGACAAAAAAGAACGGCAGCAGGAAGGAAGGGAAGGCCGCTTTGATCGCTTCCATGGCAGAGGCCGTATAATGTGAATCCGCCATTTTGCACGCCACCATGAGCCCGATGCCCACCGGCGGGGTAAGATGAGAGAACAGAGCATAGAAGAGGGGGAAGATGTGCGCCTGCAGAAGGGGAACGCCCATCTTGACAAGCGCCGGAGAAAGAATGGTGGCGCATATGATATACGCAGCCGGGGAAGGAAGTCCGATGCCGAGGATGATGGCGGTGAAGGCCGTTAGGCAAAGGAGGACAAAAAGGTTGTTCATGCTCAGCGAAACGAGGAAGGATCCAAGGCGCATGCCCAGACCGGTTACTTCCACGCAGGCTACGGCAACGCCGATGAGCGCAAGGACCACGGCGATCTGGCTGCCGGAAATGGTGCCCTTGACGGTGCTGGATATGACGGATTTCCAGTCCAGCTTGTCCTTCTGGAAAATGTTTGTCAGTAATCCTATGGCTACAACGGACAGAATGCACCAAAAGATCGTCTTCATCAGCGAGAGGCCGGCGAACAGCAGTACGAGCAGCAGACCGAGAGGGAAGATGAACACAGGTGCCGCGAGCAGCATGGCACGCATGTCCACATCCTTTTCAGGCATGGGGAGGATATTCCTTTTCCTGGCGTTTAATTCTGCATAAACGAGTAGCTGCAGGAAATAAATCAGGGCGCCGACAACTGACGCTTCTACAATGGCGACGTAGGGAATCCCGGTGAAGCCGCTCATGACGAAGACGGTGGCGCCCATGATCGGCGGCAGTATCTGTCCCCCGCAGGAGGCGGCGGTTTCAATGGCGGCAGCCTGCTCCGGAGTGTAGTTCGTTTTCTTCATCAAGGGGATGGTGAAGGTGCCTGTTACGGTGATGTTGGCAACCGTACTTCCGGTTATGGAGCCGAGAAGGGCACTGGAGACGATGGAAAGAGCTGCTGCGCCGCTTCTGAAAAAGCGAGCAGCGAGATTGCCTATATGAATGATGAAGCGCAGTCCACCAAAGGCTTCGAGAACAGTCCCGAAGATGATGAAGAGGAAGAGATAGTTGGCGGAAAGGATGAGCAGACTTCCATAAAGTCCCCAGGGGGATGTGACATCAGCGCAGAGCAGGGTGACCATGCGCTCAAAATCCATGGATGGTGCACGCAGCGCGCCTGGCAGGCTTGCCCCGAACCACATGTAGGCGATACCCAGCACAGCTATGAGCGGAAAAATGTAGCCGAAATCACGCCACGTGAGATAGAAGGTGACTGCCGCAGCCAGTATCCCGGCGACAAGGGCTGATGCGGGCGGATAGCTCGGGTCTTCGAGGATCGTCTCGTAATCACAGAAAAAGTAGACCGTCACTCCTATGGCAACTATCAGAAAAGCCATGTCAAGCACACGGAAATGATATTCCATGTTGGCTGTCAGCAGAACGCAGAAGGCGAGCCCGAGATGGATGATGGCATTGATGGAGGGCTCGAACGGAAGTTCCACAATATAGAAAAAATGGTACGCAATCATGGACAGGGCCACGATGGTGCATATTGTGCGCGCAAACGACTGCAGCGGGGAATCAGCGTTCATGGTGATCCTAGTAGACGCGGGCCCTCCTTGGAGGAGAGCCCGCGAGGATAGCATATCAATAACGGTTACTTGTAGCTTTCACTGACGGTTTTCAGCTGGATGCCGTGTTCATCAAAGTACTTAAGCGCACCGGAATGCCAGTTCTTGCGGCATTCTTCAACGGTGGGCCAGAAGGATGTCACGATGAAGTCGGCTGTCATACCCTTGCCCCGCACATGATACTGGCCGAACTCGTTGTTTTTTGCGGCCTCATACATGACGCGCACGACTTCGTAGATGATCTTGTCGGGGACTTGGGTGCCAGCAGCCCAAAAGACAGGAGGAGTCATGATGGTCAGCGGTTCTGTCTGGGTCGGCCCAAAGGAACCTGCCGGCGCGACCATGGCGAGGGGAGGAACCGCGGCACCATCAAATTCCTTCTGCTTACCGGCCTGGGCCATCATGGCAATGTTCTTCTCCGTGTTGCCCTGCTCAATGAAGTAGACGGGTCCGCGGGTCTGCAGCTGTTCGAGGAACGATCCCGGCGTCGCCTTGTCAGGGAAGAGGAAGTCAATGGTGATGGCCCCGGCGTCAGCGGCTCCGTCCTGAAGGGCAGTGAGGCATGCCGATGTCCCTCCATGGCGGAGTTTTACGGTGTCAAGGATGCCTGCCTGCTGGAGCATGTCTATGTACAGGTAGGTGTAGGACTGCTTAACCTTCCGGGGGAGGGCTATGGTCTTGCCTTTGAGGTCCGCCCAGGTTTTGATTTTTGGATCGAGCGTGACGAGTGCGGAGGCAAGCATGCCCATGGAGCCGATTTTTTTCGTCGTGTATTCAGGCGTCGCCCAAAGCTCCATGCCCGGAGTCATGGTGATGACGATATGGTTCTTGCGCTTTTCAGGATCGCGTTGAGCGAGTTTCGTGGCGTCGCCAATGCCGGCTGTAGCGACGACCTCAGCTTCCAGCCATTCTGAACGCTCGTTGATCATGGTTGCGAGACCGTGTGAAAGGGCAAACCATGCGTCATCGGGACGGCCAGCGGCGAAGACTACCTTATCGGTCTTGGCAGCGAACGCTGGTTCCATAGGGCCGAAAGCAGCCAGCATGAGCACGGCAGATGCAGCAGCCATGAAAGCATGGCGGAAATGCGACGTTTTCATCCTCTTCTCCTGTTCGTAATAGCGAAAAAAAATGGTAAGTAATATTACTGTAGTGACGTTAAAAGCGCAAGTCGTTTATCCCTTGTGCGCTTGGAGCGTTTTTTGCTGCATTCGCCGGCGTCCTTGCGGCTGAAGGCATCATTGGCTCATGGGCGGCAGCAATAAGCAGGACGGAAAAATCAGAATTAAAATTGATGCCATGCTGTAAAAATGCGGACATCACGTTGCTATGTCAGATCGCCAACGCACTGAAAGGCATCGTTCGGGATCGTGATGCATGGAGGTGATTGCTGAACAGATTGCAGGCAGGCACTGTCATTGACTGGCATGTTTGCAGAGGGTATTCAATAGGCATGGCACCATGGTTGTTCCTTTAAGGAGGTCGTCATGCTTCAACCAGGAAGTCCCGCGCCGCTATTCACGCTTCCAGACCAGGATGGCTGCTTGCATTCGCTGGAAGAATTCAGGGGCCGGAAGGTCGTCCTTTATTTCTATCCGAAGGATAATACGCCAGGCTGTACAAAGCAGGCCTGTGGCTTCGCCGAACGTTTCCCCCAGTTTTCCATGAAGAATGTGGTCGTGCTGGGCATCAGCAAGGACAGCGTTACCTCGCATAAAAAATTTGCTCAGAAATTTTCTCTGCCCTTCACTCTGCTGGCCGATACGGACCTTTCCGTCATTAAGGCATATGGCGTCTGGCAGGAGAAAAAGAATTACGGCAAGACGGTCATGGGCGTTGTGCGCAGCACCTTTCTCATTCATGAGAACGGCGTGATAGAGAGGGTGTTTTTTGGCGTGCAGGCTACTGAACACCCACAGCAGATGCTGGAAGCGCTTACCTACGTTTCCATCT
>JAEEGL010494336.1_pt1 | contig 10442 bp, 11 predicted proteins | sample 9134231 | NCBI WGS metagenome assembly JAEEGL01 (sample SAMN16246548, study PRJNA631951) | gut metagenome | biome: gut microbiome; feature: rumen; material: fiber-attached | host: Bos | place: Iran: Karaj | collected 2018-10 | reverse complement strand
TGACAATATCCGAAACCTTTATATCGTTTTCAAGCCCGAATTTTTCTTCAATCTCTCTGTAAGCATCAAGATAGCTCCTGATGAGCGGCTCGTTTGCCGCTACAAGAACATCCGGCTCCTCTACGGTTTCTATGGAAACATAGCATTCAAGCTTGCCCCTGGTGATTCTGCCCATGAAGTAGCTCTTGAGCTTCTCGTCAAGAAAGCCGTAATTGCGGGGCAGCTTTGATGAGAATTCAAAGAACCTGTGGTTTACGCTCTTGATCTCAACTGTAATATTCATACCGTCAACGACAGACTGTTCTCTGCCGTATCCGGTCATGCTCTTTATCATTGGTATCACTCCGGTACTGGATATAGTTACTCGTTTTCTGCCGCTCCCGCGCTTGAAAGCAGTGAACGGACTTCTTTTTCGGTTAGATCGCGGTATCTGCCGACAGGAAGCGTGCCGAGTTTGACATTTCCTATCGCGACTCTTTTGAGACGCGCGACCTCAAGCCCGAGAGACTCGCACATGCGCCTTATCTGCCTGTTTCTGCCCTCGTACAGAACTATTTTGAGAACGGTCCTGCCCTCCGCCTTGTCGATGATATGCACATCGGCGGGCGCGGTCATCCTGCCGTCAAGCTCAATACCGCCGGAAAGCGCCTCAATCATGGATTTTGTGACATCGGATTTCACGGTAACCCGGTAGGTTTTGGGAACGTGTTTTGAGGGATGCATTATGGCATTGGCAAAATCGCCGTCATTGGTCAGAATCAGCGCTCCCTCTGAAACCCTGTCAAGCCGGCCGACGGGATAGAGACGAATTTTAATATCCGAAACAAGCTCTGTCACGCACTTCCTTCCGAGGTCATCATCGGTGGTCGTGACATATCCGCGCGGTTTATTGAGCAGAATATATCTGGTTTCGTTTATCCTGTTGACACGCCTGCCGTGAACGGTGACCGTATCGTGAACCGGGTCAACGCTGTCGCCTATCTTTGCAGTCCTGTTATTCACTCTCACAGCACCCTGCGCAATAAGCTCTTCGCTTTTGCGGCGCGACGCCACTCCCGCTTCGGAGAGAAACTTCTGGAGTCTGATTTTATTGTCTGCCACCGGACTCACCCCGATGATTATTCGGCTGCTTCGGGTGCCGAATCCATATAGTCGCCTATTGCTTCATCAACAGCGTCATCTGAGCTCTTGCCTGTGAGTTTGTTGATAACATCGGATGCCTTGTCAACGATGTCGGGAACCATGCCGATAACTCTTTCAACAGAACCCTCTGCTGAATCGATATACTTGATGGAGACATTGCCGTTGTTGATGACGAGGAAAGCAACGGGAATGATGGTGATGCCGGCTCCTCCGCCGCCGCCGAAGAGCTCCTGATTGCCCTTTGAGGGGAAATCGCTTCCGCCCGAAGCAAATCCGTATGTAACTTTTGAAACGGGAATAATCTTTATCGAATCGCTGACTTTAATTGCGTCTCCGATAATAGTGTTGACATTGACCAGATCCTTGATTTTTTCGATTGATGTGCCGAGAATGCCGGCTGCCGCAGAATTGTCTTTCATTTCTTTTACACCTTTCTTTATTTGATTTAATGAATTGTTGACTGATTTAATTTGCCGTGCCGCTTTGCGCCGGTACATTCACCGCCGCGGGTTTATTGCTTTTCTCATCGGGCTTTTTCTTTCTGAGCCCTCTGAGGAATCTGATTCCCACTCTGAATATCAGGCTGAATGCCACAATTATCACCGCATTTATCAGACGGCGCGGTATCACCGAAATTACGGCGTGAAGCCTTGCCTTGTTGCTGCCGTTGATAAAATCCGGGCTGACCTCGGCGCTGTATTTCCTCACGCGCATATTGTCAACCACAAAACCCATCGCGGGATAAAATGTGGAACATGTTCTGCCGTATTTGAGCGCTGTTTCCGCGCTGTCGCCCGCTCCGACAAGGAGAGATACGGCGATATCTTCTATGGTGAAAGATCTGTAAATCCTTCTGAACATTCCTTTGAGCGAAACCGAAAGGCGCTTTACAAGGTCAATGACGCCTTCAACTCCGTTATTGCGGTAGAATGTGATTAAGGGATTATCCTTCGGTTCTTTCACCGGCTTATCCTGATTTTCCTGCTCGCTTTCGGGTTTCTTCTTTTTCTCTTTCTTTTTCTTCTTTTTCTTTTTCGGTTTCTCTTTCTTTGGCAGAATATTGAACTTAAGGAAAAGCCAGCCTACTGAAAGAGAAACGCCGTCTTCGGAATGAACCGTTACCTTGACCTTGACCGACAGTATCAGAAAGAAAAACAGGATTATGCCGAGGATGATATACAGTGCTGTCAAATTTCCGCCTCCCTTTCAATCATTCTTCGTTTTCCGTCTCTGCGCTTTCAAGCTCCGCCTGGAAGAAGTTTCTTATCTGCTCGCCCTGAGTGCTGTCTATCTCATCATCCTGATCGGAAATCATCATTTCGGCCGGTTTCTCGGGAAGCTCCGGCAGATCCGCCAGAGATGTCAGACAGAAGCATCTGAGAAAATTGGGTGTGGTTCCGTAGAGCAGAGGCCTTCCGGGAAGTTCGAGCCTTCCTCTCTCTTCAAGCAGGCCTTTCTGACAAAGCGTGTTTACCACTCCGGAGCAGTCCACGCCTCTGACCTGCTCTATATATGCCTTTGTGACGGGCTGGTTGTAGGCAACAACCGCGAGCACTTCAAGGGCCGCATTGGACAGAGGAATATTCTTTTTGAGGTCAAGCACCGCTCTTATAAGCGGAGCGTACTCTTTTCTGGAACAGAGCTGATATTTATCGCCTAATTTCAGCAGGCAGATTCCGCTGCCTCTGCTGTCAAGCGAAGCGCCTATCTCAAAGATATACCCGCGCACCGTCTCAACATCGGTCTCCATCGCTTCCGCGATTCTTGTTATCTCGAGAGGCTCACCGCTTGCGAAAAGTATCGCCTCAATTGCAGCTCTCATTTCTTCATTCGTCAATCTCTATCTCCTCCCCTCTGCCCTGAAGCAGGACAATATCGGGATTCTCGGTGTCACCGTCAATGAATATCCTCTTTGCCTTAACCATTGAAAGCAGTGCAAGGAATGTGGCAACCATTTCCGATCTTGATTCCGATTTATCAAAAAAGCTTGAAAACTTATGTCTGTTTCCGGATTTGAATCTGTCTATAATTACCTGAATTCTGGATGTAACCGACACTATCTTGTGGGCAACGATTCCGCTGAATGCCTCCACGGGAGGCGGCAGGCGTCTGAGACCCTTGCCGACGGCGTTGATATATGCCTTGTAAATATCAAACGGCTCATGGATTCTTGTATAGGTCAGGTCCGCCTCTATTTTTTCCGGCTCTTTGCAGCCGAAGTCGAATCCCTGCTCGGATTCTCTGAGCTTGCCTGCGATATATTTACAATCTCTGTATTCTATGAGCTCTCCCCTGAGCTCTTCAACAAGCTTCTCGGCCTCCTCCTGCTTTGGAAGAAGCGAGACGGTCTTGATATAGATAAGACGCGCGGCCATTTCGAGAAACTCGCTCGAAACATCAAGATCCTCTTCCTGCATCTTTTTGACATATTCAAGATACTGCTCGATAAGCTCCATTATGGGCACATCGTTTATGCTTACCTGCTTTTTGCTTATCAGCTGCAGGAGCAGGTCCATCGGGCCCTCGAACACTTCGATTTTATACTGTAACTGTTCCAAATCAATTCACCAATCAATAGATTACCGCGTAACTGCCGAAAGGCAGACCGACAAGTTTTGTGACTCCCGTCATGACAAGCGAGCAGAGCGCGCTGAAAGGTCTTGACAGCAGGCCCGAAATCATAAGCACAAAAACGCCTATGACGAGATATCTCTCGTATTTCATCACCTTGAAATAATATTTTGAAGGAAGGATGATATTGAGAATCCTCGAGCCGTCAAGCGGAGGAACGGGTATAAGGTTAAACAGCGCGAGCGAAACATTTATGAGCGAAGCGTAAAGGCAGAAAAGCACCGTAACATTCGCCACAGTCATCGCCGTATTGACATACCACATATTCGCAAAATCCGCGAGCAGGGCAAAAAGCAGAGCCATTACCAGGTTTGAGCCGGGGCCCGCGGCAGCTGTCAGCGCCATGCCGAGCTTCGGGTTTTTGAAGTTTCTCGGGTTGATACCGACGGGCTTTGCATAACCGAACCCGCAGATGATTATCATTATGGTTCCGTAGATATCAAGATGGGCCAAAGGATTCAGCGAAAGGCGCCCCTTAAGCCTCGGAGTGTCGTCTCCGAGCAAATCGGCAACTCTCGCGTGAGCATACTCGTGAATCGGGAGCACACAGAAAACCGTGAACACACGAACGAGCATTCTTATGATGAACTGCGGACCTATACCGCCTCTGACAAGATCTAAAATCATTTCATTCTCCGATTACAAATCTTTTTATTGAATTGAAATCCTCACACGCGCGGGCGTTGCCGAATATTTCGCAAATCGCATCCGCCTGCCCCTCTCCGCATTCCGCTATCACGGGGCATCCGCCGAACTTGAGTGAGATTTCTTTTATCGCATAATAATATCTGAGCCCGTCCTCTCCTCCGTCGAGCGCCGTTTCCGGCTCCCTGCAGACCTCACGGTCAAGCCCGGGCAGCTCGGATGTCGGAATATAAGGGGGATTTGACACTATCAGGTCAAAACTGCCGGAGGGAAGTGAATCAATATCAAAAATATCGCCTTGGATAACCTGCGCATTTGAAACGCCGAGCTCTCTTGCGTTTTTATCAAGATACTCCAGTGCATCTGAGTATTTCTCTACGAGCACCACATTTGCATCCGGTCTTTCTTTTGCGATTGTAAGCCCTATACAGCCCGTACCTGCGCAAAGGTCAAGGACGGCGGGGCTTTTTTTATCGCGTAACATTTCAAGCGCAAGCTCAGCAAGCTGCTCTGTCTCCGGTCTCGGAATAAGCACTCCCTCGCCGACGCAAAAACTGCGGCCGAAAAAATCCCATTTCCCGAGAATATACTGAAGCGGTCTGCCCGAAACCCTCTCCCTGATTTTTGAGAGAAAACTTCCGGCGTCTTTTTCGGCAGTTTCGGTTTCTTTTGTCATCAGATACTCTGCGGTACCGATACCGAGCACGCTTTCAAGAAGCCAGCGTGATTCATTTGAGCAGTTTTCAATGCCCGCCGCACTCAGCATACGCTCACCGAGCGAAACCAGTTCAGCTCTCTTCATCTGCCGGGTCTTCCCGGGGAGATTCCGCACCGGCGCTGACGGTTTCGGCGGTCTCTTCCGTTTCTTCTGCAGCCGTTTCCTCTTCGGCCGTTTCCGTCTCAGCGGCTTCTTCGCCCTGCGCATCATCATCTTTATTCACCGGCATTTCCTCCTCGGGAACCTCGCCGGAGAGCGCCGCTTTCAGTGCGGCAATGGCAACCTCGCATATCTTTTCATCCGGCTCGGCTGTGGTGATTCTCTGCATGGCGAGCCCGGGAGCGGAAAGTGCCATTGTAAATTTATTGGGATATTTGCCTGCAAGCTGGATGAATTCAAAACCGATTCCCATAATCAGAGGAAGAAGCAAAAGCTTCACAACTATCCAGAGAGCTCTTATCTGAGTCAGTCCGCTCCAGATAATCGCAACAGCCGATGAAATCAAAATACTGAGTATTATCGTAACGAATATGAAGCTCGTGCCGCATCTCGGATGAAAGCGTTTCTCTTTCATGACATTCGCGGGCGTGAGTTTTTTGCCGTGCTCAAAGCAGAATATTGTCTTGTGCTCCGCGCCGTGATACATATAAACCCTGTGAATGTCTTTCATCTTTGAGGTGATGAACATATAGAAAACGAATATGATTATCCTGAGCACTCCCTCAAACAGCGGCCTGAATGTCGTTGTCTGCACGATATTGCCGAGAACAAGCTTGTCAAACAGAAATGACGGGAGCCAGATGAAAAGCACAAAAGCGAGACCGAAACCGAGCACCGAAGCGATTGTACCTATAACCGCCATCATCTTCGGCCCGAAATGCTCGCTGAGCCATTTGTCAAGCTTTGAATCTCCGGCATCCTCTTCTATGTCAAGAGCAGTCTTTTCCGCGCTCTCCATAAGAAGCTTGTATCCCATTATCATCGATTCGATAAAAGCAACCACACCCCTGATAAAGGGAATGTTGAAGAACTTGTATTTTTTACGGATTGAAGGAAAATCCTTCATCTCGGTTTCTATTCTCCCGTCAGGCATACGGCATGACATGGCCGTGCCCTTGGGGCCTCTCATCATTATACCCTCAATAAGCGCCTGACCGCCTACCGCAACGTAGGGGCAGCTCTTTTTGTTTTTATTGTCTTTACTCATTGTCTTTCTCCCTTCCTTCAAGCGGGAATGTAAGCCTGACCGAGGTTCCCTGCCCCTGCACGCTGTCAATCTCAAGCTTGCCGCCGTGCAGGTTCATTATCTCATCACAGACCGCGAGACCTATGCCGGAACCGCGCACCGTGTTATTTGCCTTGTAGAATTTTTCTTTTATGTGAGGCAGATCCTCGGGCGATATGCCGCAGCCGGTATCCGTTACTGTAATTATAAGACATCCCGGATCCGGTAAATCGGCGCTGACACTGACCCTGCCTCCCTGCTCCGTGTATTTCATTGCATTGTCAAGCACATTGATAAACACCTGCCTGACTCTCGACGCATCTCCCAGCCCGGGAGCAGACAATCCGGGAGTATTGTAAGCGATTTCTATTCCCTCCCGCTCAGACCGGTCTTTGAACGAGAAGACAACTTCGTCGAGCTCCGAAAGGAAATCTATCCTCGCGGTGTTAAGGCGCATCCTGCCGCTGCTCAGCCTTGAGAAGTCAAGAAGTTCCTCAACCATGTTGTTGAGACGCGCAGACTCGCTTATGATGATTTCCATGCCGCGTTCTCTCATCTCAGGATCGCTGTCACCCATCTGCTGGATTGTTTCGCCCCAGCCTCTTATTGCCGTGAGCGGAGTGCGCAGCTCGTGTGACACGGTGGAAATGAAATCGTTTTTAAGTTTTTCCGTTTCGCCGAGTTTATCGGTCATATCATTTATGGTGTTGCAAAGCTCACCTATTTCGTCATTATACGGATAGTGATCGATATTCGTTTCGAAATCGCCCGCCGCAATCTTCTTTGCGGCCTCACCGATGGACTTGACGGGCCCTACTATTGACCGCAGGAAAAGCGTACTTGAAATAATCAGGAATCCGAACACTATCACAAATACGGAGGTTATGAGAACTGCCACGATCCTCATCTGAGCATCAATGGCATCCATCGAAACCATATATCTGATTGCACCGCCGTAATCGCCGTTATTGTAATGGTAGGTGCAGGTATATGACATTATCTTTTCGCCCGAGGGAAGTCTGCCTATCCAGCGGGCCGTGCCTTCGGGAGAATTCAGCGCATCGGTATAATCTGGCATATTGACATCATCACTGATTGAAAATCCGTTTGATGAAACTATTACCTTGCCCTTACGGTTTATAATCCAGACGGCAAGTTTGTCTTTGCTCTGAAAATTCTCAACATAATTTCTCGCCGCATCTTCGAAGCCGGCGGTTGATGCGCCGTAGAGACTGAATATGGAATTGATTTCGCCCGCGTTCATAGCCTCAACGGTCATCCTGGCAGCGCCATAGTAATAATTGAGTATGAGCCCGTAAACAAGAAACGCAACGGCAACAAGAATAACAAACACCAATGAAGCAACAGTCAGAAACCATCGCTTTGTGATGCTCATGTATTTCATTGCCGCACCTCCTGTCAGAATACGGATTCGGATTATTGACTGCCCGGGTCAGTTACTCCTGCCATTTGTAGCCGACGCCCCAGATTGTGAGCAGATGCTCGGGGGATGAGGGATCGGTTTCCACCTTCATTCTCAGACGGCGGATATTGACATCGACTATCTTTTCCTCGCCGAAATATTCGGGACCCCATACCTTTGTGAGTATATCCGTCCTGCTGAGGGCCTCGCCGGGATGGGTAAAGAAATACTCAACGAGCTGGAACTCAACCTGAGTGAGCTCGATATTCCTGCCGTTTTTCGAAAGCATACGCTGCCTGAGATTCAGCTTGAATTCCCCGAGCGCGATCTCATCGGATGATTTGAGCGCGTCGGTGCGGCTGATGGCAACGCGGCGGTAAACGGCGTCAACTCTCGCCACAAGCTCTGTGGGAGAAAACGGCTTGGTGATATAATCGTCGGCGCCCATCATGAGGCCGGTAATCTTATCAAGCTCCTGAGCCTTTGCGGTAAGCATTATTATGCCGATGCTGTTGCTCCTCTTGCGAAGCTCGCTGCATGCCGTCAGTCCGTCTGTATTCGGCATCATGACATCAAGCACGGCAACATCGATGTCGCCGTTACAGGCATCATAAAGATCAATTGCAATCGCGCCGTCGGAGGCCTCAATAACATCGTACCCGGCTCTCTTGAGATTGAAAACCAGAAGCCCTCTTATGGCATCTTCATCTTCTGCTACAAGTATTCTCTTCATATTACCACCTGTCACGACGGGAGTCTTGTGACGATTTTTTTGATTTTTGCTTCGTCAAGACCTGCCGCCTTTCCTTTTTCGTTTATGTTTACGCAGACTACACTGTCAAGCTGCTTGAGAATCGTGATGTAAGAGGATGAGCCGACCATATCATTCTGCCATCTCTCTTTGGGAACCTTGATTATCGTGAAAAGAACATTTCCCGAAACGGAGCTTTTGCTGTCGGTGTAAACCGACCAGCTTGCCCAGTCTCCTCCGATATGCTTGCGTATATACAGTTTCTCTTTGCCGAGGATTCCGAGATTGACGAGATATCCGTCATTAACATTCACAAAAGTGCTCTCGGAAAAAACCGGTTTATCATAATCAAAATAAGTCCATTCGGTCAGATACATTGTCACATCATCCCCGCCCTGAGGCTCGGAGTAAACCGACTGAACGGGTATTTCTATCTGGCCGTCGTTGTTGACATCGGCGCACTGCAGCTGCTCGAATCTCAGCGTTGCCGTGTTTGCGCCGACCTGGGCATCATAGAGAGGATCCTGAAGCTCACCGGATTCTTCATCCCAGTAAAACACCTCAGTGATCATCATATTGTTGCTCTTGACGGCATCGACATAGACTTTGAGGGGAGCCTGCTCAACCGCCTTCTCTGTCTTGAAAGAAGCGTAAGAGATTGCGGAAGGATCAACAGGCGTGGAACCGATTTCGGTGAGCGAATCTCCGGAGTAGCCGAAAAGCTTCGCCGTCTTTGTCACAGCGTTCTCGCCTTTTGAGGAGGTGATGAAGAAAATCTCCTCCCTGCCGTTTCCGTTGAAGTCAACCGGTCTTGCAATCTCGCAGCTCTCAAAAAGGATTTCCTCATAAGCAAGCGTCTTATCCGCCGCCTTGTAAACGGCAACCACATTTCCGCCGTCGATACCGGAGTAGCTCCAGATAACGATAAGCTCCTCAATATTGTCACCGTCAAGATCCGTGAGTGTCAGCGAGCGGACCTCGTTGCCGTACCCTTTGAAATCGCACATCTTTTTCCATGTATCATCGGCGTTTTTGAAAAGCGAAAAGTGAGCCGTGTTTTCTTCGAGCGTATCTCTGAAAAAAACTATGCCCTCCTCCGCCTCATCGGAATCAACATCGCTGACCGTGATTGCCGAGAGGTGATCTCCCTCGGTCGGATTGCAGAGAACGACGCTGCTCTCAACGGATGAATTGAATGCCGAAACAAGGCCTTCGTATTCGGAATAATAGAGCGGCGGGGTCAGAAGCGAATCAACGGTCGCAATCAAAGGAACGGCGTTACAGGAGGAGAGCACGGCAGCAATAAGCAAAACCGCCGCGGCAACAGCGATAATCCTTTTTTTCATCCGGCAACACCTCCCCGATTATTTCAAGATATTATAGCATACTGTAAAAACTTAATTCAATACTTTTTAAAAATTATTTTAATTTTTTTAATATATTTATAATAGAAAAGACCGGTTCGCGGGAGTTGTCAATTCCTGCGAACCGGGTTTTGTATTCGGTGTGATTTTTTAACTGCAGGGTGTTAATACACCCGCAGGCCTGAACTTTTTATGATTACCCTATTTCGGCGCTTGCCGTATAACTGCCGTAAATCCAATAGGTGTCGTTATTGACGCAGGTAACCGGAACGGTTACGCTTCCGGTCTGCCCCGCCTTGATTTTGCTGACATCTGCGCTAAGCATGATGTCATCGGCAGTCAGTGAATTCAATACATCCTCGGGCCCTATGACGGTAACTTCGGTGAATTCCGGAGCAACATTCCCTATATTGACACCCGACGGAGCCGAGGAATAAGCGATTTCTTCCGGAACGGCAAATACCCTGCGGGTCATGTTTCCGGCATTGACCTTTATTTCAAAGCTTTCCGTATCATCGAGAATCCTGCAGCTCAGGCTCTTT
>JAEEGL017137469.1_pt1 | contig 10443 bp, 10 predicted proteins | sample 9134231 | NCBI WGS metagenome assembly JAEEGL01 (sample SAMN16246548, study PRJNA631951) | gut metagenome | biome: gut microbiome; feature: rumen; material: fiber-attached | host: Bos | place: Iran: Karaj | collected 2018-10 | reverse complement strand
GCATAATAAACTGCGTGTATACAGAAAAGGTGCACAGAAAGGTATCAAATAAGGATATCAGGCCTCTTGGGATCGAATCGCTTGATTATGTTGAAAAGCATTATGATCTGGGTGGTGAAGGATATGCGAGATCAAGGATCGAAGCCGGCGAGATGTATGGTATCTACGATGAAGGAAATCTTGCCGGGTTTATTGGACGCCACGGGGAGGGAAGCATAGGGCTTCTGTATGTGGATGAGGCATTCCGTGGTAAAGGGTATGCTCAGGATCTTGAGAGCTTTATGTTTAACAGGGCCCTGGAAAGGGGTGAAACCCCATACGGTCAGGTGAAGATTGAAAACGATGTTTCTTTTTCACTTCAGGAAAAGCTGGGGGTTTATGCCGGAGATAAGGTTTTTTGCTGGATAAATATAAAAAGGACTTGATTTTTGCAAAGGTTTGTAGTAAATTATTAACGTTGCGTAAATAAGATGGTCCTCTGTTATCGCAGATCCCATGATCCGGACCTGCCGAAGATATTAAGAACATCCATTTAATGGAAGGAGCTTTAAAATGAGCGACATTATCAAAGAGATCGAAGCAGATCAGCTTAAGAACGAAGTACCTGTATTCAACGTAGGCGATACCGTTAAGGTATACGGCAAGATCAAAGAGGGTAACCGCGAGAGAATTCAGATTTTCGAGGGAACCGTACTCAAGCGTCAGGGCGGAAGCAGCCGCGAGACTTTCACTGTCAGAAAGACTTCAAACGGCGTAGGCGTTGAGAAGACTTGGCCTCTTCATTCTCCCAATGTAGAGAAGATCGAGGTAGTCAGAAGAGGTAAGGTAAGACGTGCTAAGCTTAACTACCTTCGCGAGCGTGTTGGTAAGAAGGCTAAGGTTAAAGAGATCGTTAAATAATCTTTGGAAGACAGGCAGTTCGGTAAGCGGACTGCCTTTTTTTTACGCCTGTTTTATGGTATACTAAACCCTATGGGACGAAACTTAAACGGTCTTTCTTTTTATAAGCGCAGAAAGAAAATAAGTCATAAAGCAATACATGAAATCTTTGGATGGATACTCAGCGTTATTATTACAATATTTCTCGGAACGGCGCTGGTCGTTCTGTTTGGAATGAAGACGGAGATCAGTGGGTTTTCTATGGATCCGACCTTTAAAAATTTACAGCCTGTTTTGGTGGACAGGTTCAGCTATGTGCTGGGTAAGCCCAAAGTCGGAAATGTTGTGCTGTTCTTGCCGAACGGCAATGAGAATTCAAATTATTACGCAAAGAGAGTTGTGGCGGTACCGGGCGATACGGTACTTATAGAGGCCGGTCATCTGTATGTTAACGGTGTTCCATCCGAGATCATGACCTCATATATATCAGAGGCAGGAATAGCGGAAACGGAACTGGTGCTTGAAAACGGAGAATACTTTGTGATGGGTGACAAACCATCGGAAAGCGAAGATAGCCGGTCTTCGGGAATCGGACCCGTAAGCATTGAGGATATTGTTGGCAAGGTATGGTACAAACTTCCCGTACAGGGAGGAAAGATGGGATTTGTGAAATGAGTTATGAATGGTATCCCGGTCATATGACGAAAGCTGTCAGAATGATGCGAGAGGAGCTTTCGCTGGTGGATCTGGTGATCGAACTGCTTGACGCCAGAGCTCCGCAGAGCAGCCGGAATCCTGACATTGATGAACTGGGGAAAAATAAATACAGACTGATCATCCTAAATAAAGCGGATCTGGCAGATAAGGATGTTCTGGATAAGTGGACAGAGTATTTCAGATCAAAGGGGCTTACTACCGTTACAGCCGATTCCAGAAACCGTAACTTTGTCAAACAGGTAGAGCTTTCGGTTAAAGAAGTGTGCAGGGAGAAGATCGAGCGAGACAGGAAGCGAGGGATCAAAAACAGGCCGGTAAGAGCCATGGTGTGCGGTATTCCCAATGTCGGTAAATCAACATTCATTAATTCTTTTGTGGGAAGGACAACTGCCAAGACCGGAAATAAGCCAGGAGTGACAAGGGGAAAACAGTGGATAAGGCTTAATGATTCCCTTGAATTGCTTGATACGCCGGGAATCCTGTGGCCGAAATTTGAGGATAAATCTGTCGGTATAAAACTTGCCATGCTGGGTACCATCAATGATAACATCATAGATTCACAGGATCTTGCGGTTCATATCATAGAATATCTCAAAGAGTCTTATCCGGGGGCATTAAAAAGCCGATATGATATTTGTGAGGACAGGTCTTCGCCGGAGATTCTCACGGATATTGCAATAAACAGAAAAGCAATAAGAAAAGGAGAAGAGCCCGATACGGAAAAAGCCGCCTATTATCTGACGGACGATCTGAGATCGGGAAGGCTCGGACGCATTTCACTGGAATTGCCGGGCTGAAAGAAAGAATATGGAAAACGAAAAAACTAAAATTGCTCATAATAATGACGTGGAGCTCAAAGGCACCGAGGGGGACAAAAATAAAAGAGGATATAACAGTAAACTGAAGGAATTGTTTACAACAGCCCTTTATTTTATCGGAGTGCTTTTTGTAACCTGGCTTCTTATAACGTTTGTTATACAGCGTACCGTTGTGGAACAGACTTCAATGGAGACCACTCTTCAGTCGGGGGACAGCCTTCTTGTTGATAAGATATCATACCGCTTTACCGACCCAAAGAGATTTGAAATAGTGATCTTCCCTTATAAGCTGGCAGAAAAGAAGACTTTTTATATAAAGCGAGTGATCGGACTCCCCGGCGAGACTGTAAGAATAGATTATGACGGAAACATATACATAAACGGTGAGATCCTTGAAGAAGACTACGGAAGAGAAGTGATACAACCCAACTCGGTCTGGTCCGCAAAAATGTATGAAGGTGTAACACTTGCCGATGATGAATACTTTGTAATGGGTGATAACAGGAATAATTCAGTCGACAGCCGTTTTGATAATGTGGGGCCTATCAAACGTGATGATATTATAGGCCGTGCTATCCTAAGGATATGGCCGCTTAACAAATTCGGAAAGATCAAAAAAACCGGTGCATAATAAAATGAAAAGTATATCTGAAATCTCAGCTCTTTTCAAAGCCGCCAGTGTTGCGGATCTGCCGGAACTCATAGGCGAGTATTCGGATGATGAAAGGGGCGGTGTTAGAAAGCTTATCGAGGGTGCTAACAAAAAGATCGCAGCCCTTGAAGCAGAGAAAAAAAGAATATATGCCCTGTCGGAATTTGAGAGACAATACGCCGACTTCAGGTTTATCTGTGGTATTGATGAAGTCGGACGCGGACCGCTTGCCGGTCCGGTGGTGGCAGGTGCCGTTATCCTTCCGAAGGATTGCGATATCCTTTATATCAACGATTCAAAAAAGCTCTCGGAGAAAATGCGCGAAGAGCTTTATGACGAGATAAAAGAAAAGGCTGTAGCGGCGGCTGTAGGTCACAGCTCTGCACAGAGGATCGACCAGATAAACATTCTTCAGGCTACATATGAAGCCATGAGAGAGGCTATTTCAGGGCTTGGAGTTGTTCCGGATATTCTGCTTAACGACGCTGTTACAATCCCCGGTGTAAACATAAAGCAGGTTCCGATAATTAAAGGCGACGCAAAGAGCATATCCATCGGCGCTGCCAGCATCTTTGCCAAAGTGACCAGAGACAGAGAAATGGTGGAATACGACAGACTGTATCCCGAATACGGCTTCGCAAAACATGTAGGCTATGGTACTGCTCAGCATATAGAGGCCATAAAAGAATACGGTCCCTGTCCGATACACAGAAGGACATTTATAAAGAATTTTATCTGACTGTATGAACATTAACGATATTCTGCAAGGCAACAGAATAAGCGATAGCCGCATAACGAATACCGAAAATGCCGCTTCGGACAGACCGGCATCTGCCACTTCGGCCGATGCTCTCTTGGAGTCTTTAAAAGCAGGAGATTCACTGAGAGCAAAAGTGCTCTCACGGGATGGAAACCAGGTGCTTTTATCTCTTCCGGGAAATAAAGAATTCACAGCCAGAATATCTGAAGGAATCAATCTGGATATAGGTAAACTCCTTACCTTCGAAGTGAAAAGCGCAGGACAAGGACTTATGCTGTCACCTCTTTTCACCAATCTGTCATCCGATCCCAATGTATCAAAAGCATTAAATATGGCCGGGATTCCGGTAAATGAAGACTCCGCTGTCATGACTAAGGAAATGATGCAGGCGGGAATGTCCGTTGACCGGCAATCGCTTTCAGGAGTATACAGGGATGTTGTGAATTTTCCCGGATATCCCGTTAATGATATAGTGGACCTTCATAAATTGGGAATAACTGTTAATGAGAATAATCTTGAGCAGCTTGAATCATACAAAAATCTTTCCTATCAGATAGGTGAGGGAATGAATGAAGTTGCAACGGAGCTTTCCGAACTCATATCGGGTCTGGCAGATTCAGGAGAAGATGAAAAAGCCGCAGCAGTTTTGGGTAAGCTTATAGATATTGCAGCCGATAATGTAACGGAAGGCGGTGAAAAAACTGCTCCTGCGGAATCTGCCGGAGAGAACGCTATAGCAGGAAATGCTTTTGCGGAAGGAAACGAGAGCGTAAACACTTCTTCCGAAGCGGGAAAAGCTGTAAATGCAGATGTCAAAGAAACCGGAAACGCGCTTGTAAATACTCTTGTATCAGATGCGGAAGCAGGCTCTGTTGAGAATAAAAACGGTGAGGGAAAAGAGTTATCCGCAGCGGAAAGAGCTTTAAGACTTCTGTCCGAGAGAAGCGCAAATCAGGATGAAGCAGGTACCGCTGACAGTATAAAAAAGACTCCGACCGAGACTTCCGAACCGGAACGTGTAGGCCAAAGTGCGGATAATACAAAGACATTTTCCAGAATTGAGATAAATGATAATTCCAGGCTTACTTTTGCGAATGAGCTGGAGAAAATTACCGGAAGAAATGATCTTCAGAATAAAAGCTTTAATGAACTTCTCGATATATCAAAACAGATCATTAATGACGGTCTGACAGGTAAAAACCCGGGAATGATGCACCGCCTGCTGTCCAGCGATAACGCAAGAGATACGATCCTTTCAGGGGCGGCTTCAAAGTGGGAGATATCGCCTGCTGAAGTCGCGGATAAGGATAAAGTGATGGAGCTTTACACCAGACTCACGAGGCAGCTGAGAGAAGTGACTGACACACTTGAAAGCGTAGGACTTAAAGATTCACCCGCCGGCCAGTCCGCCGGAAATATGAGTAATAATCTCGATTTTTTGAGCCAGGTTAATCAGATGTACTCATATATACAGCTCCCGATTAAATTGTCCGGAGGAGAATCGGCACATGGAGATCTGTATGTATACTCCAACAAAAAGAAATTGAATGCGAAAGATGGAGTAGTCACAGCACTTTTACATCTGGATATGGAGCATCTGGGACCTGTAGATGTTCATGTCAGCCTTGATACTTCCATGGGTAAAAAGATCAGTACAAGATTCTATGTTGCGGATGACTCCATACTTGATTTTCTGAGCAGTCATATCGATGAGCTCAATGCGAGGCTGGAAAAGAAAGGCTATAATGTTACCGCCAAAATGACGGTTAAAGGTTCGCCCGAGAGCAAGGAAGATCCGTTTTCGGGTGCCGCTGACGGCGGTGGAATAAACGGTATTCTCTCACAGACAGGAACGGTAAAACTGGCAGAATACTCCTTTGATGTGAGGACGTAAAGGATGGCGGAGAATAAGAAAAACAAAGTAAAAACAGCGGTAGCTCTGGAATACGATCCAAACGATGCAGCGCCGAAAGTCATTGCTACAGGACGCGGGATCATAGCGGAAAAGATCATCGAAAAGGCTCAGGAAGCGGATGTTCCCATACACAGGGACGATAAGCTTGCCGACACTCTTTCAAGGCTTGAAATAGGCGAAATGATACCGCCGGAGTTATATGAAGCGGTAGCTGAGATACTTCTTTTTGTTGACAATATGGACAAGATAAAGAGCAAGCTAAAGACGTAAAGCAATAGGGGAGAAGTAATTTGAACAAAAGAGAAGAGGGGAATCGTTATGAGGAGATGGCGGCACGTTTTCTGGAAAAACACGGCGTAAAGATAACCGACAGGAATTTCAGATGTCGGTTCGGTGAGATCGATATTATCGGTATTAAGGATGATGTGCTGATATTTTTTGAAGTAAAGTACAGATCGGGAACCGGGCAGGGCTGCGCCAAAGAAGCGGTGACTCATTACAAACAACGCATAATATGTTTGGTTTCGGATCATTACCGCGCTTATAAAAGACAATTTGCGGCTCTGCAGGTAAGGTATGATGTTATTGCCATAGATAAAGAAAAGATTGAATGGATACCTGCGGCATTTGATTATATCGGAAGAGGGTTTTGAAAGGAGTTAAGATGGATACGGTACTTGTTTGCGATGATGATAAAGAGATAGTTGATGCGATAGAGATATATCTTTCGAGAGAAGGTATAAACGTATTAAAGGCGCATAACGGAAAAGAAGCTCTGGAGATCCTTGAAAAAGAGGATGTTCAGCTCCTTCTTGTGGACATTATGATGCCCGAGATGGACGGAATAGAAACAACCAAAAAGATCAGGGAGACCAGCTCTTTGCCTGTGATTCTCCTTTCTGCCAAGTCGGAGGAAAAAGATAAGATACTCGGGCTTGATATAGGCGCGGACGATTATGTGACAAAGCCCTTTAATGCCGGAGAGCTTGTGGCCAGAGTAAAGTCAAATCTTCGAAGGTATACTTCACTCGGAAGTGCCAAGGATGAGAATTCTCACATCATAAGCATCGGCGGGCTTCTTATAAATGACGAAAACAAGCAGATTTCGGTAGACGGTGAGTTTGTCAGGCTCACACCCATTGAGTATAATATATTGTTTTTCCTTGCAAGGAATAAGGGGACAGTATACTCTTCCGCGCAGATTTATGAGCATATATGGAACGAGAAACCTCTTGATGCCGAGAATACTGTTGCTGTACATATAAGACATATCAGAGAAAAGATAGAGATAAATCCCAAAGAACCGGAATACTTAAAAGTAGTATGGGGAGTCGGTTACAAGATAGAAGATAAGAAATGAAAAAAATAATCATAAAGAGAGTGATAATAAGCATTCTGCTTCACGTGGTTGCCGCGTTTATTTTTATTATTTCCGCCAACCTTGTAACTCACTCCACATTTACCATCAAATATATAGACGACAGTGTTACTTACGAAAGCGGCAGTCTGTCGGGTATCAAGTATATGGATGAATCCGAGATCCATACACAGATATACACCAGACAGATGCAGGATATCATCACCCTGTGTGCACTTAAGAATACTCTCGAAAAGAGCGGGCCGGATTTTTCATCCGGTTCGGTTAACGTGCTTGATTATATCTACGGCATATATGGCGGCTACGGTAGCAGCTTTGGAATGGAGCCTGTCAAGTTTTCCATCGACAATCTGATCAAATGGGGCAGAAAAGGGTTTACTTACTCAAATATTGTATTTACAGAGCAGGAATTCATGAATTTTTACGATTCGGTCTATTCCGTGGATGAGCTGCTGATCTATTGTCCCGACATGTTAAGCTCGCAGGTTGCGGATGACGGAGAAAGATATATTACCGTAAGATTCCTCGATATGGAATATCCAACCGAGGATGGTGTTGCGTATCTTGCAAATTATGCTTCGGACTGGGTTGAGTACAGTGATATTCAGGATTGTATAGTCTACGCAGGTACCAAGTTTTCTCAGTATTATGACATGTACCGCAACGGTATCCTGCTTTACGACAATCATGAGATAAATCTCAAATATGTCATAAAATGTGCCGGTTCGGTATACACAAATATTCCCAAAAATATTCTTGACAGCTCAAATGCTTCCGATGCGGAACTCACGGATTACTTTTCAGAAAACTCCGATTATTTGATCTATTATCCGGAGGAACTGGAATACTCCACTATTTCCGACGTTAGCGAATCGGAACTGTATATTATGATCCGGACATATGAGGAGGACCTTGGTTCACCCGTTAAGATATGGGCCTATGTCAATAATGATTATTCGATCGAGGATGATGCTTTTTCCACCGCATACCGGTATGGCGAGGGAAAGAGAGGTACATTCGGGAGAAATATCGTATTTCTTGCAGCATTTTCGTTTGTTTATGCTTCGGTCATGTTCCTGATGGCAAAGAGCGCAGGATATAATAAAGTCACCGGAAAGTATGAATTCGCTTATGATAAGCCGTTTATAGAATTATATCTGTTAACTGCGGCTTTGTTTATAACAGGATCGGGGTTTTATTTAAGAAAGGCCGATGTGGCGTCAGAAAGGCTGTTTTATCCGCTGATAATCGTATTCGGAATTCTTTCGAGCCACGCATTACAGAGCTTTATTTATACTCTTGTGCGCAATATCCGTAACCGGAAGATCAAAGACAGATCCCTGATCTATCGTGTTATCATGTTTTTCTCGGCTGTAAGAGATAACGTGGAGAACAGTAAGAATCCTTATGTCAGGGTACTGTTACCCTTTAACTATTACTTTATTCTCAATTTTGTCTTGATCGTGGTTATAATGCTGTTTCAAAACAGATCCAGATATTTCTGGGTATTTGTTTCGATCGTGCTGCTTATCGTAATAAACGTTCTTTTTGCTGCAAGAAGCATCAAGAAGGCATCCGATTTTAACGAGATCCTGGAGGGAGTCAGAAGGATCGGATCGGGAGAACTTGATTATAAGATAAACACCGAAAAGATGCTCGATACAAATAAAGATTTTGCCGAGCAGATCAATAATATCGGAGAAGGCATTCAGAGTGCTGTCAAAACCAGCATGCGTGACGAAAAGATGAAGTCGGATCTTATCACAAATGTATCCCATGATCTTAAAACACCGCTTACTTCGATAATCAATTACGTAAATCTGCTTGAAGATGAGAATATTACGCAGGAACCGGCAGCCGGATATATCAGAACCCTTGACGATAAAGCCAAAAGACTTAAACAGCTGCTGATCGATCTTATTGATGCTTCGAGACTTTCATCCGGAACAACGGAAGTGAACCTTCAGAAGATAAAGGCTTCAGAGCTTGTGAATCAGATTGTTGCAGAGTTTTCGGATAAACTTGAGGAGAGAAATCTGTCCGTGATCTTTGACGGCAAATCCGAGTCCTATATTATGGCAGACGGCAGACATATGTGGAGACTCATGGATAACCTCTTTGAAAATGTCTGTAAATACTCCCTCAGGGGTACGAGAGTTTATGTCGAGGTGAGAGATTTCTCATCTGTCTCTGAAGGAACTCAGAATGACGGTGTAAAGGATAAGCTTTTGATCAGTATAAAAAACGTCTCGGCAACGCCCAACAAAATACAGGGAAGTGAGCTTACCGAGAGGTTTATAAGAGGCGATTCCTCCAGAACATCCGAAGGAAGCGGCCTTGGACTGTATATTGCAAAAAGCCTGGCGGAACTGCAGGGCGGAACATTTGAAATAATTGCTGACGGAGACCTTTTCAAGGCTTCGATGGTTTTCGATATAAGCAGATGACGATCCGTCATGCCGCCCCGGGTATGACCGGTTTAAATACTTAATCGATCTTAATGTTCTGACGATTCTTGTATTCTTCGAGTATGGCATGCATTTTGTCTGCGGTAGCCATTACATTTGAAAGAGATGCGTCATGATTCATAAAATCCACGATGGATGCGATCAGTTTACTCATATCAGCCTCACAGAACCACTTGCGTGAGTATATCTCGGGTGGAAGATATGTGAGGTTGGTAGTAATGACCTTATCAAAAGCACCTTTTTCATATGCCTTGTCAAAGCCTGCAAGCCCTTCTGTGAAAAGCCCGAAGGTCGTGCAGATAAATACTTTTCCGGCACCCATTTCTTTAAGCTTCTGAGCTGTATCAAGCATTGATCCGCCTGAGGATATCATATCATCCATTATTATCACATCTTTTCCGTTTAGTGAATCCCCAAGGAATTCGTGCGCAACGATAGGATTCTTTCCGTTTACTATCGTGGTATAATCCCGTCTTTTATAGAACATACCGGTGTTAAGCCCCAGGACGTTGGCAAAATAGATGGCTCTGTCGAGAGCGCCTTCATCGGGAGCGATAACAACAAGATGATCCTTATCCACATTAAGATCGTTGTCGCAGGTAAGAAGTGCCTTCATAAACTGGTAAGGCGGCATGAAGTTGTCGAATCCCTTAAGCGGAGTGGCATTCTGCACTCTTGGATCGTGGGCATCAAAGGTTATAAAGTTGCTAACACCCATATCATAGAGCTCTTCGAGCATGTATGCCGCATCAAGTGATTCAAGACCGTTTCTTCTGTGCTGACGTCCCTCATATAAGAAGGGCATAATGATGTTAACGCGTGCTGCTTTTCCGTTACATGCGGCAATAACGCGCTT
>JAEEGL016820381.1_pt1 | contig 10443 bp, 6 predicted proteins | sample 9134231 | NCBI WGS metagenome assembly JAEEGL01 (sample SAMN16246548, study PRJNA631951) | gut metagenome | biome: gut microbiome; feature: rumen; material: fiber-attached | host: Bos | place: Iran: Karaj | collected 2018-10 | reverse complement strand
GCATCACCATGTCCAGCTGCTTTTTCAGGGCCAGCGTGTAGTTCACGGCGATGTTGGTCTTGCCGCTTCCGTAGTGCCCGGCGAAGAGGGTGATGCGCTTATGCTCCAAGGCGTCCTCCGTCCTTACAGCAGATTCCGCTGGATCTTGCCGCTGATGGTCTTGGGCAGGGACTCCTTGAATTCCACGATGCGGGGGTATTTATAAGGCGCGGTGTGGGTCTTGACGTAGTTCTGGATCTCTTTTTTCAGCTCGTCGGTGCCCACGGTGCCCCTGGTGAGGACGATGCTGGCCTTGACCACCTGGCCCCGGATGGGGTCGGGGGCGGCACTTACGCCGCATTCCAGCACGTAGGGCAGCTCCATGATGACGTTCTCGATCTCGAAGGGCCCGATGCGGTAGCCGGAGGACTTGATCACGTCGTCCGCTCTTCCCACGTACCAGTAGAAGCCGTCCTCGTCCATCCAGGCCAGGTCCCCGGTGTGGTAGAAGCCGTCGTGCCACTGCTCCTTCGTGTGCTCCTCGTCCCGGAAGTAGCCCAGGAAGAGGCCGCAGGGGACCTTCTCGGAGGTGCGGATGCAGATCTCGCCCGTCTCGCCAACGGCACAGGGCTCCCCCTCCCGGTTCAGCAGGGTGACGTCGAACTGGGGGCTGGGGCGGCCCATGCTGCCCAGCTTGTGATTTTCGCCGATGAGGTTGGCGATGACCAGGGTGGTCTCCGTCTGGCCGAAGCCCTCCATGATCTGGAGGCCGGTGGATCTTTCGAACTGCTTGAAGACCTCCGGGTTCATGGCCTCGCCCGCCGTGGTGGCGTGGACGATGCTGGAGAGGTCATACTTCGAGATGTCCTGCTTGATGAGCATCCGGTACATGGTGGGCGGCGCGCAGAAGGTGGTGATGTGGTACCGGGCGAAGAGGGGCAGCAGGTCGTCGGCGTCGAACTTGTCGAAGTCGTAGACGAAGGTGGCCGCCTCGCAGAGCCACTGGCCGTAGAGCTTGCCCCAGAGGGCCTTGCCCCAGCCGGTCTCGGAGATGGTGAAGTGGAGGCCGTCGGGCTCCACGCAGTGCCAGTACTTGGCGGTGATGTAGTGCCCCAGGGGGTACTTGTAGCTGTGGCTGGCGATCTTGGGGTAGCCGGTGGTGCCGGAGGTGAAGAACATCAGCATGGGATCGTCCCCGCAGGGGGCGTCCTCAGCCCGGGGGAAGGAGGAGGAATACATCTTGTATTCCGTGTTGAAGTCGTGCCAGCCCTCTCTCGCCTCGCCCACCAGGATGCGGGTGACCACCTCGGGGTGGGTCTCCATGCTCTTCTCGGCCTCCCTGGCGGTGTCCCCGTCGGCGGTGCAGACGATGGCGGTGATGCCCGCCGCCTCGAAGCGGTAGTCGAAGTCGTGCTTCTGCAGGAGGTTCGTGGCGGGGATGATGATGGCCCCCAGCTTGTGCAGGGCCAGGATGGTGAACCAGAACTGGTAGTGCCGCTTCAGGAGCACGATCACCCGGTCGCCCCGCTTGATGCCCAGGGCCTTGAAGTAGTTGGCCGTGCGGGAGGATTCCTTCATCATGTCCTTGAAGGTGAAGCGCTTTTCGTTCTTATTGTGGTCCAGCCAGACCATGGCCAGCTTGTCCGGCTTCGATTTGCCCAGGGCGTCCACCACGTCGTAGGCGAAATTGAAGTTGTCCTCGTTGAAGAAGCGGATCTCCTTCAGGCGGCCGTCCGCGTCCTCCACCGTGTCGATGAAGGGCTGCACCACCATGGCCTCCTCACTGCGCACCGTGGGCTGCAGGGCGGGGTAGGAGGCGGTTTCCTCCTCCTCGCCGGTCATGACCACAGCCACGAACAGGCAGTCTCTGCCGTCGGCGGCGATCATGCCGTGGGGGGCGGAGGAGTTGTAGAAGATGCTGTCGCCCTCGTGGAGGACCTCGATATGGTCGCCGATCTGCACCTTCAGGCTGCCGGAGATCACCACGTCGAATTCCTGGCCGCTGTGGCGGGTGAGGTGGATGGGGACGTTCTGCAGCGCCTCGTCGTAGCTGTAGCGGACCCAGTAGGGCTCGGCCAGCTTTTTCTTGAACTGGGGCGCGAGGCTCTGGATGCGGATGCCCTTCTCGTCGGCCGTGGTCTGTCCCTGGCCCCGGCGGGTGATGGTGTAGGCGGAGAGCTTGGCGCTGTGGCCTTCCAGAATATCGGTGATCTCGATGCTGAAGGCCAGGGCGCACTTGTGGATGAAGGTGAAGGGGAAGTCCGCCAGCCCGTCCTCATAAGCCTGATACTCCTTCACGCTGACCTCCGTCAGCTTGGCCATCTCGCTCACGGAATAGCCGCTGATCTCCCGCATCTCCCGGATGCGGGCGCCGACCTCGACGAGCTTCGTGTCCATCGTTTTCGTTTCCATGCGTTTTACCTCCCGGAAAAAATGAAAATCCCGTCTCAAATCGCTTTGAGACGGGATGACAAGCAACCCGCGGTACCACTCAAATTGCGCTCTCGCGCCGCTCTGCGAGCTCCAACAAGCTCTGTGCTTTAACGCAGCCATACGGGAGCAGCCTACTGGGAAGGCCCGTTCGGTGCTCCGGCTCGGAAGGGATGGGTCTGTGGGGATCCTCCTGCCGGCTCGCACCGCCCGCCGGCTCTCTGAAAGGAAAACGCCCGACCGTCTTCGTCGTCGCCTTTGATATATTGTCCGTACTTTAACGCAGGGAATCGAAAAAGTCAATACCCAATTTCAAAAACCTTCGCCCCGGGGCGGAAAAAAACTCTTTACAAAACGATAAAACTGTGCTATTTTACTCTAAACTTATATCGCAATTAAATGATAGAGGCGCAGCGTCCAAAAGTAGGCCCGGCGGAAAAGGCAGCAAAGCCGTTGCCGGGGGCGAAAGGGGCCGCTGCCGAAGGCGGGATCCTGCAAGCCCCGCCTGGGCAGCCGGAGAACATCCGTCTGACTGTCGCATTTGCGGAGCGCTATGGATTGATTGCGAAGCTGTCCCGGTCCCGCCGTCGGCGGGAATGCCGGGGCGTTTCGGATTGTCGGCAGCTGCGCAGAGCAGGCTGCCTTTTCTTTTTCGGCCGCAGCCTGAAGGAAATCCCCCCTGTCGAAACGGCGGACAAACCAACGACATACAGATAAAGGAGAAAACATCATGACCAGCTATCCCGTGTTTCTCGGCGCCGCCACGGCGCTCATCACCCCCATGACCGCCGCCGGCGTGGACTATCCCGCCCTCGGCCGTCTCATCGACTGGCAGATCGAAAAGGGCATCGACGCCCTGGTGATCGCCGCCACCACCGGAGAGGGCTCCACCCTCAGCGACGAGGAGCACCGGGAGGTGCTGCGCTTCTCCGCCCAGCGGATCGCGGGCCGGGTGCCCATGATCGCCGGCACCGGCTCCAACGACACGGCCTACGCCGTGAGCCTGACGAAGTACGCCTGCGAGGTGGGGGCCGACGCCGTGCTGGTGGTGACGCCCTACTACAACAAGGCCACGCAGAAGGGCCTGGTGCGCCAGTTCGTCGAGATCGCGGACGCCTCAACGAAGCCCCTCATCCTCTACAACGTCCCCTCCCGCACCGGGGTCACCATCGAGCCGGCCACCTACGCGGCACTGGCGGACCATCCCATGATCGCGGGCATCAAGGAGGCCGGGGGCAACATCTCCAAGATCGTGGAGACCGTCGCCCTGGTGGGAGACCGGCTGGACCTCTATTCCGGCAACGACGATCAGGTGGTGCCCATCATGGCCATGGGGGGCAAGGGCGTGATCTCCGTCCTCTCGAACCTCATGCCCGCGGAGACGAGCGATATGTGCCGCCGCTTCCTGAACGGGGACACGGAGGGCGCGGCAAAGCTCCAGTGCGAGTATCTGCCCCTCATCAACGCCCTTTTCTGCGAGGTGAACCCCATCCCCGTGAAGGCCGCCATGGCCGCCATGGGCTTCTGCGAGAATTACGTGCGCCTGCCCCTGACGCCCATGGAGCCGGAGCACGAGGAAAAGCTGCTGGCCCTGATGAAGCTGCAGGGCCTGATCTGAGGGAGGAAAGCAGGATGCGCATACTCATCAGCGGACTGGGCGGCTTCATGGGCCGGGAGGTGGCGAAGCTGGCTCTCGACGGTTATCGCGGCGCGGAGCTCATCGCCGGGGTGGACCTCATGGGGGCGAAGGACGCGCCCGTCCCCTGCGCGGGGAGCTTCGACGAGGCGAGGACGGACGTGGACGCGGTGGTGGATTTCTCCCACCACGACTGCACGGCGGCGCTGCTGGATTTCGTGACGAAGCATCGGCTCCGGCTGGTGCTGGCCACCACCGGGCAGACGGAGGAGGAGAAGGCGGCGATCCTGGCCGCCTCGAAGGAGATCCCCCTTTTCTTCGCCGCCAACTATTCCCTGGGCATCGCCCTGCTGACGGACCTGGCCAAGAAGGTCGCCGCCGCCATGCCCGAGGCGGAGATCGAGATCATCGAGAAGCACCACGACCGGAAGGTGGACGCTCCCAGCGGCACGGCCCTGGCTCTGGCGGAGGCCATCCGGGAGGTGCGGCCGAACGCGGAGCTCCACCGGGGGCGGGACGGCTTCGGCAAGCGCACGAAGACGGAGATCGGCATCCACGCCATCCGTATGGGCAATTTCGCCGGGGAGCACGAGATCATGATCGGCACCCCCAACCAGACCATCACCCTGAAGCACGAGACCCACAGCCGCGCCCTCTTCGCCGAAGGCGCTCTGGCCGCCGCGGAGTTCCTGATGAAGCAGGGCCCCGGCCTCTACGACATGAAAAGCCTGCTCGCCTGAAAGGATGGTAACATGAAGCTCGCGATTTACGGTTACGGAAACATCGGCCGGGGCGTGGAAGCCGCCGTCCGTCAGAACCCTGACATGACCCTCACGGGGGTCTACACCCGCCGGGATCCGGCATCGGTGCGCACGAAGACGGGCGTGCCTGTTTATGCCGCCGCCGATATCCTCGGTCACCGGGAGGAGATCGACGTGCTGATGATCTGCGGCGGCAGCGCCACGGATCTGCCCGTCCTCACCCCCATGCTGGCCAGGGACTTCAACGTGGTGGATTCCTTCGATACCCACGCCCGCATCCCGGAGCACTTCGCCAATGTGGACGCGGCGGCGAAGGCGGGGGCACACACTGCCCTCATCTCCGGCGGCTGGGATCCCGGCCTCTTTTCCCTGAACCGCCTGTACGCCAACGCCATCCTGCCCCAGGGCAGCGACTATACCTTCTGGGGCCGGGGCGTGAGCCAGGGCCACTCCGACGCCGTGCGCCGCATCCCCGGCGTGGCCGACGCCCGGCAGTACACCGTGCCCGTGCCGGAGGCCCTGGAGGCCGTGCGGGCCGGAAAGAGCCCGGTCCTCACCACCCGGCAGAAGCACACGAGGGAGGTCTACGTGGTGGCGAAGGAGGGGGCCGACAGGGCCGCCATCGAGCAGGCCATCAAGACCATGCCCAATTACTTCGACGAATACGACACCACGGTCACCTTCATCTCCGCCGAGGAGATGGCCCGGGACCACAGCGAGCTGCCCCACGGCGGCTTCGTGATCCGCACCGGGGTTTCCGGCCTCAGCGGTGAGCACACCCACACCATCGAATACCGGCTGACCCTGGATTCCAATCCCGAGTTCACCGCCCTCACCCTGGTGGCCCTGGCCAGAGCCGTGGGGCGGCACGCCGCCCGGGGGGACTTTGGCTGCAAGACCGTGTTCGACCTGGCCCCGGCGGAGCTTTCGCCCCTCTCTCCGGAGGAGCTGCGGGCCCACATGCTGTAACGGGAGAACGCCATGAGCTTTGTCTGCGAAAACATCGGCGTGAACGCCGAAAACCATCTGACCTTCGCGGGGCAGGACACTCTGCGCCTGGCGGAGGAATACGGCACCCCCCTCTACCTGATGGACGAGGACCGCATCCGCCGCAACTGCCGCCTGTATCTGGAGGCCTTCCGCGCCTCCTTCGTCCCCGGCTCCCGGCCCCTCTACGCCTCCAAGGCTGCCGCCTTCAAGCAGGTCTACCGCGTCATGGCGGAGGAGGGCATGGGGGTGGACGTCTGTTCCCCCGGGGAGATCGCCACCGCCGAAGCCGCGGGCTTCGACCTGGCCGGGGCCTGCTTCCACGGCAACGGGAAGACGGACGGGGACATCCGCTACGCCCTGGACCGGGGCGTGGGCTGCTTCGTGGTGGACAACGCCGAGGAGCTTCTGGCCCTGGAGGCGGAGGCGGGAAGGCGGGGCCTCCGGCAGAAGGCGCTGCTGCGCCTCACCCCGGGCATCGACCCCCACACCTACGCCGCCGTGGCCACCGGCCAGGTGGACTCCAAGTTCGGCGTCGCCATCGAGACGGGACAGGCGGAGGACTTCGTCCGGCTGGCCCTGGAGCAGAAGCACGTGGAGATCCGGGGCTATCACTGCCACGTGGGCAGCCAGGTCTTCGGGGAGGACGTGTTCGAGCGGGCCGCCGCCGTCATGCTGGCTTTCGTCGCGGAGATGAAGGAAAAGACCGGGTACCTCGCCCCCGAGCTGAGCCTGGGCGGGGGCTACGGGGTGCCCTACGTGGCCTCCGATCCCATCGTCGACATCCCGGCGAAGATCGCCTCCGTGGCGAAGACCGTGAAGGAGACCTGCGCCCGGCTGGGCATCCCGGAGCCCGCCATCCACATGGAGCCGGGCCGGAGCATCGTGGCCGACGCGGGCATGACCCTCTACCGGGCGGTGGCCGTGAAGCGCATCACCGGCTACAAGAACTACGTCACCATCGACGGCGGCATGGGGGACGACCCCCGCTACGCCCTCTACGGCAGCCGCTACACCTGCCTGGCCGCCGGGCGCATGGGGGAGGCTTCGGAGCTCCGCTGCACCCTGGCCGGGCGCTGCTGCGAGAGCGGCGACCTCATTCAGGAGGACGTCCTCCTGCCGGAGACCGTGGGCAGGGGGGACGTGATCGCCGTCTGCACCACCGGGGCCTACAACTATTCCATGGCCTCCAACTACAACCGCTACGGCCGCCCCGCCCTCGTCATGCTGCGGGAGGGCAAGAGCTTTGTGGCCGTCCGGCGGGAGAGCCTGGAGGACCTGCTTCGGCTGGACCTGTGAGCGGGATCATCGAGGTCACGGACCTTTCCGATCCGGCCCTGGAGGTCTACGCAAGGCTGACGGAGGCCCAGCTTCGGAACCGGCTGGAGCCGGAGAAGGGGATCTTCATCGCGGAGAGCGTCAAGGTGATCCGCCTGGCGCTGGAGGCGGGCTGCGCGCCCGTCTCCCTTCTCATGGAGGAGCGGCAGCTGTCCGGCCAGGGCGGCGCGCTCAGAGCGCTCTGCGGGGATGTCCCCGTCTACGTGGGGCGGCGGGAGGTCCTCGCCTCCCTCACGGGCTACGCCCTCACCAGAGGCGTCCTCTGCGCCATGCGCCGTCCGGCGGCGAAGACGGCGGAGGAGGTCTGCCGGAACGCCCGCCGCATCGCCGTGCTGGAGGATATCACGGACACCGTGAACCTGGGGGCCATCTTCCGCTCCGCCGCCGCCCTGGGGGTGGACGGGGTGCTCCTGAGCCCCGGCTGCGCCGATCCCCTGCTGCGCCGAGCTGTGCGGGTGAGCATGGGCACGGTGTTCCTTGTTCCCTGGGCAAGGCTGGGGGAAGCCGCGGACTGGCCGGTAAGGGCCCTTGGGCGGCTGAAGGCTCTGGGCTTCACCGCCGCCGCCATGGCCCTGGGGCGGGATTCCCTTCCCATCGACGAATTGCGCCCCGGTCCTGCGGACAGGCTCGCCATCCTCCTGGGCACGGAAGGGGAGGGGCTGCGGCCGGAGACCGTGGACGCCTGCGACGCCCGGATCGTCGTTCCCATGGCCCGGGGCGTGGATTCCCTCAACGTGGCCGCCGCCGCTGCCGTCGCCTTCTGGGAGCTGAGAGTCAAATCGATGCAAGCATCGATTTGAAAAGGCTTGCGCTTCGCTCCCCGCACTCGCTTCGCTCGCACAGTCCGCTCCGCGAGAAGTTTTTTCGAGAGGCACAGGTCCCCGCGAAAAAAGATTCCGGATTTTTCCGCGCATGCCGCGGCGCGAACTCTGCGAGGCTGGTTTACAAAAAACCCCGGGAGGGTGGTCGGCGACCGTCCTCCCGGGGTTTTGGCTGTTTGCTTATTTGAAGTATTTGACCGCGGCCTCGAACATGCGGATGTCGTAATTGCCGGGCACGTTGCGGTAGAGGTGTTTCCCCACCCGCTCGGAGTGGCCCATCTTTCCGAAGACCCGCCCGTCCGGGGAGGTGATGCCCTCCACGGCCCAGGCGCTGCCGTTGGGGTTGAAGGCGGTGTCCATGCTGGGGACGCCGTTCAGGTCCACGTACTGGGTGGCGATCTGTCCCCCCGCGGCCAGCTCCCGCAGCAGGGCTTCGGAGGCGAAGAAGCGGCCCTCGCCGTGGGAAATGGGCACGGTGAAGATCTCGCCGGGCCGGGTCAGGGCCAGCCAGGGGGACTTGTTGGAGGCCACCCGGGTGTGTACCAGGGTGGACTGGTGGCGGCCGATGCGGTTGAAGGTGAGGGTGGGGCAGCTCTCGTCCGTGTCGATGATCCTGCCGTAGGGCACGAGGCCCAGCTTGATAAGGGCCTGGAAGCCGTTGCAGATGCCGGCCATGAGCCCGTCCCGCTTCTCCAAAAGCTCCGTCACCAGCTCCTTCACCGCGGGATTGCGGAAGAAGGCGGTGATGAATTTCGCGCTGCCCTCCGGCTCGTCGCCGCCGGAGAAGCCGCCGGGGATGAACACCATCTGGGCGGTCTTCAGGGCTTCGGCAAACTGCTCCGCGCTCTCCGCAACAGCGGCGGGGGTCAGGTTGCGGATCAGCACCGTTTCGGCCTCCGCGCCTGCCTCCAGCAGGGCGCGCTGGGTGTCGTATTCGCAGTTCGTGCCGGGGAAGACGGGGATGATGGCCCGGGGCCTTGCGGTCTTCACCGCCGGGGCGGGCCGGGTCTCCGCGGCATAGGACAGGGCTTCCGGCGTGCCCCCCTCCTCGGTGCGCGTGGGGTAGACCCCCTCCAGCACTCCTTCGTTCAGGGCCAGAAGCTCATCGATCGACGCCTTTTCGCTCCCCAGGTCGATCACCGGCTCGGCGGTGGTGTGTCCCAGGAGCATGACGCCGGGAAGGCTCACGTCCTCCGTCAGCTCCGCGGCGATGAAGCCATAGAGAGCGGGATTATACAGCTCGTTCCCCAGGTCGGCAGCGGCCTTGAAGCCCACGCGGCTGCCGAAGGACATCTTCATAACCGCTTCCGCCGCGCCGTGCTCCAGGGCCCAGGCGGCCTTCACCTTTCCGGCCCTGTGGAGGCTGAGAAGACTGTCCCAGGCGGCCCGCAGGCTCTCCCCGCCGCGGTCGGCGGGGCCGAAGAGATACACCGGATGCCCGGCGGCCTTGAATTCGGGGCTGAGCAGGTCCCCGGCGGCTATGGGGGCGATGGCGAAGCTGATGAGGGTGGGGGGCACGTCCAGGTCCAGGAAGGTGCCGGACATGGAGTCCTTGCCGCCGATGGCGGCGGCGCCGGTGTCCATCTGGGCGTCCAGGGCGCCCAGCAGGGCGGCGAAGGGCTTGCCCCAGCGCTCCGGGTCGCCGCGGAGCTTTTCAAAGAATTCCTGCAGGGTGAGGTAGGCCTTCCGGTAATCCGCCCCGGCGGCCGCGAGCTTCGCCACGGAGGCGATCACCGCCCCGTAGGCCCCCTCGTAGGGATCGGCGCTCATGGCCTCCGGGTCCAGGGCCCAGGAGAAGACGCTGCCCGTATCCGTGTGCTTCCCGGGGAGGACAGGCAGCAGGGCCGCCATGACCTGGGCAGGGGTGCGCTGGGTCTTCCCGCCGAAGGGCATCAGCAGGGTCCCCGCGCCGATGGTGGAGTCGAAACGCTCGACGAGCCCGCGCCGGGAGGCGCAGGCGAGGCTGCCCGCCATCTCCCGCAGGGAGCGGAAGGGGAGGGCGGCGGAGCTTTCCCTCCCTGGAACGGAAATCCGGGCGTGCTTGGCAGCGCCGTTGGTATCCAGGAAATCCCGGCTCAGATCGGCGATGACCTTTCCCTTCCAGCGCATCACCATGCGCCGCTCGGCCGTGACCACGGCCACCCGGTAGGCCTCCAGGTTTTCCGCCTCCGCGGCGGCGATAAAGGCGCTCTCGTCCTCCGGAGCCACCACCACGGCCATGCGCTCCTGGCTCTCGGAGATGGCCAGTTCCGTGCCGTCCAGGCCCTCGTATTTTTTCCGCACGGCGTCCAGGTCGATCATGAGCCCGTCGGCCAGCTCGCCCACGGCCACGGACACGCCCCCCGCGCCGAAGTCGTTGCAGCGCTTGATGAGCCTCGTCACTTCGCCGCTGCGGAAGAGGCGCTGGATCTTCCGCTCCTCCGGGGCGTTGCCCTTCTGCACCTCGCTGGCCATGGTGCTGAGGCTCTTCATATCGTGGCTCTTGCTGCTG
>JAEEGL016143857.1_pt1 | contig 10443 bp, 9 predicted proteins | sample 9134231 | NCBI WGS metagenome assembly JAEEGL01 (sample SAMN16246548, study PRJNA631951) | gut metagenome | biome: gut microbiome; feature: rumen; material: fiber-attached | host: Bos | place: Iran: Karaj | collected 2018-10 | reverse complement strand
GGAGACTTAAACTTAACTGATGAATCAATGGTTAAAGTTAATAAGATTGACGAAGCAACAATCTTCTCAAATCAAGGATTACAATCTGGACTTATGGCTTCTGCATCAGCTGATGCTCTTAGAAATGCATCTAGCAACGCTAATGGAGCTATGATGGGATTCATGGGAATGAATATGGCAGGTCAAGCCGCAGGATCAATGATGGGCGTAGCTAATCAAAATGCTGCAGGTGCTGCTCCATATAATCCAGGTAATGCTCAACCAGAAATGGGATCATTATTTGGTGCAGACCCAGCTCCAGCTGAAGAACCAACAGTAGAACCTCCAGTAGAGGAAACTCCTGTTGTAGATGAACCAGCTTTAGAACCAGCAGAACCAACTGAAACTAAGACTTGTCCAAATTGTGGAGAGCCTGTTGAAGGTAAGTTCTGTAGTAATTGTGGAACTAAAGTAGAAGAATAATAAAAAAATAAAGTAACTTTTATAGTTACTTTTTTTATTGTTTAAATTTTTTAATTTTTGCCTTAAATACCTATAAAATTTAATTTTATTTTAATATTTTTATAGTAAAAAATATATAAGATTTTTTAGGAAAAAAACCTCAAAAAATAAAGTTAAAAAAAGTACTTGATTTATTATAAAAAATAAGTATAATTTTAATGGAAGAAGACGAGGTCTTTAAGGAGGCAAATTTTAATATGAAATTTAAAACTGTAAGTGCTGAGGAACTTGAAATGTTACCTTTTGATGATATTGCTTATATTATCTTAAAAGAAAAAGGTAAGAAAATGAAAATACAAGATATATTTAAAATAATATGTGATACATTAAATTTAGGAGAAACTGCTTTTGAAAATCAAATAAGTGATTTCTTCTCATTATTATCAACTGAAAAGAGATTTATTCAACTTGAAAAAGGTTATTGGGATTTAAGAGAAAATCATACATCTGAAATTAGTATTAAGGCTATTGAAGATGAGTTAGAAGATGATATTGTAGTTGATGAAGATAAAGAAGATGAAGAAGACGAAGAGGAAGAAAACTACTATGATGATTTAGATGAAATGGATGATGATAAAGAAGAGGATGATTTAAAAGATCTAGTTATCGTAGATGAAGGTTATGAGGACGAAGTAGATTTATAGCGACTTATCTTGTATTTAGATATAGATAGGGAGATATAGATATGAAAGAAAGATTAGATTTAATTAACGAAAGATATGAACATTTAAATAATGAATTATTAAAACCTGAAGTATATGAAGACTACAAGAAGATGCAGGAAGTATTAAAGGAAAAGAATTCTATTGAAAAAATAGTTGAAACTTATAAAAGATATAATGCTACATTTGAGGATATAGAGGCTGCTAAGGAAATGGCTAAGGATCCTGAAATGAGAGAATTTGCTGAAGAAGAACTTGATAATTTACATAAAGAACAAGAAGAATTAGAAGGTAAATTAAAAATAATGCTTTTACCAAAAGATCCTAATGATGAAAAGAACGTTATTATGGAAATCAGAGGAGCTGCTGGTGGAGATGAAGGAAACATTTTTGCTGGAGATTTATTTAGAATGTATTCTAAGTATGCTGAGAAGCAAGGTTGGAGTTTAGAAGTAACTCACGAGGTTGAAGGTGAAAGTGGTGGATATGCTAATATCGAATTCATGCTTAAAGGAGAGAGCGTTTATTCTAAATTAAAGTATGAAAGTGGAGCTCATAGAGTTCAAAGAGTACCTGAAACTGAATCAGGAGGAAGAATTCATACTTCTACTGCAACTGTACTTGTAATGCCTGAAGTAGAAGAAATTGATATAGAAATTAAAGATAGTGATATTAGAACTGATATTACAAGAAGTAGTGGAGCAGGTGGTCAATGTGTTAATACAACTGATTCAGCTGTAAGACTTACTCATATACCAACTGGTATTGTTGTTTATTGTCAAGTTGAAAGAAGTCAACTTAAGAATAAAGAAAAAGCAATGCAAATATTAAAAACAAGACTTTATGATTTAAAACAAAGAGAGCAAGATGAAAAAGTTGGTAATGAAAGAAGAAGTAAAATAGGTACTGGGGATAGATCTGAAAAAATTAGAACATATAATTATCCTCAAAATAGACTTACTGATCATAGAATTAATTATACAGTTATGCATTTAGATAAAATAATGGAAGGCGATCTTGAAGATTTAATCCAAGCATTAATTGCTGAAGATGAAAGAATGAGATTAGAAGAAAATGAAAAATAAGATTGAAAGTCTTGGTATTAGTAGTACTGAAGCAGAAGAATTAATTCGTGTTAGTAAGGATATAGAAAAAGATTATCAATTATTATTAAAAAAATACCCAATTCAATATTTGATTGGGTATGTTAATTTTTATGGATACAAAATTAATGTTAATGAAAGTGTATTAATACCTAGATATGAAACTGAGTTCTTGGTTGAAAAGACACTTGGGTATGCTAAAAAATTATTTAATAGTAATATTGATGTATTAGATTTGTGTACTGGAAGTGGTTGTATAGCTATTAGTATTGCTAAAAATATTAGTAGTAGTGTTAGTGCTTCAGATATATCAGAAAGTGCTTTAGAATTGGCTAAAAACAATGCTAAAATTAATGATGTTAATATTAATTTTATTAAGAGTAATATACTTGATAATATTAATGATAAATATGATTTAATTATAAGTAATCCACCATATATTTCTCATGATGAAGAAGTAATGGATAGTGTTAAATTATATGAGCCACATTTAGCTTTATATGCTGATGATAATGGATTATATTTTTATGATAAGATATTAAAGAATATTAATAAGAATTTAAAGAGTAAATATATTATTGCTTTTGAGATTGGATACAAGCAAGCAGGTGATATTAAAAAGCTTGTTAATAAGTATCTTGGTGATGTTAAAGTAATAGTTGAAAAAGACTTATCTTTAAAGGATAGATATTTGTTTATTATTAATGAATAAAAAACATCTCATTTTGAGATGTTATTTTTTTAAATAAGCACTTTCTATTCCATTTGTTGTTTCTTTATAAATTGAATAACTTGCAGGAATACTATTTACATTTCCTTTTATTGCATAACCTGTTCCTCTTGATGATTTTATAATACCATCATAGAAATTAAATATACCACCCTCAGCTACAGTTACTGCACCATAATTTGATGTTGTATTCGTACATGTAATTGAAGGAGAAGTTACACTTACATTAGAATCATTTGTACCTAAAGTAAATGTAGCACCAGCAGTTACAGTTACTGCCCATATATCATCATTATTTATTGTACCACCTGTCATAACAGCAGTTGCAAAAACTTTTAATTCACCATTTATAGTAGGTGTTCCACTTATTGTTGCAGTAGCATTACTATTAACATTTACATCTCCATTAAATACTCCACCTTTAATAATTAATTGTCCATGAGTAACTACAGCGTCAGTAGTGCCCTCTAATGTTCCACCATTAATTGTAATTATAGTATCGCCTTGATATGTGTACATTCCGTATTTTCCACTAATTTTTCCAGAGTTAAGTGTTATTTTTGAATTTTGAAAATAGAATATTGTTTCATTTGGAGAAGTAATTGTTCCTCCATTATTAGTAAATTCACCATATACACTGATTCCATACTTTGCGCCTATTACTTCTACATTAGAATAAATTGTTAATTTTGAATTATCTCTGTTTGTAAATATTGCTTTATTATTATTAGAATTATTTGTACTTCTAATGATTACTTTATTTGTAGATGATGTTTTATTTAGTGTTAGAGTTCCAGGATTAGCAAGTACACACGTGTCATAACTTCCTTCAATTATTCCTGGAGTGCTAGAAGAATTATATATATCTAGTTCTCCTGAATTTCCTATATAATTTGTTGTGGTTATTGTTTTACCATTTAGATCTAGTTTAATACCAGTTTTACCAGAAGCTACTGATGCTTGTTCTGTTTCAGTAGTATTACTTAATACTTTTATTGTTTGATTATTTTCTGCTGCAGCTAATGCTTCTTTTAAAGTCTTATAACTAACTTTTGTGGTTGTATTATAATAATTGCTAATTAGATAAATATTTAATGAATTACTAACCGTTTCTGTATGAACTGTATATCCATTTGGTAAAGTACTAACTTCGTTAAGAATAGGTTTTTGAGTTCCTACTGGAGATTTAATAAGTCCATCATAATAATTGAATGTTCCTCCTTCATTACTAATAGCATGACAATAATAATCACTACAATTAGATTGAATTACAGGACTTGTAGTATTAACAGTTGAATCATTAGTACCTAAAGTTAAGGTAGAATTATTAATGACAAGAACTCCACATGTTCCTCCATATATAAATCCACCATTAATTGTTGTATTTCCATAATCTTCTAAATAAGTATTATTAGTTACACCACAATCTTTTCCTTTAAAAGTTCCTCCATTAATCGTAAGTGTACCTATATTAGAAACAGCAACAGATGTAGAAGCATTTTCACTAATAATAGTACCACCATTAATAGTGGCTATCCCTCTATTTGCAAAACCATTACTGTTATTATTACTAACTTTTATTTCTACATTATCATTAATTATAGTAGTTGATTCTTTTGAAGCTGAAATAGTTGCATTATTATTATAATTTGAAGTTTTATCTATTATTATTTTATTTGCAGTAGATGTATTATTTAATGTAAGAGAACCTTTATTATATATTAATTGGTCTATTCCTCCGTTTATTGTTCCTGGAGTACTAGAAGAATTATAAATATCTAATTGTCCATTAATTACCATATCGTAGTTGTTTATTGTAAGTGTTTTTCCATTTAAATCAAGTTTAATACCAATTTTAGTTGCTGCAAGAGTTGGTTGAAGATTTTCTGTAGTATCTTGAAGAACTTTTATTGTTTGATTATTTTCTATAGCATTAAATGCTTCTTTTAAAGTTTCATAACGAGTATTTGTTGCTGTGTTTTGATAATTTTCAGTTATAACTGGGCCTGGTGGATTAGGTGGATTTGGTGTATCCGGTATATCATTAGGATTTATTGTTCCTCCACATTTTTCTAAAACATATTCATTACTTGAGTTCTTTATAGAAGCTATCCCTTCAGTTTGATAACTATTTCCACATTGAATATATGATTTATAATTTGAATAATCACTATTGTATACTACAAATCCATAGCAAGTTTCTTCTTGTGCTGTGATAGGATCTAAATATTTAAACGTTTGTAGTGTATTTAAACAAGTATATTTAACATTTGTATTTGATGTTTGTACTGAATATGTTGAACACTCTCCTTTATACATATTAAGTGGGTGTCTACAAAAGTCTTCAATAAATAGTTTTGAAGCATCTACTATTTGGTTTTCTTGAATTGCCATTGCTTTTTTAGATGTAGTATTAAATGATGATATAAAATTAGGCAAAATAAGAATTGATAGTATAGCTACTATCGCAATTACAACTAATATTTCAACTAAAGTAAACCCATTCTTATTATTCATATATACTCCTATTTTATATTATAGCATATTTTTTTATTATGACAATTTATGATTATGTCAAAATATGTATAATCAATTGATTATTATTTGCAAAAATAGTATATTATAATTAGAAAGGTCTTTTAGGTGAAATATGTCAAAAATTACTATAGAAGGTCAACATCTATTGTCTGGAGAAATTAAGATTAGTGGTGCGAAAAATAGTGCAGTTGCATTATTACCTGCTGCTGTTTTAAGTAATACACATAGTGTTATTTATAATGTTCCAGAAATAAAAGATATTGATTATTTAATTAAAATAATGGAATTATTAAATTGTAAGATAGAACATAAGGATGATGCTTTATATATTGATTCATCTGAATTAAAGAATGTTCCAATTCCTGAAGAACTTAGTGTACAAATGAGAGCTTCTTATTATTTTATGGGTGCTTTGCTTGCTAAGTTTGGAAAAGTTGAAATATCATTCCCAGGTGGATGCAATATAGGAGCAAGACCAATTGATATACATATTAAGAGTTTTGAAGAATTAGGTGCTCATGTTGAGATTATTAAGAATAGATATATTATTACTGCTGATAAGTTAGTTGGTAAAACAATTTACTTTAACTTTCCAAGTGTTGGTGCAACTATTAATGTTATGCTTGCAGCAACAGGAGCAGAAGGTACAACTGTTATTGAAAATGCAGCTATGGAACCAGAGATTGTTAATGTTGCTTCATTCTTAATTAATATGGGTATTAAGGTTAGAGGCGCTGGTACTAAGCGTATTGAAATAGAAGGTACTAAAAAAACAAAAGCAGGGGTAATAGATGTATTCCCTGATAGAATTGAAAGTGGAACATATATTATAATGGGTGCTTTACTTGGAGATAATTTAAAGATTAAAGGTATTATTAAAGAACATATTGAGGCATTATTATTAAAGTTACAAGAAATAGGTGTTAAATATAAAATAGATGGGGATATTATGACTATCTCTAAGTGTGAGAATATTAAACCTACAACTGTTAAGACACTTGTATATCCTGGTTTCCCAACTGATTTGCAACAACCAATTACAACATTGTTAACTCAAGCAAATGGTATTTCTACAGTTGAAGAAACAATTTATGAAAATAGATTTCAAAATACATATGATTTAAATAGAATGGGAGCTATTACTAATATACTTACTCTACAAAAACTTGAAATTAAGGGACCTAGAAAATTAAAAGGAACGCATGTAATAGCAACAGATCTAAGAGGTGGAGCTTCATTATTAATTGCAGGATTAATTGCTGAAGGTAAAACTGAAATAGATCATTGTGAATATATTTTAAGAGGTTATAGTAATATAACTACTAAATTAAGAAATATTGGAGCAGTAGTAGAAATAACTGAAGAGTAAACTTCAGTTATTTTTTTGAATATGCTTGATTTTATAATTAAAAGTGTGTATAATACGTCATGAAGTTATTTCTATAACTATCAATTAGTTATGGCGAGGAGGATAAAATTTATGAAAAAAGGAATACATCCAGAATTAAAGGTTACTAAGGTTAAATGTGCTTGTGGAAATGAATTTGAAGTTAGATCAACAAAAGATGAAATTCAATTAGAATCATGTAATAAGTGCCATTCATTTTATACAGGTAAGTTTAAGACAGTTAAGACTGGAAACGTACAAAAATTCAAGGATAAATATGGAATCACTGATTAAAAGTGATTTTTTTGTTGGAGTAAATTATGATTATTAATGATCAAAATATAAATATTGATGATCTTGTGGATCAAAAGTATATGCATAAGAAACTTGATAATGGACTGTTTTTATCTGATTATCAAATTGATGTATTAAATAGAAATGGTATTAATCCTTATGAGTGCTCAGGTATTGATGAGTTAATATATTTAATTGATGAAATATTAGAGAGTGATGATGACGAAGAACTTGATATTATATCAAAAGAAATTATAGAATTTAATTATTATACTAATACAAATAAGTAATTGAAAAAATAAGTGTTTTTTGGTATCATATACTTATGAAAAATAAGAGAATATATTATATTTTAGTTATTATGATATTTATAATTGTTTTGATGATAATTAATGTTTTAAAATACAATTATTTATCAATTGATAATATGGTTCAAAATAAGACTTGGTATAGATATAACTACAATAATGGTATATATGAAACATTATATGTTAATGGTGATAAGATAAATTATTTTAAACCAACATCAGAAAATAATGTTAATAGTTTAGATAATTGTACTAAATTTACTTTTGATAAAAAGAATAATGTTTTAAAACTTAATTGTAATAAGTCAATAAAAATATATTCAGTTGATTCTAAGTCTTTATCAATTGATTTTGATGGTAAGAATGAAAAATATTTTACTAATATAGATGATTCATTAAATTATGAGTTTGAGTCTTATTATCAAAAGAGTTTAATTGATTATAAAAAAGAAAAGAATCAAGTTACTGAATTAAGTAAAATTAATGAAAAGAAATTATATGAAGTACTTAGAGAAAAAGAGTATTCAAAAATAATATTTATTGGTAATAAGTGTACTAATATCGAATGTACATTAATATTAGATATAATGGAAAAGTGGGTTAGTACTAATGAGAGAATATATTATTTTGATATTAAAGATTTAAATAATAATGTTATTAATTATATTAATAAAATGAATAATACTAATTATACAATTGATTATTTTAATGGAATATATCCAAGGGTAATTGTTAGTAATAATAATAAGATTATTGAACAATATGAGTTAAAGTGCTCTGGGTTTAATTGTACTAAGTACTACAAAAATGAATTTTAGCTTGAAGGGTGAGTAGATGAAAACTTATATTTGTAGCAATTGTGGATATGAAGTAGAACTAATAGATGGGGATGTTTTGGTTTGTCCTAATTGTGGTAAAAAGGAAGAAGTATATAAAAAATCAGATAATGAAATAGATGCAATTATAGATTCAGTCTTAGAAGATGTATTACAAGAAAATAGTAATAATATAGTAAATGAGAATGAAAAAGACAAATCTATTTGTATTGATGATGATAATTTAATAGTTGGTAAAGTTAAAGATAAATGTGTTAATTGTGGCCAATGTAAAAAAACTTGTGAAAATGTAGCTAATATTAAATACAATATGAATGAATGTACAAAACCAATTTGTATTTCTTGTGGTTCATGTGTTTTAAATTGTCCTAGTAATGCATTATATTTTAAACAAAATTATGAAGAAGTTAAAAGAATTATAGATTTAAATGAAAAGATAGTAGTAGCAATAGTTGATCCTGGTGTATATAGTTATCTTAGTACTTTTATTAAAAAAGAAGATCCTGAAAAGGTATTCGTTGGTTCTTTAAAGCAAGTCGGATTTGATTATGTATTTAATGGTGCCTTCGCAGGAGATCTATGTATACTAGAAGAAGTTACTGAGTTTGCTGAAAGACTAAAGAATAAAGAATTACTACCAATGATAACAAGTAGTTGTAATTCTTGGGTTAAGTATGCTGAGATATATCACCCTGAATTATTAAACAATATTTCTACTTGTAAGAATAAGCTTCAAATGCATAGTGCTCTTGTAAAAGAATTCTTTGCTAAAGAAAAAGGATTTGATTCTTCAAAAATAGTTACTGTATCAATTTCTAATTGTACAAGTATAATTGATGTTGAAGAAGAAAAGAATAATCTTGATTATAATATTACAATGAGTGAACTTTCTTTATTATATAAAGATTGTGAAATTGATTTTAATAGTGTTCAAGAAAGAGATTATGATGAATTATTAAGTGAGGCAAGTGGTTCTGCATATCTTACTGGTATTACTGGTGGAGAGAGTGAAGCATTTGTTAGAACTTTCTATAGAATAATGAAAAGAGCAAAACTAAAAAATGATGAAATTGATTTTGTTGTTTTAAGAAATGTAAATGGAATTAGGGATGCTTCAATTCAAATAGGAGACTATAGATTAAGAATAGCAGTTGTTGAAGGACTAAAGAATTTTGAAAAGTTATTAACTAGTGATAAATATAAAAGATACCATTTTATAGAAGTAATGAATTGTATTGGTGGATGTTCAATGGGATCTGGTAGATTAGTTAATATAGATGAAGAAGTTGATGCTACAAAATTATATGAAAAAGATTATAGTTGTCAATCTAGGTGTTCACATGACAACAAAGATATTAAAAAAGTGTACACAAGTTTTTTGGGCAAACCACTTAGTGAAAAAGCCCTTGAAACCTTGCATTGTGCTCATAATGACAATAGTAATAAATTAAAGAATAAATAAAGTTTACACATTTATTTATTTTTTTTACAAAAAAAGTATTGACTTATTATTTTATATTTAGTAAAATAAAATTGTCCAATAAAGTATTATAGCTAAGTATTATAATTTACAAGCTAATAACTTATAAATTATGGTATAGTACTGTAATATTTGTAAGGGTGAAAAAAATCTATATATTTATTTAATTCATAATAATATATATTATAGTTCTTATTTATATATATTAATAGAAATATTAGTTTATATATTTAATTATTATAATAAATAATACTTAAATTAAATAAAAATAATTAAATTAATATATTTATGGTTAATATTAGTTTATTAGTTATAAATATATCTTAATTATCATATTTATATTTAAATATTTCAATATTATTACCAATTAATATATTCCTAATTTATTATATATTTAATATTAATTTATTAGATATACAATAGGTTATATATATTAATAATAAATATATTAACTCAGTTATGTATTTAATATTAACTTATTAGGTATATAATTAATTAATATATTAAATATAATTAAATAAATACATCTTATTAAATTAAGAAATAGATGACTTATCTACCAAGGACAGATGTTATAACGTTGAGAAAGAAAACTCAAAATGAT
>JAEEGL015861908.1_pt1 | contig 10443 bp, 9 predicted proteins | sample 9134231 | NCBI WGS metagenome assembly JAEEGL01 (sample SAMN16246548, study PRJNA631951) | gut metagenome | biome: gut microbiome; feature: rumen; material: fiber-attached | host: Bos | place: Iran: Karaj | collected 2018-10 | reverse complement strand
GGCAGGGCGGCGTCGGGCGTCAGACGCACCGTTTTGCCGTCGCGGGATTCAAAGAGGGCGGCGTAGACCTCGCCGCGCCGCGCGTCCATCACGGGGCAGACCAAGCCGGAGAGCGGCAGGACGTTTTCGGCGAGCGATTCGAGCGTGCTGACTCCGCGGCAGACCTTGCCGCGTCCGAAGGCGAGCCCCTTCACCAGCGCGACGCCGATCCGGACCCCGGTAAACGAGCCGGGCCCCGCCGTCACGGCGAACAGATCCACGTCGCGTGCCGTGATCCCGGCGGACTTCATCGCCGCCTCCGCCATCGGGAGCAGCGTCTCGCTTCCCGTCATGGCGTCGCCCGCCGAAAAGGTCGCGAGGACCTCGCGGTCCCGGAGCACCGCGGCGGACGCCCCCTTCGCGGGGCAGGTAAGCGCAAGAACGATCATGGGTCGTCTCCTTTCACGGGTTTTCGAGGCGGTTTTCGACCGTGATCCGGCGCCCGGTGTCGCCGTCGGTCCGCTCGATTCTGACGCGGATCGCGTCGTCGGGGATCGCCCCGGGGATCTTCTCGCTCCATTCGCAGAGCAGGTACCCCCTGCGGGCAAGATAATCGTCGTAGCCGACCGAGATCAGGTCGTCTTCGTCCCTCAGCCGATAGAGGTCCATGTGGATCACGGTTTTCGATCCGCTATACTCGTTGACCACCGTGTAGGTCGGGCTCTTCACCCGGTTGACGCCGAAAAAGCGGCAAAACCCCCGGACGAACGCCGTCTTTCCGACCCCCATCTCGCCGTAGAGCGCGACGAAAGCGGAGGGACGGTCGGAGAGGGCGGCGGCGAGTGTCTCCCCGATCGCCTCGGTCTGTTCGGGGGAAGAGGTCAGATATTCGTTCATCGTCAGCCCCCCCTTTCAGAGATCGGTGAGATAGGCGTCGGCGCCGTCGCCGAGTAAGAACCTTTTGGCTTCTTCGTAGGCGACCTTCGCCGCCCGCATCTTCTTTTCGTCGGGGCGCCGGATCGCGCGCAGGACGGTGTTTTTCGGGGTGTCGTCGGGATCGACCAACTCGGCTGCGGTCACGTCGTAGCCCGCCGCCTCCAGCCGCAGACAGCGTAGTCCGTCGGTCAGCGCCTCGGCGAGTTTGCTCCGCAGTTTCGGGTGCCGGGTCACGAAGCCGAGTTCGGGGGCGACGATCTTGCGATCCAGATAGCGGTGACAGCAGGGGGTCGAGAGGATCGCCTTCGCCCCGAGATCCGCCGCGGCGTCGAGCACGACGTCGGTCGCCGTATCGCAGGCGTGGAGCGAAACGACGAGGTCGGGGCGCCGGTCGCGGGGCAGTTTTCGGATATCTTCGGCGCGAAAGACCATACCGCATCCGTCCCCGTCCGAGAGAAATCCCGCGTCGCGGGCGATCCCGCGGCAGAAATCCAGCACGTCGGCTTTCAGATCCACGCAGAGCATTTCGACCCGGCGTCCCCGGATCGCAGTCAGATAGTGGTAGAGGGCAAAACTGAGATAACTTTTTCCGCAGCAGAGGTCGTAGACAAGCAGGGGTTGGTCGCCCCCGGGCAGTTCGTCGTAAATATCCGCGACCAATTCGAGAAAGCGGTTGATCTGCCGGAATTTCGGCTGCCGCTTATCGTGGACGCGCCCCCGCTCGTCCGAGACGCCGAGCGCGAAAAGGAACGGCTCGTTCCCCGCAAGGATCCGGCGCGGTTCGCGATCCAGTTTGGTCAGGGTCGAGAGGAGCGGCGCACCGTCCGATTCGTCGAGCGCGCGGCGGAGCCTGGCTTCGCCCCGGAGGGTCTCTGTCCCGCTCTTTGAGCGCAGGAGCACGACGTCGCCGACGGGGGTCGACAGGTCGGCTTGCAGATAGTTTTCACAGAGGGCGGGAAGGGTCGCCCCGATCTCGTTCGGCGAGAGGGCGAACTGGCGCACCCGTCCGCCGGGGTACGCCTCCTCGAAAAAGAGGATCTTGCGCCCGCGCCGGACGGTCAGGCGGGCGGAGACCTTTTTCGCAAGGTCTGCGCTCTTCGGTTTGGAAAGCACAAAACGGCGGAGCAATTCTTTCTCCGCCGTTATTCTGACGAGTTCCGCCATCGTTTCGCGCTTACCGTTTGCCATCGGTCTCCTCGCTTTCCCCGGGTTCTTCGCATTTGGGCGCGCGGCGGAAAGAGAACTTCGATTCCTCGCCGTGCGTGATGCGCTTGATGTTCGGGATGTGTTTCAGGATGATGACGGCGGGGATAAAGAAACCGAACAGAACGATGTAGACCGGGGGATACGCCCCGCCGAAAAGCCCCTGAAAGAAGGGAACGAGAAAGACGGGGTAGAGCGCCGCCCCGACCGTCGAGCCGAGCGAGATGTAGCGGGTGAACGCCACCACGATCACGAAAATCCCGAAGAGGATCAGGGCGAGCCAACGGTTTAAGAAGAGGGCGACGATGAACGAGGAGAGCACGCCCTTTCCGCCCTTGAAGCGGTAGTAGATCGGGAAAACGTGCCCGAGGATGCAGAACACGCCGGCAAGATAGGTGCCGACGACGATCGGGTTGTCCCCGACCGAGAGAATAAAGAGCGAGGGGTCGGACGGCGCGAACGAGAAGCCTCCGATCGAATAGAACCCGCAGCAGGCGGCGCCGAGCAGAACCGAGAGCACGCTTTTCAGTACGTCGCCGACGATCGTCGGGACGGCGCCCTTCACGCCGAACACGCGGAACATATTGGTCGCCCCGCCGTTCCCGCTCCCGTGCCGGCGGATATCGTCGCGGAAGAGGACCCGCGAGACGATGAAGGCGGTGTTCACGCTGCCGAGCAGGTAGGGGATCACGACGCAGCAGAGCAGAACGGCAAGCGGCTTGATCAAAAGGAAAAAGAGATCGTCGCCGACCGTCCCCGACGCGAGGATCCGCGCAAGGAATCCTTCCTGCAAAAAGTTCATAGTACCCCCCTCCGGCACTTCCGCCGGAACAACGTATTTCTATGCAAATTATATACCACTTTACGCGTAATGTCAAGAGAGAAGAGAAGTCGATCGGCTTCGGGACGAAAAAGTGAAAGCCGGGAAGTCAACGACTTCCCGGCTCAGACCGTCGACAAACTTGCATGACCGGCAGGTAAGAGTGCAAGAATCGGTTTCCCAAAGCAAACGCAGAAAAGAGGGACAGCGTTCAAAAGGAACGGGCGGGGCGGGCAAAAATGCCCGCCCCGCCATGCCTTTCGCCGTTTTCGCTCTCTGTCGTACGCCCGTACGCCGACGAGTACGAAAACGACGAATCCTGCCGCGTTTCTCTCGGTCTGTCTTGAATTGCGGACTTTGTCTGCAATTCAAGCCGAAAACGGGATCAGAGCGTCCCGAGAAACGCGATCACCCGGTCGGCGAGCCGACGGGCTCCGGCGTCGTTCGGATGCAGTCCGTCGGGGCAGAACGCCGCGCGCTGCTCTTCGATCATAGGTTGGATTCCCGCCGTCGCGAACAGGTCGATGACGGGGAGAGAAAACTCCGCCGCAACCTCCTTGATCGCGTTCACGTAGTCGCGAAGAGGATGGCAGGGAAGCCCGATCTCATTGGTCGTCGCGTTCTCGCTTCTTCTGTGAAGCGGGGTCATCAGGACGATCCGCTTGGTCGGGTAGCGGCGGATCAGGCGCAGACAGAGCGAGCGGAGCGCGCCGTAGAAGGTGTATTCGCTCTCGGGTCCGTCCGACGGAGTACCGAGTTTTCCGTTCCCGTGTCCGAAATCGTTGGTGCCGCCGAACACGACGATCACGTCGGCGTCGGGGTCGATGCCGTCCACACGATCGAGGAAGCATTGGTCGTACTTGGGTTTGGCGCCGGGATACTCGGAGCGGGCGATCCGGGTGCCGCCGATTCCGTAGTTCAGAACGCGGATATCGCTCCATTCGCGCGCAATCACGCCGACGAAGCCGTTTTCGGGCTTGGACGCTCCGCAGCCCTCGGTGATGCTGTCGCCGAGGAACGCGACGGTCGCGATCGGTTTGTTCAGGTTGAGTTCCATATCTGTATCCTTTCTTATTCCGCGTCTTGCGGGTCGATTTCGGGTTGGGGCGGATCCTTCTTTTTGCCGATCCGCGAGAGAAGCGGGAAGGCGAGCGGCCAGAGCAGCCCAGCCGCGATCACGACGATAAAGTAGCGGATCGCGTGGGAGAAGAGCGCGCCGCCGAACAGCAGCGAAAACAGCGGCTTCAGTCCCTCTTTCAGTCCGAGCGCGAGTGCAAGCCCGCCGACCAGTTTGACGATCTGCGCCGGGAGCGGAGCCTCGGTCTTATAGCGGATATACCGCGGTTCGATCAGCGAGAACAGCAGCATCGCCGAAACCGAGCCGACAAGCGTCCAGCCGTTCTTTTGCGCCTCGGCGAGGTTCGCGGGGTCGGCGTCGGCGGGGAAGGGGTAGAGCAGGGTAAAGAGCAGGAAGGCGACCGATACGAGCAGGAAAGAGCCCACCCAGACGACGAGCGCCCTTTGTCCCCGGTCGCGCGAAAAGACGGGGTAAATCGCGAACACGAGCAGAAGCGCGCAGCCGGCGCCGCAGAGCACGTCGGCGGGCGTATGCACGCCGAGAAAGAGCCGCGAGAAGGGGACGAGCACAGAGAGAAGCGGGAACACGATCCGCGCCGCCTTGTTCTTCCGGTGCCAAAGCGCGAGCGAACCGTAGACGCCGACGGCGTTCTGCGCGTGCCCCGACGGGAAGGAAAAGCCCGTCGCCTCCGCCCGCGCGCTCTCCCAGATCGTGAAATCCGGGTCGCGCACCCACGGACGGGGAACGCGGAAGAGGATCTTTAAGGTCTGATTGACGACCGTACCGAGAAAACCGACCGAGAGGACGTAAAACCCCTCGCGTTTGTCGACGCACCAGAGGAGGAAGAGCGAGACGGCGAAAATCGTCGCTTCGCCCCCGAGATAAGTAAAAGCGGAAAAGATCGCGGCGAGCCAAGGGGCTGCAAGCCGGATTTTTTCGAGTACGTAGAGAAAGGACACGGCGTCGCCTCCCTTCGGAAAGAGCGGAATGGATCAGTCGTTTTTGCCCGTGAGCGCGGCGTCGATCGCTTTTGCGGCGGTCTTGCCCGCGCCCATCGCGAGAATGACGGTCGCGGCGCCGGTCACGGCGTCGCCCCCGGCGTAGACGCCGGGTTTCGAGGTCAGCCCCGTCGCCTCCTCGACGACGATCCCGCCCCGGCGGTTCACGTCGAGCCCGGCGGTCGTCGATTTGATTAACGGGTTGGGGCTGGTGCCGATCGACATCACCACGGCGTCGACGTCAAGCACGAACTCCGAGCCGGGGACCTCGACGGGCGAGCGTCTGCCCGACGCGTCGGGTTCGCCGAGTTCCATTCTGATACATTCGATCCCGGTGACGAACCCGTTTTTCGGGTCGCGGCGGTCGTTTTCGTTTTGGTAGCCGAGGATGCGGACCGGGTTGGTGAGGAGCCGGAAATCGATCCCCTCCTCCATCGCGTGTTCGACCTCTTCGCGACGGGCGGGCAGTTCCTCGAGCCCGCGGCGGTAGACGATATAGACCTTCTCCGCGCCGAGCCGGAGCGCGGTGCGCGCGGCGTCCATCGCCACGTTCCCGCCGCCGACGACGGCGACCCGCTTCGCCCGCAGGATCGGGGTGGCGCTGTCCTCTCGGTAGGCGCCCATCAGGTTGCTTCGGGTCAGGTATTCGTTCGCCGAGTAGACGCCCTTCAGCGCCTCGCCCGGGATGCCCATAAAGCGGGGAAGTCCCGCGCCCGAACCGATAAAGACGGCTTCATAGCCCATATCAAAGAGTCGGTCGACCGTCAGCGTTTTGCCGATAATGACGTTGGTCTCAAAATCGACGCCGAGCGCGCGGAGCGTGTCGATCTCGCGGCGCACGATCGCCTTCGGGAGCCGGAACTCGGGGATCCCGTACATCAGGACCCCGCCCGCGACGTGCAGCGCCTCGTAGACCGTGACCGCGTAGCCGCGCTTCGCGAGGTCTCCCGCGCAGGAGAGCCCCGAGGGACCCGACCCGACGACGGCGACCCTGTGCCCGTTCGGCGCGGGGCGTTCGGGCTTCTTTTCGACGTTTTCGTTGTGCCAGTCGGCGACGAAGCGTTCGAGCCGACCGATCCCGACGGGCTCGCCCTTGATCCCGCGGACGCACTTGGATTCGCATTGGGTCTCCTGCGGGCAGACGCGCCCGCAGACGGCGGGAAGCGAGGACGAGGCGGTGATGACCTCGTACGCCCCCTCGAAATCGCCCTCCCGCACCTTTTCGATAAAGGCGGGGATGCGGATGTTCACGGGACAGCCCGAGACGCAGGGCATATTCTTGCAGTTGAGGCAGCGGGCGGCTTCGTCGAGGGCGGTCGCCTCGTCGTAGCCGAGGGCGACTTCCCCGAAATTACGGGCGCGGACCGCGGGGTCCTGCACCGGCATAGGGTTCTTTTTTAAAGACATATTCGGCATTTTTTCAATCCGCCCCCCTTACTTGTTCTCGCCTTTGAAGAGGTTGCAGTCCTCTTCGCGCTTTGCCGCCTCGAAATCGCGATACATCGCCGAGCGGCTCATCGCCTCGTCGAAATCGATCTTGTAGCCGTCGAAATCGGGTCCGTCGACGCAGGCGAACTTGGTCTCGCCCCCGACGGTCAGGCGGCAGCCGCCGCACATCCCGGTCCCGTCGATCATGATCGGGTTCATCGAGACGACGGTCGGAATGCCGAAGGGACGCGCCGTGGCGACGACGAACTTCATCATGATCAGGGGACCGATCGTGATGATCTCGTCGTAGTTCTCGCCCGCCGAGAGCCACTCGCCGAGCGGGAGGGTGACGACGCCCTGCCGCCCCGCGCTCCCGTCGTCGGTCATGACGGCGAGTCGGTCGGAGACGGCTGCGAATTCGTTTTCGAGGATCAGAAGATCCTTCGAGCGGAAGCCGATCACGGTATGCACCTCGCAGCCGAGGCGGTGGAGTTCCTCGGCGATCGGAAGCGCGATGGCGCAGCCGACGCCGCCCCCGACGACGCAGACCTTTTTCAGCCCCTCGACCTCGGTCGGTTTGCCGAGAGGACCCGCGAAGTCGGGAATGGTATCGCCGACGTTCTTGCGGTTCAGGGCGGCGGTCGTCGCGCCGACGATCTGGAAGATGATGCGCACGGTGCCCCCCTCGCGGTCGTATCCCGCGACGGTCAGGGGGATGCGCTCGCCGTCCTCGTCCACGCGCAGGATGACGAACTGCCCGGGGCGGGCGGCGGCGGCGACGAGCGGCGCCTCGATCTCCATCAGCGTAACGGTGGGGTTCAGACTCCGTTTTTCTTTGATCAGGTACATGGGTTTCCTTTCTGCCGATCGGCTCGAACGAGCGAAAATATTAAAAATAATTATACCAAACCGCGCCCCGTCTTGTCAAGAGCGGAGGCGCGTTTTTCGGCGATTTTTCGGGGCGGGAAAGGGGAAAAACGAAAAAAGCGGTCGGATGCGATCAGTTTCGTTTCACCCGTTGACATCCGCGCGGGAATGTGATAAAATATGAAAAAGAGATATCGTGGGGGAGAAGGTCTATGCGGACGCCGGGGATCCCGTTGGAAATCGAGCGGAAATATCTGATCCGGATGCCCGATCCCGGCTTTCTTTCGTCGCTTCCCGGCTGCGTCGTGTCCCGAATCGAGCAGACCTATCTGCCCGATCCCGCTCCCGGCGTGACCGAGCGCATCCGGCTTCGCCGCTTTCCCGATCGGGTCGAGTACACCTACACGGTAAAGCTCCGGCTCTCGGACACGACGGCGCGAGAGGAGGAAGAAACGCTCTCCGAGGACGCCTACCGCGCGCTCCTTTCCCGCCGCGATCCCTCCCTTCAAACCCTCTCGAAAACGCGCTACGCTTTTCCGATCGGGGGGCAGGTCTACGAGGTCGACGTCTATCCGTTCTGGGAGAAAACGGCGGTGCTCGAGACCGAACTTTCCGACGCCGCGCTCCGCGCGCCGATCCCGCCCTTCCTCTCGGTGATCCGCGAACTGACGGGGGAGAGGGCGTATACCAACCGCAATCTTGCCCGGCGGATCCCGCCGGAACCCGACCTCAAGTAACGGTCGAATCAATATTGACAGAAAGGAGATCCGGACGTGTTTCCAGGTGAAACCCCGGTATCCGGGACGCGGTCCCGCGGATATAAGTTCAACGGAATATTCGGCTCGGTCACGGTGACGGCTCTGCTCTTTCTTTTGGCGCTCGCGTTCGCCTGGTTCAAGTGGTACGTCGCCGGAGCCGTCGCCTTTGCTCTGATCGCGGCGGCGGAACTCGTGTTCTGCTCCGATCTGTCGGTCCCGGCGTTCCCGCTCCTGCTTCTCTCGGTCATCGTTCTCCCCTGCTACGACAGTTTCGATACCTTCGTCCGGTTCGCCTGGGTGATCCCGGTCTTTCTCGTCGCGTTCTTCTACAATCTGATCGTCTTCCGGGAAAAGATGAAGATCGGGCGTACCTTCTTCGGCCTCGTCGCCGTCATGGTCGCCCTGATGGTCGGCGGGACGGGATTTATCGCGCGGGAGGATCTGCTCTCCCCCATGTCGCTTTTCTACGTTCTTTCGCTCGGGCTGGGGATGGTCCTCTTCTATCTGTTTATCAAATCGCGCTTCTCGCGCTTCAATATCTACGGGATCTTCGGCAGGATCGCTCCGGCGATGTACCTCGTCGGGATCCTTTGCTGCGTCGTTATCCTGCTCTACACGGTCCGGGACAACCCTATCGACCCCGTGTTCCCCGACCGCATTTTCTACAATCTGCATCATGCAGAGTTCCGCGCGTCGAATAACCTTTCGACCGTATTGATGCTGGCGATGCCCTTCCCGGTCTGGTACGCTCTGAAACAGCATCCCGTGCATATTCTGACCTGCTTCATTTTCTATTTTGCCATCATCACCGCCGGTTCTCGCGCCGGAGTTATGCTCGGGGCGATCGAACTCTTCCTCTGCTTCCTCTCCTGGCTGCGCTACTGCGGTCCGATCTCGAAGAAAATCGGGACGTTCTTCGGCCCCATCCTGATCCTGCTCGGGCTGATCACGACGCACTGGTTCTTGACGAGTTATCCCGATTTCGGCGTGGTCAACGACGGTGAGTTCCGGGTCAGCGCGATCGAGATCGCCATCCGCGAGTTCCGCGAGCATCCGATCTTCGGGATCGGGCTCCGCAATCACGCCCTCGACGAGATCTATCAGCCGAAGAAGGGCGCGCTCTGCTGGTTCCATATGTATTTCCCGCAGATCTTCGCCTCGATGGGGCTCTTCGGCTTCTTCTCCTATCTGCTGCAGTTGTTCCTGCGCGGGACGCTGATCTTCAAAAGAAAACGCGGACCCGTCCGCTCGACTCTCGGGCTCTCGTATATCGGGCTGTTTCTGATGTCGCAGCTCAACCCCGGCGAGTTCTGCCCGTTCCCTTACGCCCTGATGGCGGTCGCGATCTTCGTGATGCTCGAACAGCTTGAAGAGACCGAACGCCTCGCGCGCCTGCTCGCCCCTGAATGGGGAGAGAACGCTTGATTTGACGATTACTTCAAAGGAGATACAACCATGACCGAACTCGAACAAAAAATCTATGACCTCGGCGTGATCCCGGTGATCAAGATCGGGAACCCCGACGACGCGATCCCGCTTGCGAAGGCGCTGATCGACGGCGGACTTCCCGCCGCGGAGATCACTTTCCGCACCTCCTGCGCCGCCGAGGCGATCAAGAAGATCACAAAGGCGTACCCCGAGATGCTGGTGCTTGCCGGCACCGTCCTCAATCCCGCGCAGGTCGACGCCGCCGTCGAGGCGGGCGCGAAGATGATCGTCAGCCCGGGTCTCAACCCCAAGACCGTCGCCTACTGCAAGTCGAAGAACATTCCGATCATTCCCGGCACCGCCAACCCCTCGGATATCGAGCAGGCGATCGAACTCGGGCTGGATACCGTCAAGTTCTTCCCGGCGGAGGCGGTCGGCGGGCTCAAAATGCTGAAAGCCATGTCCGCCCCCTACGGCGCGATGCGCTTTATGCCGACCGGCGGCATCAACGCCGACAACCTCCTCACCTATCTCCAGTTCGACAAGATCATCTGCTGCGGCGGGAGCTTTATGGTGAAGGACGACCTGATCCGCGAGGGGAAGTGGGACGAGATCACCGCCCTGACCCGCGGCGCCGTCCGCGCGATGCTCGGCTTTGAGTTCGCGCACGTCGGCATCAACTCCGAGAACAAGGACGAGGCGCTCCGGGCGGCGAAACTGCTCGAAACCATGTTCGGGCTCCCGATCCGCGAGACGAGCAAGAGTTATTTCACCGGCGCGCCGTTTGAGGTGATGATGGCGAAGGGACCCGGCAAGAACGGGCATATCGGCATCAAGACCAACTTCGTCGACCGCGCGATGGCGTACTTCAAACGGAACGGCTACGCGATCGACGAGACCTCGATTACCTACGCCGACAACGGCAAGCCGAAGTTCTTCTACCTGAAG
>JAEEGL014283843.1_pt1 | contig 10443 bp, 7 predicted proteins | sample 9134231 | NCBI WGS metagenome assembly JAEEGL01 (sample SAMN16246548, study PRJNA631951) | gut metagenome | biome: gut microbiome; feature: rumen; material: fiber-attached | host: Bos | place: Iran: Karaj | collected 2018-10 | reverse complement strand
GTCGAGGCTTACAAGAAAAATATGTTCGCCTTGCTCAACAAGCCCGGCTACGAGCAGGAGAGCGCAGCAATCCAAGCCAAACTGCGCCACTGATCAGCATCCCCAACATCGCCCAACCAGGGGGACATAAACCAAAAGCAGGGGTGGAGCGTTGATTGCTCCACCCCTGTGTTATAATCGAGATTTCAAACGGCCAATTGACTGTCTATCAATCAAATAATTCGTTTAATTAGTTGACTGATAATTTGTTGACAATCGCCAGCGTGGTGTTACAGTTCCAAGTCAATGTTGAAGAGTTCGTGCCAGGGCAGGCCTTGCTTGGCGACCTCGTCGAGGAACGGATCGGGGTCAAACTCCTCGACATTGTGCACGCCGGGCTTCACCCACAGGCCCTTGAGGAACATCATTGCGCCCGTCATGGCCGGCACACCGGTGGTGTAACTCACGGCCTGCATGCCCGTCTCTTCATAGGCCTTGTGGTGGTCGCAGGTGTTGTAGATGTAGTATGTGAGCGGCTTGCCGTCCTTGCCGATACCGCTGATGCGGCAGCCGATGCTCGTCTGGCCGGTATAATTCTCGCCCAAGTCCTGAGGATTAGGCAGCACCGCCTTGAGGAACTGCAGCGGCACAATCTCCATGCCGTTGTACACGATGGGGTCGATGCGCGCCATGCCGATGTCCTGAATCACGCGCAGATGGGTGAGATACTCCTCGCCGAAGGTCATCCAGAAGCGTGCCCGCTTGATGGTGGGGAAGTTGAGGGTGAGCGACTCCAGTTCCTCGTGATACATCAGGTAACTCTCACGCGGCCCAATCTCGGGATAGGTGAGCGGCTTGTGAATCTCGAGGGCGCCGGTCTGCACCCATTGGCCATCCTGCCAGTAGCGGCCCTTCTGCGTAATCTCGCGGATGTTGATTTCGGGATTGAAGTTGGTGGCAAACGCCTTGCCGTGGTTACCGGCGTTACAGTCCACGATGTCGAGATAGTGCATCTCCTGGAAGTGGTGCTTGGCGGCACGCGCGGTGTAGATGCCGCTCACGCCCGGGTCGAAGCCGCAGCCCAGAATTGCCGTCAGGCCGGCCTGCTCGAAGCGCTCACGGTAGGCCCACTGCCAACTGTACTCGAAGTGTGCCTCGTCGCGCGGCTCATAGTTGGCCGTGTCGAGATAGTTCACGCCGCACTTCAGGCACGCCTCCATAATGGTGAGATCCTGGTAAGGCAGCGCCAGGTTAATCACCAGGTTGGGCTTGTGGCGCTCAAACAGGGCCACCAGTTGGTCGACATCGTCGGCATCCACCTGATCGGTGCTCACGTTGGGGGCGCCGATGGCTGCCGCCACAGCGTCGCACTTGGCACGATTGCGCGAGGCAATCACGATTTCATGAAACACATCGGGATTCTGGGCGCACTTGTGAGCGCACACGGTGCCGACGCCACCGCAACCGATAATAATGACTTTATTCATATCTCAATTCTTTAGCGAGAGTGTTTAATATCCATGTAATTGTGTAACACTATATTTTCTGCAAATATAGCGATTTTCGCCGACACTGCATCGCTTCTGCGCCGAAAATGTGGCTAAAAGGCCGTCGGACAGCGGCATCGCACTGCGGCGGCTTGCTGGTTTGCAAAAAATATTGTAATTTTGCGACTTGATTTTTAACACTATGGTGAGGCCATCTTCGGCCCACCGCAAACAATTACAGAAACAATGGGAAAAGACTTTAAACGCACACTGGTAACCACCGCTCTGCCCTATGCCAACGGTCCGGTGCACATCGGACACCTGGCTGGAGTGTATGTTCCGGCCGACATCTACACACGCTACCTGCGCCTGCGCGGCGAGGACGTGGTGATGATTGGCGGCAGCGACGAGCACGGCGTACCCATCACCATCAAGGCACAAAACGAGGGCGTCACGCCCCAGGACATCGTCGACCGCTATCACGCCATCATCAAGGAGTCGATGGCGCAACTCGGCATCTCGTTCGACATCTATAGCCGCACCACCAGTGCCATGCACCACCGCACAGCCAGCGACTTCTTCAAGAAACTCTACGACAAGGGCGAGTTTATCGAGAAGACGTCGATGCAATATTACGACGAGGAGGCCGACCAATGGCTCGCCGACCGCTACATCGTGGGCACCTGTCCGCATTGCGGCAACGAGCGCGCCTATGGCGACCAGTGCGAGGCTTGCGGCACCAGCCTCAACGCCACCGACCTGATTAACCCGCACAGCGCCATCACCGGCAACGTGCCCGTGCTCAAGGAAACCAAGCACTGGTACATGCCGCTCGACAAGTGGGAGCCGCGCCTGCGCGAGTGGATCCTCGAGCAGCACAAGGAGTGGAAGCCCAACGTGTACGGACAGTGCAAGTCGTGGCTCGACGGCGGACTGCAGCCGCGTGCCGTGACCCGCGACCTCAACTGGGGCATCCCCGTGCCCATCGAGGGCGCCGAGGGCAAGGTGCTCTATGTATGGTTCGACGCACCCATCGGCTACATCAGCAACACCAAGGAGTTGCGCCCCGACGACTGGGAACTCTACTGGAAGTCGCCCGACACGCGCATCATCCACTTCATCGGCAAGGACAACATCGTGTTCCACTGCCTCATCTTCCCCGCAATGCTCATGGCCGAGGGCAGTTACCAACTGCCGGAAAATGTGCCCGCCAACGAGTTTCTCAACCTCGAGGGCGAGAAAATCTCCACCAGCCGCAACTGGGCCGTGTGGCTGCATGAGTACCTGCAGGACTTCCCCGGAAAGCAGGACGTGCTGCGCTACGTGCTCACCGCCAACGCTCCTGAGACCAAGGACAACGACTTCACCTGGCGCGACTTCCAAGCCCGCAACAACAATGAACTCGTGGCAATCTTGGGCAACTTTGTGAACCGCGCCATCGTGCTTACGCACAAATACTTCGACGGCATCGTGCCGCCGGCTCACGAACTCACCGACTACGACCGCGACACGCTGGCCGAGTTCCAGGGTGTGCGCGACACCTTGAGCCAGGACATCGAGACCTTCCACTTCCGCGAGGCTCTGAAGGATGCCATGAACCTGGCGCGCATCGGCAACAAGTACCTTGCCGACACCGAGCCTTGGAAACTCGCCAAGACCGACATGGCCCGCGTGGAGACCATCCTCAACGTGGCCCTGCAAATTTGCGCCAACCTGGCCATCGCCTTCGAGCCGTTCCTGCCCTTCAGCGCCGAGAAACTGCGCGGCATGCTCAACATGGAGCAGGTGCAGTGGGACAAACTGGGCCACACCGACATCCTCGCCACCGGCGGCAAACTCGAGCAACCCGTGCTGCTGTTTGAGAAAATCGACGATGCCACCATCGACGCACAACTGCAACGCCTGGAGCGCATCAAGCAGGAGAACATCATGCGCAACTTCACGCCGAAGGCCGTCGCCGAGCCTTGCAGTTACGACGACTTTGCCAAACTCGACATCCGCGTGGGCACCGTCAAAGAGTGCCAGAAGGTGAAAAAGGCCGACAAACTGTTGCAATTCACCATCGACGACGGCATGAAGGGACGCACCATCGTCAGCGGCATCGCCAAGTGGTACGAGCCCGAGGAACTGATTGGCAAGCAAGTGTGCTTCATCGCCAACTTCCCGCCTAAGCGACTCAAGGGCGTGGAGAGCCAAGGCATGATCCTCAGCGCCGAGGACGCCGACGGACGCCTCGTGGTCATTGGCCCCACCGGCCCCGTAAAGCCCGGCGTAAAAGTGAGTTAATCCACATCACATCGTCATAACGAAATCGCCACGCAGCCTATTACGGCCACGTGGCGATTTCTTATTTTCCTAAGTTCCTAGAAAGTCTAGATAATCTAGAATCTCTAGGAACTCTATTTATTCTCGATTACTCGGATTTCATCTTGTAGAACGAGCGGTACACGAAGTAGAGCGCGATAATCACAAATGCCACACCAAAGTAAGGCGCGATGCCGCGGAAACTGTCGCTGATGGCAATCTCCATAGCCAGCACACCAAACAGCGTGGTGAACTTGATGATGGGGTTCAGAGCCACCGAACTGGTGTCCTTGAACGGGTCGCCTACGGTGTCACCCACCACACTGGCATCGTGCAGCGGTGTGCCCTTGGCCTGCAAGTCGACCTCGACAACCTTCTTGGCGTTGTCCCATGCGCCACCGGCGTCGGCCATAAAGACAGCCTGGAACAAGCCGAAGACGGCGATAGAAATCAGATAACTCACAAACAGGCACACAGCATTGTTGCCGCCGATACTCTCGGGCGACGACAGGCAGGCGAAGCCCAGTGCGAAGCAGAAGATTGAGATGAAGATGTTGAACATACCCTTCTGCGCATACTCGGTGCAGATTTGCACCACTCGCTGCGACTTGCTGATGTCGGCCTTCTTGGGCGCGCTCGGGTCGAGTTTGATGTTGTCCTTGATAAACTCCACGGCACGGTTGGCACCGGTGGTAACGGCCTGCATACTCGAGCCGGTGAACCAGAAGATTACGCAACCACCCAGGATGAAGCCCAGGATTGAGTAGGGATTGAGCAGGTTGAGCACCTCCACCGGGTCGATGCCCAGCGTCTTGCCAATCATCAGGATGAGCGAGAAAATCATGGTGGTGGCACCAGCCACTGCCGTACCGATGAGCACCGGCTTGGCCGTAGCCTTAAAGGTATTGCCGGCGCCGTCGTTGGCCTCGAGGTAGTATTTTGCCTTCTCCCAGTCGGGCGTGAAGCCAAACTCTTCCTCAATCTCCTTCTCGGCTTTCTCCTTGTCGTCCTCGATGAGCGAGAGTTCATACACCGACTGTGCGTTGTCGGTCACCGGGCCATAACTGTCGACGGCGATGGTCACAGGACCCATGCCCAACATACCGAAGGCCACCAGGCCGAAGGCGAAGATGCTGCAATACTTGCCGTACTCGCCAAAGAGGCCCTCGATGCCAAACTGGTTGGAGGCAAAGTAGGCCAGAAGCATCAGCGCGAAGAACACCAGACCGGTCCAGAAACTACCGAAGTTACCGCTCACCAAGCCGCTGAGGATGTTGAGCGAGGCACCACCCTGGCGCGAGGTGTTCACCACCTCGTGAACGTGGGTCGATGTGGGCGACGTGAAGAGTTTGGTAAACTCGGGGATAAGAGCGGCACCCAGCGTACCGCAACTGATAATGGTCGCCAAGCCCAGCCACCAGCCGTTGCCCAGGTCGGCAAGCAGCAGATAACTGGCGGCGAAAGTACCTATAATCGAAAGTATCGAGGTGATCCAAACCAGGCTTGTGAGCGGAGCCTCGAAGTTCATGTCGTCGGCCTTGCTATACTTGGCCTGCGAGATGCCACCGTTGATGTAGTAAGAGAGCACACTGGCGATGACACCGAGAATACGCATCACAAAGATCCACACCAGCAACTTCACCTGATACTCCACAGGCACAGCCAGCAGGATGAACGACACCAGAGCCACACCGGTCACACCGTAGGTCTCGAAACCGTCGGCGGTCGGGCCGATGCTGTCGCCTGCGTTGTCGCCCGTACAGTCGGCAATCACACCGGGGTTGCGCGGGTCGTCCTCGCCAATCTTGAACACCACCTTCATCAGGTCGCTGCCGATATCGGCAATCTTGGTGAAGATACCGCCGGCAATACGCAGTGCGCTGGCGCCCAGCGACTCACCGATGGCGAAGCCGATGAAGCAACTACCAGCCAGGTCGGCGGGCATAAAGAGCAGAATCACAAGCATCAGCACGAGTTCGACGCAAATGAGCAAGATGCCGATGCTCATTCCTGCAGTCAGCGGAATGTTAAGCAAGTCGAGCGGACGGCGACGCAGCGAGGCAAATGCCATGCGGGCGTTGGCGTAAGTGTTCATGCGAACACCGTACCATGCCACGGCATACGAGCCCAGCACACCAATCACGGTCCAGCCTAAAATCAGCAATACTGAGCCCCAAGGCATGTGCTCCAGCACGCCAAAGTACAGCAACACGGCAAGTCCGATAAACGCGAACAGTATCGCCAGGAACTTGCCTTGTTGTTTCAGATAGGTGGAGCAGGTCTTGAAAATCACATTGCCCATTTCGAGCATCGACTGGTGAGCCGGCAAGCGGCGCACGCGCATAAACTGCCAAAAACCGAAGAGCATACCCAAGACCACTACCAGGAATCCCCAATACAGGATTGAGGTCTGGGCGTCTTGTGCGAAGCCCTCGGGCATCTTCAGGTCGGCCTCACTCGCCATGAGCGAGAGCGACGGCATTAACAAAGTTAATGCAAGCAAAAATCTTTTCATTTAACGTTATAAATTAGATAGTTAAGAATTATCTATGTCAATGGTCCTTACCACTCAAGTTTTTACAAGCCGTAAAGGTACTAAAAAATGGCCCTTGTAACAAATTTTAAAAAGAAAAAATCAACAAAGCCCCCCATTTTTCGGTAATCTGTTCGGTAATCCCGACCTCTCGAGCCGCCACAACACCGCCTCAGCACATGGCAGCACCAGCAGCCAAACCGCAACCCAGCAGCCAGCCGCCACCATGACAATTATTGCTATCGCCTATATAATTGATATAGTTGCTATTGTGCTGTGGGGCTTAATAATAGATTGTAACAATGATTGGGCGACAAGGGCGACAAAGTGGTTATTTTGGGAACCGCGGTGGTTCAAAACGAATTATTGAATCGTATAAATCATTAAAAAATGTAATTTTTGACGATTTAATATTTCATAATTTAAAAATTGAAACCGCCCGAAACGCGCTACCAGCGCACGCTTCACGGGCTGTCACAGCAACTTACTGTTTACTGTTGCAAATGTTTACAAGTGTTTTCGTGGCTTGCACACCTTTTGGACCTGGAGTAATTTTGCAGCGTAGAAACAGCGAGACCACGCTTTGCACACCGCTCGAAGTTCTCGCAAAAACAATATTTTATGACTTACAACAATCAATTTAAAAACACTTACACCTATTTATTATTAGCAATCGCAATTATTCTGCCCTGCTTCTCGGCAAAGGCGCAGCAACTCAACGCCCGCAAGGACGGTACCCTGATTGAACAAATCGACCAAGTAAATAACGCACAGCAGTCTCGCGACATGATCAGCGAGTTGCTCGACTATGCACATCAGTTCCGCGGCGTGCCCTACCGCTATGGCAGCATGTCGCCCCGCGCTTTCGACTGCTCGGGCTTCACCAGTTATGTGTTTAACCACTTCGGAATCAAACTCGACCGCACTTCGCGCGGACAAATTCATAACGGACGCCGCGTGGCACGCAGCGAAATCCAACCCGGCGACCTGGTGTTCTTCTCGGGACGCTCGGCCGGCAACCGCATCGGCCATGTGGGCCTCGTGACCAAGGTTGATGGCGACGGACACGGCTTCAACTTCATTCACGCCGCTACACGCACCGGTATCACCGTGAGCCACATCGACGAGACGTACTACGCACGCCGCTTTATGGGCGCTTGCCGTGTACTCGAATAATACCCACCGCACACACACATACACACATATATAATTGTAGCACGGCCGTGCTGCCCTGATGGGGCGAAGCACGGCCGTGCTACTGTTATATCCTAGCCTAAACCAGATATGTTACTATAGCATCTATAGTTATTATACTTCTATTGTTGCTATCGGGGCTTTACTCCTTCTCGCCGTAGAGCAGGTCGCCGGCGTCGCCCAAACCGGGCACGATGTAACTGTGCTCGTTGAGTTTGTGATCGATGTCGCATGCCCAAATGGTTGTCTTGTCCTCGGGCAGATGCTGGCGCACCACATCTATGGCATGGTCGGTGGCGATGACGCACGCCACATGTATGTGGTCGGGCTTGCCCTTTGTCGCCAAGGCTTTATAGGCCAGTTCCATGCTTGAGCCCGTGGCGAGCATCGGGTCGACGATAATCAGCGTCTTGCCATCGAGGCGCGGGCTCGCCATGTACTCAACGTGCACCTCAAAATCGTCGGTATTCGGGAAATACTTGCGATAGGCCGACACGAAGGCGTTCTCTGCGCCGTCGTAGTAGGTCAGGAAGCCCTCGTGGAAGGGCAGACCGGCACGCAAAATGGAGGCCAGCACCACCTTGTCGCTCAGCACGGCAGTGTGGGCGATACCCAGCGGCGTGGCGGTGTCGACAATGGTGTAATTGAGGCGCTTGGAGATTTCATAGGCCATTATTTGGCCTAAGCGATGGATGTTGGCACGAAAGCGCAAGCGCTCTTGCTGAATGTCCCTGTTGCGGATTTCGCTCATAAATTGCCCCACAAGCGAGTGCTCGGAGCACAGATTGATAACTTCCATATTAATTGTGTAATGATAATAATTTGCGTGCTTTTTCGCGGTCGCGGGTGAGTTGCTGACGCAGTTCGTCGATGCTCACCATCTTAAATTCCAGTCGCAGGAAGCCCATAAAGTCCAGGGCGATGTCCTGGCCGTAGATGTCGTCGTCGAAATCGAAGATGTTGACCTCAATCGACAGTTGGCGGCCGTTGTCGAACGTCGGGCGGTGTCCAATGTTCACCATGCCCTGCAGGCGCTGGCCGGCCACATCCACCATCACGGCGTAAGCGCCGGTGTGTGGCAAGATGAGGTTGGGATCGATATCGCCTACGTTGGCCGTGGGGAAACCGATGCCGCGCCCGTTGTGGAAACCGTGCACCACACGCCCCTCGAGGCGATACGGGCGGCCCATGCAATGCATGGCGTCGACCACCTTTCCGGCGTTAATCAAGCCGCGGATTATCGACGAACTCACCGGGGCGTATTCGCCCAGGTACTCAGGCGCTTTTACCACGTCGATGCCCAGGTCGCGACCATGCTCCACATATTGTGCGAAACCCTCGTCGCGGTTGTGGCCAAAGTGGTGGTTATAGCCCACCATGAGTGCCTGCATGCCGTAGGTGTCGCGCAGCAGCGTCATGAATGCTCGGCTGTCGAGCAGCGACAGTTCGGGGGTGAAAGGCATCACCACAATTGCGTCGGTGCCGAGCGCCTCGAGACAGTTCAGGCGGTCGTCCAGCGGCTGCAGCATCTTGAAGCGCGGGTCATGCGACAGCACCATGCGCGGATGGTGCGCAAAAGTGAACACCACGGCTTTCAGACCACGCTCATGAGCCTGCTCGCACAGCGCGCTCACCAACGTGGCATGCCCCAGGTGCACACCATCGAAGATGCCTATGGTGGCCATGCACGGCCCTATCTGGGCAGCATCGGCCGGGTGATGGATAATCATTTTTCGGGCAGGTGTTTCTTGATGATGCGCATCGTGTCGTTGCACAACTTGATAAACACGTCGCGGTTCTTGAGCATCGTCGACGTCTTGATTTGCCCGTTGCTGCCCTCAAAGATGAAGCCCGTGTCGCTCGACTCCAGTGCGCGCATCGTGGGCACCACACCGGCCTGTGGGTCGTGCAGCGGATTCACGATATAGTCGGCGGCGCGGTCGAGCCAGCGGTGCAGCGCCACCACGCCAGTGTTGATGATGCCGGGATTCACGCAGTTGACGCTCACATGGCGACTCTTGAGCGTGGTCGACATGTAGATTGAGAACAGCGTAAGCGCCAACTTGGCCTGCGCATAAGCGCCAATTTGTGTGAAGTGGGCCACGGCGGGGAATTCGTAGGGCAGTGATACAAAGCGTCGCGAGATGCTCGTCGACATGATGATGCGGCCGCCCTCCACGATCATGGGCAGGGCGAGCATCGAGAGCAACACGGTGCTAAGGAAATTTACTTGAATTGTGTGTTCGAAGCCGTCGGGCGAGATGCGGCTGTGGCGAGGCAGCGTGCCGGCATTGTTGACCAGGGCGGCGATGGGGCGGTTCAACGCTTTCAGGCGCTCGATGAAGTCCTTCACCATGTCAAACGAACTCAAGTCGAGTTGCAGACATTGTATGTCGGCATTGCGCGTCTGCACTTGAAGTTGTGCCGCATAGTTTTGTGCTTTCTCCAGGTCGCGGCAGGCCAGCAATACGGCCTTGCCTTGCTCGGCCAATCGGCGGGCAATCAAACTGCCCATGCTGTCGGTGGCACCGGTAACCACATACAGTGGCTGCACCGGGCTGTCGAGGTTCTTATTGTCGCTCATATTAGTATTAGTTATTTTCCAATGGCAAAATTACTGCAAACCGAGCGAAAAAGCAAAGGTTTACTTTGATTTTTCCGAGGTGCCGCGTAATTTCGGGGGCGAAGCCCTCAACATTACTGCAAACCGAGCGAAATACAAAATGTGCTTGCATATTTTTATTTCCGAGGTGCCTTTACTCGCTGTAGGTGCGGGTGATGGTCATCAGTGGAGCGGCGTCGAGGGTGATGTCGACGCGCGTCACGCGGCCGTGAGTGTCGATGCTGTAGTCGAGTTTGCGCTCATGCACCACCTCCTGGCCGTTGAGTTCGTTGATGGCGATGAGGTATTTCTTTTTCGTTGCAGTGTCGTAGTCGTAGAGGTAG
>JAEEGL013256178.1_pt1 | contig 10443 bp, 7 predicted proteins | sample 9134231 | NCBI WGS metagenome assembly JAEEGL01 (sample SAMN16246548, study PRJNA631951) | gut metagenome | biome: gut microbiome; feature: rumen; material: fiber-attached | host: Bos | place: Iran: Karaj | collected 2018-10 | reverse complement strand
CTGTCCAAGGAAGAGGGCGGCCGTCACACCCCGTTCTTCAACAACTATCGTCCGCAGTTCTACTTCCGTACCACGGACGTGACCGGCGTCATCACCCTCCCCGACGGCGTCGAGATGTGCATGCCCGGCGACCACGTCAAGATGAGCGTCGAGCTGATCACCCCCATCGCCATTGAGGCCGGTCTGCGCTTCGCTATCCGCGAGGGCGGCCGTACCGTCGGTTCCGGTGTTGTCACTGCCATCAACGAGGACTGATTCCGAAAACACAAAAAAGAACGTGCTGCATTGCGGCACGTTCTTTTTTTGTCCCGAAGGACGATGAAGCGCAAAAAAGGGAGCGATCCGAAACGGATCGCTCCCGAGCAGTCTTTCTTCTTACCAGGGCATGAAACCCTTCAGCGCCAGGATGGCGGGCCAGACAAACGTGTACTTGAAGCCGTTCCAAACGAGATCGAGCAGCATGTTTCAGGTTCTCCTTTCCCAGTTCTTCCTCCTTGAGGTTGTACTCATTGTAACACAACACCGCGTCGGTTTCCATTCGCAGGGTGCATAAGAATAACAACCGGTAATTGCGCAAAGCGGAGAAAATTAAAAAGCTTGAAATGAAATGCGATATTTTCGTGTTTTCATGATAAACGGCACTTATACGCGATACCGTTTGTTATCATTACGAACGCGGCGCTTTTGGCATGGTTCTATGTCCATCGCCGCATCGTCCGCCGCAGCATCCGGTAGGAGAAAACGACCGTCAGCACGTCGGAAACGACCTGCGCCCAGACGAGGCCGTACATGCCGAAGAGCGCATTGAGCAGAAACAGCATCGGGATGTTCAAAACCGCCCAGCGCAGCACCGCCAGATACAGCGCGCGCCGCCCGTCGCCGATCGCCTGATAGACGAACACGACGAAGAAGCAGAAGAACATGATCACGGCGGCCACGGACCGGACGCGCAGAAAGCCCGTCCCGATCGAGACCGTCTCCGCCTCGCGGATGAAGAGCTCCACGATCTGCCGCGTGAAGAGCTGATACACCGTCACGCTCACGAGCGCGACGACGACGCCCGCCCTGACCGTCACGGCCATGATCTCCTTGACGCGCTTGTAGTCCTTCAGCTCATAGCTGTATGCCACGAGCGGGATCATGCCCTGGCAGAGGCCGACGCCGATCTGCTGCGGCAGGCGCTCCGCCTTCAGCACGATGCCGATGGCGGCGAGCGCCGCGTCGCCGTAGCCGGCGGCGAGCTTGTCGAGCACCATGTAGTCCAGATCGAACAGCAGCATGCCCACCGAGCCGGGAACGCCGATCGCAATGACGGCGCGGCGGCTCTCACTGCGCGGCGCGGGCAGCAGGAAGCTCGCCTCGATCTCTCTCTGTCTGGAAAAGTAGATCACCAGACAGTAGACGCAGGAGATCACGTTGGACAGCAGCGTCGCGATGCCGACGCCGAGCACCTCGTTGCCCGGAGGCAGCAGCACGAACATGAACAGCGGGTCGAACACGAGATTCAGCACGCCGCCGAGCGCCACGGCGACGCCCGCCTCGCGGGACAGGCCGAGACTGCGCAAAAGGTTGGAGAGCACGTTGTGCAGCACGGTCGGGACGCCGCCGATGACCAGCACGGTCAGCACGTAGAGGCGCGCGTGCGCGTAGGTGCTGTCGCCCGCGCCGAGCGCATAGAGGATCGGCCGCATGAACAAAAGCAGCGTCACGGAAAAGGCGAGCGCCACCAGCGCGCCGAGCCGCACGCAGTCTGCGGCGACGCGGCCGGCCTCCGTCCGGTCGTTTCTGGCAAGGAGCTTCGGCAGCAGCGCGCCGCCGCCGATACCAAACACGCCGCCGAACGCGATCGTGAGATTGAAGACCGGCAGGATCAGACTCACGGCCGCCACCATGCGCGGATCGTTCGTCTGCCCGATGAAGAAGGTGTCGGCGAGGTTGTAGATCAGCACGATCAGCTGACTGATCACGGTCGGCACGGCCATGGCGCGCACGGCCTGCGGCACCGACATCGTGCGGAAGATCTCTTCACTTGTCCGCTTTGCCGCCATAGACCGCACCCCGCTTTCCGAAGGACCTGCTTTTTCCTTATCTTAACATATCCGGCGCGCGTGCGCAATTGTGCAAAAACGCTTGACGGGAGGCATTTTTCTGCGTAGAATAGGCAATCGAGCGGGTCGGACAGCCGCGGGCACAAGCCGAAAGGCTGTGCGTGAGGAAAGTCCGGGCTCCACAGGGCAAGGATAACGGGTAACGCCCGCCAGGGGTGACCCTCGGACAAGTGCAACAGAGAGATACCGCCGCGCTTCGCGCGGTAAGGGTGGAAACGTGCGGTAAGAGCGCACGCGCCGGCTGGAGACAGTCCGGTGATGTAAACTCTATCCGGAGCAACACCGCGGAGGGACATACGGCCGGCCCGGCCGTCCCGGGGAGGTGGCTGGAGCGCGTCGGCAACGGCGCGCCTAGATAGATGGCTGTCGATTACAGAACCCGGCTTACAGACCCGCTCATTGAAAAACGCAGAGGAGAAGAAAGAGAAAGAAGAAGGAATCCCGAAAAGCCCCGTTCCGGGGCTTTTTCTGTTATAGAATCGCTTGTCTTTTGCGCGTTTGGGCAGTATAATAAAGTGTCTGACTATCTGAACAAAGGAGATCCGTGCAACATGGATTATCAGCAATATCTGGAAAGTCTTCGCGGAAAGCGGATCGGCGTGATCGGCTTCGGCGTCTCAAATCAGCCGCTGGTCACGGCCCTGCTTGACGCCGGCTGCGACGTGACGGTCTGCGATCAGCGTGAGTTTGCCGCGCTCGGCGAGGCGGGGGAGACCGCCAAAGAGAAGGGCGCGAAGTTTGACCTCGGCGCGGACTATCTGGAGCATCTGGACTTTGACCTCATCTTCCGCACGCCCGGCGTGCTGCCCGTGGTGCCGCAGCTGAAGGCCGCGGCGGCGCGCGGCACGGTGTTCACGTCCGAGATGGAGGCGTTCCTCTCGCTCTGCCCCTGCCGGATCATCGCCGTCACGGGCTCGGACGGGAAGACGACCACCTCCACCGTCACGGCGGAGCTGCTGAAGGCGGAGGGGCACACCGTCCACCTCGGCGGCAACATCGGCACGCCGCTTTTCACGCGGCTCCCGGAGATCCGCAAAGAGGACTTCGCCGTGCTGGAGCTCAGCTCCTTCCAGCTGCACAGCATGGTCTGCAGCCCCGACGTTGCGATCATCACGAACGTCGCGCCGAACCATCTGGACGTGCACCCGGACCTGCAGGACTACGTCACGGCGAAGCAGAACATCTACCGCAACCAGAAGCCGGACGGCGTGCTCGTGCTGAACAAGAAGGATCCGCACACGCCGGAATTCTATCTCGACGCGCGCTGCCCCGTGCGCCTGTTCAGCAATGTCGGCGCGGTCGAAGACGGCGTCTACGTTGACGACGGGATCATCTGGCGCGCACGCGACGGGAAAGCCGAAAAAATCATGTCCGCGTCCGAGATCCGCATCCCCGGCGCGCACAATGTGGAAAACTATATGGCCGCGTTTGCGGCGCTGGACGGCCTCGTCTCCAATGAGGCGTGCGTGCAGGTCGCGCGCACCTTCCCGGGCGTGCCGCACCGCATGGAGTTCGTCCGCGAGGTGCGCGGCGTCAAGTTCTACAACGACTCCATCGCCTCGAGCCCCAGCCGCGCGATCGCGGGCCTGCGCGCCTGGCCGAAAAAGCCCGTCATCATCCTCGGCGGGCACGACAAGCACATCCCGTTCGACGAGCTGGGCGACGAGATCTGCCTGCGCGCCAAAGCGGCGGTGCTCTGCGGAGAGACGGCGGCGCCGATCGAACAGGCGATCCGCGCCTCGAAGCACTTTGACGAAGCGCGTCTGCCGATCGTCGTGGAGGACGACTTCCGCACCGCGATCGAAAAGGCGTATGCGCTCGCGGAGCCGGGAGACCTCGTGGCGCTCTCTCCGGCTTGCTCGTCGTTTGACAAATTCAAAAACTTTGCCGAGCGCGGCGACACCTTCCGCGCCGTCGTCGAGGGATTGGAGGCATGAGCATGGACCCGAAACAGGAGATCCAAAAGCTCCGCGCCGAGCTGGAATACCACAATCAGCTGTATTATGTAAACGACGCGCCGGTCATCTCCGACTTTGAGTACGACGCGATGCTCCGCCGTCTGGAGGAGCTCGAAGCCGCGCACCCGGAGTATTTTGACCCCAACTCGCCGACGCAGCACGTCGGCGGCTATGCGCTGAACACCTTCGCGCAGGTCACGCACGAGGTGCCGCTGGAAAGTCTGCAGGACGTGTTTTCGTTCGACGAGCTGCACGCCTTCGGCGAGCGCATGGACGCGTCGCTTCCGGACGCGCACGCCTACGTCGTCGAGCCGAAGATCGACGGGCTCTCCATGTCGCTCGAATATGAAAACGGCGTCTTCGTCCGCGGCGCGACGCGCGGCGACGGCACGGTCGGCGAGGACGTGACCGAGAACCTCCGCACGGTGCGCAACCTTCCGCAGAAGCTCGAAAACGCGCCCGCGCGCCTGATCGTCCGGGGCGAAGTCTATATGTCGCACGAATCGTTCGAGACGATCAACGCCCGCCGCGAGATCAGCGGCGAGGCGCCGCTGGCCAATCCCCGCAACGGCGCGGCCGGCTCCATCCGCCAGCAGGATCCGAAGATCGCGGCCGAGCGCATGCTCGACATCATCATTTTCAACCTTCAGCTCTGTTCGGACCGCACGTTCGAAACGCACGCCGACACGCTGGACTTTCTGAAAGACCTCGGGTTCCCGACCGTACCGTATCAGAAGTGCGGCACGCTCGCGGCCTGCTGCGACCGCATCGACTGGATCGGCGAGCACCGCGGGGAATACCCGTTTGATATCGACGGCGCGGTCATCAAGATCGACGCGCTCTCGCAGCGCGTCTCGCTCGGGAGCACGTCCAAATTCCCGCGCTGGGCCGTGGCGTACAAGTATCCGCCGGAGAAGAAGGAGAGCGTCGTGCGGCAGATCGTCGTGCAGGTGGGGCGCACCGGCGTCCTCACGCCGAAGGCGGTCATCGACCCCGTCCGGCTCGCCGGCACGACCGTCACGAACGCGACGCTGCACAACCAGGATTTCATCGACAATCTGGACCTCCGCATCGGCGACACCGTGCTCGTCCAGAAGGCGGGGGAGATCATCCCCGAGGTGCTCTCGGTCAACAAGGCCAAGCGCCCGGAGGGGACCGTGCCTTATAAAATGCCGGCGTTCTGTCCGGAGTGCGGCGCGCCCGTGGAGCGCGACGAGGACGGCGCGGCCCTTCGCTGCACGGGCGCGGAATGCCCGGCGCAGCGGCTGCGGAACATCGTCCACTTCGCCTCGCGCGAGGCGATGGATATCGACGGCCTCGGCGTGAGCTTATGCGAAGCGCTCATCAGGGCGGGGCTTGTCAACTCCCCGGCGGAGCTCTATTATCTCGAGCCGCAGAGCGTCGCCGCGCTGGATCGCATGGGGCAGAAGAGTGCCGAAAACCTCATGGCGGCGCTCGAAAAGAGCAAGGAAAACGGGCTTGCGCGCCTGCTGTGCGCCTTCGGCATCCGCCAGGTGGGGCAGAAGGCGGGCAAGGTGCTCGCCGCGCACTTCAAGGATCTGGACGAGCTGATGGCCGCGACCGAGCTCGAGCTCATGGCGATCCCGGACATCGGCGCCACGACCGCGGGCTTCCTCCGCGAGTGGTTCGACAGCCCGCAGTCCCAGCATCAGATCAAGCTGCTGCGCGAGGCCGGCGTCAGCTTTGCATCCAAAGAGCAGATCGTCGACCACCGCTTCGCGGGCAAGACCTTTGTGCTCACCGGCGCGCTCGAGCGCTTCACGCGCGACGAGGCCGGCGCGATCATCGAGAAATTCGGCGGCAAGACCTCCGGCTCCGTCTCGAAGAAGACGAGCTATCTGCTCGCGGGCGAGAACACCGGCTCGAAATACACCAAGGCGCAGTCGCTCGGCGTGCCGATCATCACGGAGGCGGAGTTCCTCGAAATGATCCGGGAGGACAGCGATGTACTTTGACACCCACGCGCATTATGACAGCTCCAAATTCTCCGCCGACCGGGACGAGGTGCTCCGCGCCGTGCACGAGAGCGGGGTCTCTCTGATCGTCGACCCGGGCGACACGCTCGAGCGGTCGAAAAACGCGCTCGCGCTCGCGCGGCAGTATGATTTCGTCTATGCCGCCGTCGGCGTGCACCCGGAGGAATACGAGACTTGGACGGACGACACGGTCGACGGCCTGCGCGCCCTCGCCGCGGACGAAAGGGTCGTCGCCATCGGCGAGATCGGGCTGGACTACTACTGGGATAAGGAGCATACGGAGCTGCAGAAGGCCATGTTCCGCGCCCAGATCGCCCTCGCGCTGGAGCTGGATCTGCCCATCATCGTCCACGACCGCGAGGCGCACGGCGACTGCCTGGCCATCGTGTCGGACTATCCGGCGCTCCGCGGCGTGTTCCACTGCTATTCCGGCAGCGCCGAGATGGCGAAGGAGCTGCTCCGGCGCGGCTGGTATCTCGGCTTCGACGGGCCGATCACCTATAAAAACAACGTCAAGGCCATGGAGGTGCTTGCCGTCACGCCGCTCGACCGGATCGTGCTGGAGACCGACTCGCCCTACCTCGCTCCGGTGCCGAACCGCGGAAAGCGGAACGACTCGCGGAATCTTCCGTACATCGCGGAGATTGTCGCGCGGGAAAAGGGCCTCTCCGTGGAGGAGATCGCCGCCGTCACGACGGAAAACGGCAAACGACTCTTTGGAATCGAGTGATATCATGAGAAACTACGCGCTCACCGGCGCGCCGAACGCGCGCGATCTCGGCGGGCTGAAAACGGCCGACGGCCGTGTGATCCGGCGCGGACGGCTGATCAGAAGCGGCGCGCTCGGGGATTTGACGGACGCGGATATCGCCGTGCTGCAGGCCGTGCCGCTCCGAACGGTCGTGGACTTCCGCACGGCGCAGGAGATCTCCGAGCGGCCGAATCTGGAGCTGCCCGGCGTCCGGCAGATCCGCTGCCCGATCCTGCCGGAGCTCACGGGCGTCACGCGCGAGCTCGGGGACGACGGCGTCCCGAAGTATTTCCGCATGGCGATGGACATCGGAAACGACGCGGAAAACTGGATGGCGGGGCTCTATCTGCCGCTCGTGGAGAGCGACTACAGCCGCGAGCACTACCGCACGTTCCTGCGCCTTGTGCTGGAGCACGGGGAGGGCGCGCTGCTGTACCACTGCACGGTGGGGAAGGACCGCGCCGGCGTCGGCACGATGCTGATCCTCGCGGCGCTCGGCGTCCCGCCGGAGACGATCATGGAGGACTATCTGCTCACGAACGAGTATACGCGCGATCACCGCGAGGCGGTCTGCGCCGAGGCGCGGGCATACACGGACGATCCGGCGGCGCAGTTTGCGCTGCAGGCGTTCGAGTCCGTGCGCGAATCGTATCTGATGAGCGCGGTCAACGCGATCCGCCGCGGCTTCGGCGGCATGGACGCCTACCTCACCGAGGCGCTGGACTTCGGCCCGGCGGAGCGGGATGCGCTGCGCGAAAAGTATCTCGAATCATCCGAACACGATGCCTGAGGCGTCGGGAAAGGCGGAATCTATGCTTCAAAACGTCAGGATCGCCGATTTCCAGATCGGCGACGTGCTGGAGGGCTTTTACATCCTGAAGGACGCGGTCTCCAAGACCACGGCGAACGGAAGGCCGTATCTGCAGTGCCAGATCTCGGACAATTCCGGCTTTCTCACGGCGCTGTACTGGGACTATCCCGGCCCGATCGGCGTCGAGAGCGTCGGCCAGGTCGTCAAGGTCCGGGGCGAGGTCTCGGCCTATCGCGGACAGCCGCAGTTTACCGGCCACCGCATCCGTCTGGCCACGGAGAAGGACGAATACGACCGCGCGGCCCTCGTGCCCACCGCGCCGATCGACCCGGAGGAGCGCATGGAGGAGATCCGCTCGCTGATCGCCTCGCTCGACGATGACGACTACCGACGCGTCTGCGAGGAGATGCTGCGCCGCCACGGCGAGGTTTTCGCCGCGATCCCCGCGGCGAAAACCGTGCACCACAGCTTCCTCAACGGGCTTCTGATGCACACGTCCAACATGCTCCGCACCGCGGACTTCCTCGCGGACATCTACAGCGAGGTCATCGACCGCAATCTGCTGCTCGCCGGCACGCTCCTGCACGATTTTGCCAAGCGCGAGGAGTTTGCCTTCTCCGACCTGAATCTCGCCACGGGGTACACCGTCAAGGGACAGCTGCTCGGCCATCTCGTCATGGGCGCGCAGGAGATCGCCGACGTCTCGCGCGAGCTCGGCGTGCCGGAGGAAAAATCCGTCCTGCTGCAGCACATGCTCCTGTCCCACCACGGGCAGCCCGAGTTCGGCGCGGCGGTCGTGCCGATGTGCGCCGAGGCGGAGCTGCTCAGCGAGATCGATCTCATGGACAGCCGCATGGAGATCTACGCCGAAACGCTCTGCGAGCTCCCGGCCGGGAGCTTTTCCAACCGCGTCTTTTCACTGGAGAAAAAGATCTATCGTCATTCATAAGGGGGAGTTCCCATGCAGACCAATACCGTCGCCCGGGGGCTGATGGATTTCATCCGCCGCAGCCCGGGCAGATATCACGCCGTCGAAAACGTGCGGCAGCGCATGGAGGCCGCGGGCTTCACCCGGCTTCTGGAGCGCGAGCCGTGGCAGCTCAAGCCCGGCGGGAAGTACTACGTCGAGCGCGGCGGCTCGTCGATCCTGTCGTTCCGGCTGCCGGAGAAGGCGCCGGAGCGCCTGCGCCTGATCCTGGCGCACAGCGATTCGCCCACCTTCAAGATCAAGCCCGGGGAGACGATCACCGCCGACGGGATCACGCGGCTGAACGTGGAAAAATACGGCGGCGCGATCCTCACCACCTGGTTTGCCCGCCCGCTCTCCGTCGCGGGGCGCGTGCTCGTGCAGGAATCGGGAAAGATCGTCTCGCGGCTCGTCTGCGTCGACCGGGATCTGTTGATGATCCCGTCGCTCGCGATCCATCTCTCCGACCCGAAGCAGGAGCTCTCCGTGCAGACCCATCTGCTGCCGGTCCTCTCCGCGGACGGGAGCGAGACCGCGACGGACGACGTGCTGCGCGAATGCGGCGTCGACCCGGAGACGGTGCTTGCGTCGGACCTCTTTGTCACCTGCCGCATGGAGCCGACGATCTGGGGCGCGCATCACGAGCTGCTCTCCGCGCCGCGGCTGGACGATCTGGCCTGCGTTTACGGCGCGATGGAGGGCTTCCTCGCCGTCGAAGCGGGGGAGGACGTGCTCATACACTGCGCGCTCGACAACGAGGAGGTCGGCAGCCACTCCAAGCAGGGCGCTGCCTCGACCTTCCTGCGCGACGCGGTCGACCGCATCTGCGCGGCTTACGGCTTCGATGTGGACGCGCGCGCGGCGATGCTCGCGCGGAGCGTGTTCGTCTCGGCGGACAACGCGCACGCCGCGCATCCGGCGTATCCCGCGGTCTATGACCCGGTGAACCGCCCGCGGCTGAACGGCGGCGTCGTCTTAAAGCACCACGCCGGTCACCGTTACATCACGGACGCGACCTCCGCGTCGCTCTTCCGGCTGATCTGCCGGGAGCACGGCATCCCGATGCAGGAGTATACGAACCACTCCGACCAGCGCGGCGGCTCCACGCTCGGCAACGTCTCCAACACGCAGGTGAGTTTGAACGGCATGGACATCGGCCTGCCGCAGCTCGCCATGCACTCGGCGTACGAGACGATGGGAGCGAACGATCCCGCGCACCTCGTCCGGTTCGCCTCCGCGTTCTACGCCGACCCGATCCCGGAATTTGTGTAAAAATACAAATCTGCGCCCCCCTTGAGGGGGGCGCTTTTCTGTTGCCTGTGATCGGTCGAATGCGGGGTTCACGGCATAGACGTTCTTCTGATCCATCTTTTCGGTCGCGATGCGCAGCGCTTCGCCGAAGCGCTGGAAGTGGACGACCTCGCGCTCGCGCAGGAAGCGGATCACGTCGCTGACGTCCGGATCGTCGCACAGGCGCAGGATGTTGTCGTAGGTCGTGCGCGCCTTCTGCTCGGCGCCCATGTCCTCGGTCAGATCGGTGATCACGTCGCCCTTCACGGCGATCGTCGCGGCGGTCCACGGCGTGCCCGATGCAAACTGCGGGTAGACGCCCGCCGTGTGGTCCACGAAGTAGGGCTCGAGCCCCGCGCGCTTGACGTCGGCGGGCTTCATGTTCCGCGTGAGCTGATAGATGATCGTTCCGACCATCTCGAGATGGCCGAGCTCCTCGGTGCCGATGTCGGTCAGGATCCCGGCCAGCTCCGGATACGGCATCGAGAACCGCTGGCTCAGATACCGCACCGAGGCGCCGAGCTCGCCGTCCGGGCCGCCGTACTGACTGATGATGAACTT
>JAEEGL012725767.1_pt1 | contig 10443 bp, 8 predicted proteins | sample 9134231 | NCBI WGS metagenome assembly JAEEGL01 (sample SAMN16246548, study PRJNA631951) | gut metagenome | biome: gut microbiome; feature: rumen; material: fiber-attached | host: Bos | place: Iran: Karaj | collected 2018-10 | reverse complement strand
TATTCTTAAATAGGGGACGCCGTATGAATCCTTAACGTCGGTCTCCTTGAAAGTGAGGCAATAACGGTAATTTTCGAAAAAGCCGAGAGTGTCGTAAAATGAGGTGTAAGTGACGCGGACGGTGTCGCCGTCTTTTTCAAAACCCGTCATCGCAAGTCCGTTTTCAAAAACCTTGTAAGCGGGGCCGTGTTCGTAGTCTGTCTCGCCCATATATACGTATTTCAGCGGTTTACCGTCTTTGCTGTAGAAGCAACCTTCGTCATAATTTCTGCCGCTTATGTAATCGGCCACTCCGAAAACCGCCTCTATGTATTTATTTGCGTCCTTTATCGCTTCAGCCGCCTGCTCGTCGGTGTAGGAATTCACGCATATAGTTTCGGGAAGCGGTATAACGGCCGTTGAAATATCGACGTTTTCAAAGCTGTCGAACTCGACGAGACCGTATTTTTGGTAAAGCAGATTAAGGCAGTTTCCTACCGCGGCAAAAGGCCAGCTACGGTAATCGATGAGTTTTGCGTTCTCTTCCGTCACAAAGCTGTCGATATAATCGATAAAACCGTCGATATCAAGTCTTCCGCCGCCGCTATGATCCTGTAAAACGTAGGCGGTGACCTCTCCGAGCGGAAGGTCGGTCTTGCCGCTGTTTATCACGGTGAAGGTGACTTTATATATACTATTCCTAAAATCTCCGCCCGCCATTTTTGTTTTTAAAACTACTGCGTCGTTCAGCCATGAGACAGTCGTGCTAACACGATCGCTCAAAGAGACGGTCTCTCTTTTTATGTCGGTTATTTCAAGGTCGCCCAAAGTCTCGCGCGTGAAGTCGAAGCGTTTTTCCACCCCGTTATTTACATAAATAAGGCTTTTAAGCAGCCGCAGCTCCTCGGGGAAATCGTCTTCGGGGTCGGAAACGACGTCGGATGACGTCGCGTCTGAAGAAGGAACGTCGGGTTCGGAAGACACTGTTGAATCCGACGACGTCGCGTCGGATGACGGCACAGACGACGCGGGCGGCAATTCGGGATTGCATGAAGAAAGGCATAGCGCCAAAAGTGTTATAATGATTATTGCTGACTTTTTCATAAGCATTTTTCTTTCATCTTTTTAATGGTATTATAGCATATTAAATGGTTTTTGTCAATAATAACAGATTTATCAGTTCTTATTATCAGCAGTTAAAAGAATAAAACGCAAACACCGCCCCGGGAGGGACGGTGTTTTTCGGTTTCGGGTTACTTCTTGTAGTAGGTTCTCGCGCCGTCGACCGGGATGGTCGCGCCGATCAGATTATAGTTTTGCAAGGCGGCAGGGTTATTGAAAAAGGTTCGCACCAGAAGCTTCTTGCAAATCACGGCTACTACAGAAAGCTCTATCAGATGCAGTTTGAAGAGAGTTGAATAAATAAGCCGCCGTCCGAAAGGCGGTGCGAATAAGGGATTTATAGCCGCCGGAGCGGATCTTTTCGTGCGATACTTTGTCAAAGACGGCGGGCATACGTCAGTATGCTCCGCCGCTTTTTTCGCGTCTCGCGCGGAAAATCTCTCGCTCGGGCGATGCGATGCAGTTTTACGCGAGTAATTTTTCGTTCAGACAAGGCAAAAGGGAGCGGCCATACTTGACGTATGGCCGCTTCTTTTTAACACAGTATGAACGGAAAAGGGCCGCGTAAAACCTATACATCCCTTGTCCGCACCGCCTAAAGGACGGCGGTGATGTTTTTATGTCAGTCGATCGGCTCGAAGGTGATTATTCGGCACTGGCCGAAGGCGGCAAGGCCCGTCACTATCTGCACCGTGTTAAAAAGCGGCTCCTCGTGAGAAAAGTGAAGGTGTCCGCAGATGACGGCGGCGATTTTATCGGAACGCTCCTTTATAAGATTTATAAAGCGGGCGGTCTCGGGGGTGTTTGCCGCGCCGCCCTCGCCGAGACAGTTGTCCGCTCCCCAGAACGCCGCCGCGAGCGGCGAAAGCCCCTCCTGCCTGATAGGGACGTGGAAGCAGATCACGACGGGCTTATCCTTCTTCGTAAGCCCGTCGAGCGCGTCAATCTGCGGGGCGGTGAAGGTGTCGTTTCCGTTATGAAGCGTAAGGACGGCAAGCCCGCCTATTTCCGTGATATTATGGTCGACGTCGCCGCCGCAAAGCTTTTTATAAAGAGGCAGGTAGTCTCTTGCCGCGTCGGCGGTGCGGTAACCGTCGAAAAAGCACCAGTCGTGGTTGCCGACGCAAAACAGCGCGGGCACGGGCGACGCCTTGACGGCGTCTTCTATCACTCTTATGTTTTTCGGAAAGGGCTCGTCGGCTACGTCGCCCGTCATAATTACGGCGTCGCAGTTTGCCTCCGAGGCAAGCTCGAAATAGAGAGGAAAGCGCTCGTCGCTTTTTACGCCGTCCTTGGTAAATAGCTCGGCTCTTTTGACGTTTAGCTCTTCCCTGTCTTGGCGTTCGCTGCCGTCCGAGAGGCAGAGGTGGACGTCGGTGACGTGGAGTATTCTGACGCTTTTTTCAAGGCCTTTTACCTTTACGACGGTCTCTACGGGAGTTATAATGCCGTTTTCGGCTGATCTGTAATTCAAAATATCACCCCGACGCCGCTACAACGCGGCGTTTTTATTATAATTATTTTAACATAAAATACAGTAAAGTTGCAAGGGCGAAAGCCCGTAAAACGAGAAGCGGTTATTTTATGTTTCAACGCGGTGCAAAGTCAATAAAAAAAGCGGTCGCTTAAGGGCGACCTCACACAGGGATGAGGTAGCCGTAAGGCAATCTTTTCGCGCGAATACTTTGTCAAAGGCGGCGGGCATACGCCAGTATGCTCCGCCGCCTTTTTCGCGTCTCGCACAAAAATCTTTGCCTTACGGTGCAAAGCAGTTTTGCGTGAGAAATTTTTCGTCCAGACAAGAAAAAAGGGAGCGGCAATACTTGCCGTATTGCCGCTTCTTTTTGACGCAGTATGGGCGGAAAAGGGCCGCGCAAAACCTGCCTTCTCCCTATGTGAGGGCGCCCAAACGCCCGCTTTTTTCCTGAAATTACTTCTTGTAATAGGTCCTCGCGCCGTCGACCGGGATGGTCGCGCCGCAGATGTATTCCGCCTTGTCGGAGCAGAGGAAGACGGCGCAGTTGGCGATGTCTATCGGCTTGCCGACGTGGCCGACGGGCTGCTTCTTGCCGTATTCGGCGACCTTCTCGTCGGTGTCGTATCTCTGACGGAAGAGGTCGGTATCTATAACGGCGGGCTGGATGACGTTGGCGCGGATGCCTTCGGCGGCGTAGGCGTTGACAAGCGTCTTGACTATGCCCTCGACGCCCGCTTTGGCCGCGGGGTATCCGACCGAACCGCCGCCGCCGTTGACGGCGCAGTTGGAGGATATCATGAGTATTTTGCCGCATTTCTTGGAAAGCATGTAGGGGAGGACCGCTCTGGTGCAGTAGAAGGCGCCGTCGAGCATAATGCCGAGGCACTTCTTCCAAAGGCTGGTGGGCATCTCTTCGAGCTTGCAGACGGGGGTGATGCCGGCGTTATGGACGAGGATATCGACGCCGCCGAAATGCTCGTTGGCCTTTTGGACCATGGCGTTGACCTGCTCCTCGTTGGAGACGTCGGCGCAGACTGCTATGGCGTCGACTCCCTCGGCCTTGAGCTCGTCGACGAGCTTGGGCCAGGCCTCCTGGTCGGCGGGGATGTCGATGTAGTTGACGACTATGTTGGCGCCCGCTTTGGCGAACTGACGGGCTATCTCGGCGCCTATGCCTCTCGCCGAGCCGGTGATAAGGGCGGTCTTGCCTTTTAAGGATATTTCAAACATTGCTATTACTCCTTTTCTTAAAACAGATGCCACGCATAAAACTATGAGTGGCATCGTTTTTAATGTGCGGTTATCTGAGGGCCAGCTTAAGAGCGGTTTCCCACTTGTCGAGTATTTCCGCCGCGTCTTCGGGGGTGGTGATGAGCGGAGGCTTTACCTTGAGGATGTTCTTTCTGAAGCCGGCGGTGCCGAGGATAAGTCCGTTCTCCATGGCGCGGGCTCTGATGGTGTCGGCCGCGAGGAGGGGCTCCTTGGTCACGGGATCCTTGACCATTTCAACGCCGATGTGGAGACCGACCTGACGGACGTCGCCGATTTCGGGGAACTCTTTCATCATACCCTTGATGCCGTCGCCGAGGATCTTACCGACCTTCTTGGTGTTCTCGAGGAGGTGGTCTCTCTCGATGATCTCGAGCTGCTTAAGAGCGCAGATCTGCGAAACGGAGTTGTTGGCGAAGGTGTGGAGCTCTTCGGCGTTCATCGAGAAGCCTTCGAGTCTGTCGTGGATGATGATGGCGGCCATCGGGAAGCCGGCGCCGAGCGCCTTGCCGAGGCAGATGACGTCGGGCTCGACGTCGTAGTGGATGGCGGCGAAGTATTCGCCTATGCGGCAGTAGGTCTGGATCTCATCGTAGATGAGGAGGCAGCCGAACTCGTCGGCGAGTTTTCTGACGCCTTCAAGATATCTCTTCGGAAGCGGGATCTGGCCGCCCGAAGCCTGGATGGGTTCGAGGATGATGCCCGCGACCTGGCCGCAGACTTCTCTTTGAAGCGCGTTCTTCATCGCGTCGAGGCAGTAGTCGATGCAGTCTTCGGGGTTCTCGGTCTTGGTCCAGTGATAGAGGTAGGGATTGGGGACTCTGATGAAGAGGTCGTTAAGGCCGTTCGCGAAGGTCTTTACGCCGGTGAAGTCGCCCTTGGCCTTGGTGGAGGTCCAGGAGGCGGCGGCGGTGGTGAGAGAGTTGCCGTGATAGGCGTCGTCAAGGACGATGAACTTTCTCGAACCGGGGACGTTCTTGAGGGCTATCTTCATGGCGGCTTCGATGCCGAGGCCGGAAGAAGCGGTGAAGGAGACGCGGTTCAAATCCTTCGGGGCTATCGAGGTGAGCTTTTCGGCGAGAGCGTATCTGACCTGGGTGTTGAAGCCCTGGTGGATGTGGGCGCCGAGGTGGCCCATGTGCTCGTAGACGATCTCTCTTATCTCTTCGTTGGCGTAGCCGAGATAAAGAGCCCAGGACTGCGAGGTGCAGTCGATGTAGGTCTTGTGGTTGATGTCGGTGACTCTGATGCCTTTACCGGTGCAGAGGGTGGGGCCGGGATGTCCGCCGCCTATCATAAGATGGGGCTTACATCTTTCGGTATCTTCGGGGGTCATGCTATAGACTTTTTCGAGTAATTTGTCCATTGATAGTTCCTCCTATTATTAGTTGTATACATTATATTGATTGACACGCCCCGTGTCAAGGTAAAACAATAAAATTAATGTAAAAATAATGTATTTTGAATATATACGAAATTAAAAGTTAAGGTATTTAGCCCTGAAACGTTAATTATTTGATAATTTCGGGGCTTTTCTTATGGATTTGCAAAAGTCCTTTACGAGGGCGGCGCACTCGGCTTCGGAGACGCCTCCCGTCACGGCGGGGGCGGGAGCTGTCTGCGGGGAGCGGCGGCCGTCGGAGTAGACCGCGGGGGCGCCGTAAACGACGCGCTCTATTCTCGCTTCTCTTATGGCGGCGGCGCACATCGGACACGGTTCGAGGGTGACGTAAAGAGCGCAGTTTATAAGCCGCCAGCCTCCGAGCCGCTTGCAGGCGCGGGAAATCGCCGTGAGTTCCGCGTGGCAGAGGGCGTTACGCTTTTTTTCACGCTCGTTGCGGGCGCGGGCTATTATTACGCCGTCGCGGACTATGACGCATCCGACGGGGACGTCGCCGTCTTTTGCGGCGAGGCGCGCCTGACGTATGGCCGCTTTCATATATTTTTCGTCTTCGGTCATGGCATCCTCCGTCATGCAAAGATATTATTCAAAATGAAATAGATAAGCGCGGCGGCGAGCATGATATAAAATCCGGGAGTCTTGAAGACGGCGCCGACCGAGGCCCATCCGCCGTAGCCGCCGTAACCGCTGTCTCTGAGCTTGAAGCCGTTTAGCGCGAGGAAGAGGACGGCCGACGCTATGCCGCCGACGAGTACGACCGTCTGCGCGAGGTTGTAGACGGAGAGTATCACGGCTTCCGCAGCCTCGCTGCCGCCCCAGAAGGAGAAGGCGCCGAGCGTGAGGACGGATATGAGATTGTTTAAGAAATGGGCGACGACGCCGATCCATATACAGTCAAATCTTATGACGAAGTATGCGACTATAAGTCCGAAAACGAAGGCCGAGGGGATCTGCGCGAGGTTGCCGTGGGCGAAGCTGAAGGCGAGCCCCGAAAGAAACATCGCCGCGTAGGGCGCGCGCCTCTTGAGGTCGCAGATATAGACGCCGCGGAAGGTGAACTCCTCTAAAAAAGCGGGAATGACCGAGACGCTGACGACGTAAAGAATTACGGTAAACGGGTCGGAGGTTATCGAGTCGGGCGGGCTGAAATCGGGGACGGCGGGATTTAAGCCGAGTCCCTGAAGCAGGGTTATGAAGGCGTCGGTGATATTGCCGACGACGTTGCCCGCGGCCGTCGCGGCGAAAAAGCAGGCGACGAAGGCGTAAAAGGGGGCTTTTGCCGTGCCTAACAGTTTTACGCCCTTTTTACGCTTCATTATGCCGTAGATAAGGGCGCCCGGCGCGAGAAGAAGGAACGAAAGCGCCATTTCGAGTATGAGCGCGGCGTTCCCCGAAAGAAGCGGCCCGACGAAATCGAGATAGCCGTCCATCGCGGCTTCGACGCCCTGCGCGGCGCAGACGGCGAGATAAATCAGCTGCAGGGTGAGCGGCAGTAAAAAAATTATGGCGACGCCCGTGAGGAGGCAGACGATCGGCACGATCTGCGCGAGGCTTATTTCGTGTCTCGTCCGCTTGCGGACGGCGAGGGTTGCGTAGTCTTCCATAAAACGTCTCCGTATCGTGATGATTATATGATATCACGAAAATGCTTTTTATGCAAGAAAAAAGCCCGCCGAGGCGGGCTTTTGAAATCATTTGAAGATCTTTACGTTCTTTAAGAAACCGACGGCTTTCGTTCTGCCGAATCCGGCGTTCATGAAGCCGAGGACGACGGCCATCTGCGCGGCGAAGAAAATGACGTTGTAAATAAGGCTCGTTATTATGCCGACTATCGACATAAGGATCCTCGAGGTGAAGGGCACAAAGTTCCAGATGCACTCTATGCCGAGCATAACGCCTAAAATCACTATGACGGCGATATTGAATATCAGCGCCTGATTGGCGTGGAATCGGGCGAACTTATTATCCTTTCTGAAGAAGATGAGCGGAAGGAAGAAGAAAGGCGGAATATAGGCGAGGGCGCAGATAATTCTTTCCTTCATATCCTCGCTTACGGGGACGCCGTTCGGGTCGTCCTTTACGGCGGCGAGCTTCGCCTTGAGGGCGCGGAAGGCTTTGTAGAGGAACAGCTCCTCGGTCTTGCCCTGCGCGGCAAAAACTATGCCGATGACGAGAAGCACGACGACGAAGGCGAGCCACAGCCAGTTTATGATCTGGAATACGGTGTTGACGGCAATAGCCGCACCGCCCGATATCATATTGAAACCGTAGACGAAGATATTGCTTAACAGTTTTATCGCGAAGCTGCCCGCGAGGTAAAGTATGTAGCAAAAGAGCGATTGGTCTAAGTGGAATCGGGCGAATTTCGAGCCCTTTGTCGCAAACATGGTGACGAGGGTGAGCGGGAAGATATAGGAGACTATCGCCGCGCCCTTGTTTGCTTTGACGTCTTCGTTTTCAACGGGTTTCGCCGCGGGGGCTTCGGCCTTTTGGGCCTCTTCCCTGCCTGCTCCGCAGTTGGGGCAGATCTTTGCGCCGTCTTCAAGCGCGGCGCCGCACTTTTCGCAAAATGCCATTTTTATGACCTCCGTGAATATAATTTATTATATTATATCACGTTTGTCACGTTTGTGAACTGTTTTTTTACATTTTCGCATCAAAAAACAGTCGCGGAGGCGTCGGAGAGGACGCGGACCGAGCGTTCGGAGAGGTCGGAAGCGTCCAGAACGATTATCCGCTCGTAGCCGTCGCCCGCGGGTCTTACTCTCGCTTCGTAGCAGGCGTATTCAAGTCCGCCCTCGGAGAGGGCGACGGCCCTACGGAGCGAGACGACGTCGAGGTCTTTGAGCGTCTCCATGGCGTCGGCCTCGGTTTTTGCGAAATCGGGAGAGCGGTCTTTACGGTTGGCATGGTAGGACGAGGCGAAAAAGGAGGATATTTCGCCGTCCGAGAGCGAGACGCGGACGGTCATTTCGTCGGGGCGGCAGTAGAGGCCGCCGCGGACGGCGTGGAGGGTGACGAGGGCGGCGCCGTCTTCGGTTTTGACCTCGGAGGCAAAGATATCGGAAAACCCCTGCTTTTTTACGAAATCTTCGGCGATCTTTACCGCCTCGGAGGCGGATATTTTCGCGTCGCCGTAGCGAGGCTCGGAAATATAGGAGTAGAGCTTGCCGCCGTCGGTGAAGACTGCGGCGCGGTCGCCGTCTCGAAAGATGCGGAGGCGGCCGAGCTCGCCGTAAGGCTCGCCGTCCGAAAGAGTTTCAAGCCCTAAGAAAGAGGCGGCCGCGAAGGTTATTTCACTCTCTTCGAGGGGACTTTCGGAGGCGGCGGCGTAGGACGGGAGGGGTTTTTTCGCATCCGAAAAGGCGCCGTCGTATTCGAGGCGCGGGAAAAGGGAGGCGCAGTCGGCAAGCGCCGAGACGGCCTCGGAGAGACGCTTACCTTCGCTTTTTTCAAAGCAGGAAAGCTCGGAAAGGTCGAGGCGGCAAGCCTCGGCGTCGGCCTTTAAGGACGAAAAGGCCTCCCCGAGGCTTTCGGAGGCCGAGGCTATGGCGGCAAGGTTTTCGCGGTCGGTTTTGGAGGGCGCGCGGCCCGAGGCGGCGTTTTTCAAAAGAACGGCGGCGTAGTCGCCCGCCGCCGCGAGGCGACCGCTCACGCGGTCGACGGCGCCGTCCCCGGAGGGGAGGGCGCGAAGAGCCGCCGAGGCTCTCGCGGCGGAGGAGGACAGCTTGTTTAGGGACACGGCGAAAAAGCCGTCGGATACAGCCGCGGAGGCCGCGTCGGCGTTTTCGGAAACTGCGAGCAGGCTTTCCTCGGCCTCGGAAAGGCTTTCGTAAAACGACGAGCGAAGCTCGCGCCGAAGTCCATCGCTTCTCTTTGCCTCCGATGCGGCCGTGACTGTCGCCGCCGCCGTCACCGCGGCGCAGACCGTGATTATAAGTATCATAGCTTTTTTCATACTTTCGTCCCCCTTTTTTTGCTATTTTGCGCTTTCGGGACGTCGTTATTCCCGATTTATAATAAATTTTACTTGAAGGTTTTGAAAAAATGATATATAATATCTCTTACACGAATAAAATGAAAGGGTGAGAAGGTTGACGGCGAAGTCGGCAAACAGGGGCGTTTTGGCGGTAATCCTCGATCTTGTCGTTTATATCGCTTTGCTCGTGACGGTCGCGGCGGACGCCTCGGCCTATCACGCCACGCCCGGCCCCACCCTGCTTTTTATGATACATTTTCTCTATCTCGCCGCCTTGTTTACGGTAAACTTTATCTACGCGAAGGGCGGAAACGCTTTCGCGTCGAAAGTCGCCGCCGTGCTTATGGGCGCGTTCGTGATTCTCGCGGCCATTACCGAGCAGGGTTTCTGGTTCGGGGCGCCCGTTAACGGCAGTTTTTACTACGACAACACCGTCGTTAGCCTCGTGCTCCGCATCATCGAGCTTCCCGTCGCCGTCGGCGGCATGATCGCGCTCGAGATATTCTATCTCAAGCCGAGGCGTAAAAAAGAGGCCGAGAAATACGAATACGACGACTTAAGCGTCGCCTTCCAGACTTACCGCAATCTCAAAAAGCTCGGCGAAGGCAAGACGGTCGAGGAGACCGTTGAGGAATCGAAAGAAAAAGAAAAGCCCGCGCCTGTGAAGTCGGGCAGAAAGAGCTGGAAGAAGGCCGTCGACGCGGTGCGCCGCGACGAGGCGGAGGCTCTGAAGGAGCGCGGCGACAAGGCTCCGACGGGCGGCTACGCGCCGGTCGAGGGCGGCTCGCTCTTTGACGCCGTGAGGAAAAACGCGAAGGCGGAGGACGTCCCCGAAAACGGGGCGGCCGAGGCCGAGACCGAGACCGAGACCGAAAAGGCCGAGGACGGTCAAAACGGTTAATTTTCGAAAATCTATTGTTATTTTACGCTTTTTGTGATATACTCTTAGCGAAGAAACTCGGAAAGGAAAGATCTTATGGGTAAGCTTCAGATAGATAAGACCGACGTCAACGTCATGATATCCCGCGACGTCGTGGCGGGCATCGCGATAAACGCCGCGAAGGAGACCGAAGGAATAAACAACGTGACGGGCAAGTTCGCCGCGAGCGACATAAAGGCGCTTTTTCAGAAGAAAAACCTCGGGAACGGCGTTAAAATAGACTATCTCGACGACGGCATCGTTATAGATATGTTCATAGTCGTCGGGTTCGGCGT
>JAEEGL011726831.1_pt1 | contig 10443 bp, 7 predicted proteins | sample 9134231 | NCBI WGS metagenome assembly JAEEGL01 (sample SAMN16246548, study PRJNA631951) | gut metagenome | biome: gut microbiome; feature: rumen; material: fiber-attached | host: Bos | place: Iran: Karaj | collected 2018-10 | reverse complement strand
GGATGAATCACTTTCCATCGTGTAATAGAACAGATTATTTCCTTTGGCAATAAGCACCTGGGCAACGACATTTTCATAGACATGGCCCAAATTGGCTTCAAGTTTATCGGAAAGTAGCTTATTATATATTGTATTTTCGGTATAATTCTTATCCCTGAACGCAAGCGTCACAAACAATCCGACATCAGAAGCAAACAACTTAGACCTGCCCGCGTCCTTTTCTAATGCCATTCCGACTCCGGGATTATTTGCATGATACGCTAACAAAACCTATAAAACAGTTCACGGCCGGTTCTTCCAAATATTCAAATACATCACTTCTCTATCTCTCCGAACATCCAGAATTATATGACTTTCTGATGAAATTCGCTATTCTATAGTGAAAAGTTAAATGTCAGCCGGAAAAATACCCTGTATTATTAGGACGAATCGGTCATTCATCGCGATGATCGAATACCCTCCTGGTCTTTTTCTCTGACCTTGGAAGAGTATTGATGGAAACTATCGTTACCTTGGGCGTAACGTTAAGCCTTGACTTAAAGAGCTTCTTGATCTCTTCTGCAGTAACCATGAAGTCCACTCTTCCTTCTGCCTCGGCGGTTACCATAATGATATCTCTGTTTTTACTCTCATCATGGGCTATATCTATCTTATATTCGCTCGATACACCGTCAACAAGCCCAAGGATCTCCTCAACCTGACTGGGGAACATATTAACTCCGTGTACCTTGAACATATCGTCACTTCTGCCCTTTATGGTGTCCAGTCTCGGATAATGTCTTCCGCAGCTGCACTCTCCGGGAATGATCTTTGACAGATCATGTGTGCGGAAGCGGATGAGCGGGGCTCCTTCCTTAACCAGCGTGGTAATTACGATTTCTCCCTCTTCTCCGTCAGGAAGCACCTCACCTGTTATTGGATCTATTATCTCTGTATACAGATAGTCATCAAAAATATGCATTCCTGTCTGATCGGGGCAGTTAATTCCTATTCCCGGCCCATATATTTCTGTAAGTCCGTAGATATCATAGAGCTCTATGCCAAGTTCATTGGCGATATATTTCCTCTTGGCATCACTCCAGCGTTCAGAACCTATTACGCCCTTCTTAAGCTTTATCTTATTCTTAAGCCCTCTCTTATTGATCTCTTCGGCAAGGAGCAGCGCATATGAAGATGTTGCGCATATAACTGTGGATTCAAGATCTATCATCATCTGAAGCTGCTTCTCGGTATTACCGGGACCCATCGGTATAGCCATTGCTCCAAGCTTCTCACAACCCGTCTGAAAACCTATGCCCGCGGTCCACAGACCGTATCCCGGAGTTATCTGTATCCTGTCCTTTGCAGTTATTCCCGCGATCTCATAGCATCTCGCAAACATGGTTGCCCAGTCATCCACATCCTTAGCTGTATATGGTATGATAACGGGTTTCCCGGTAGTGCCTGAAGATGAGTGAATACGGACAACATCTTCGTCCGGTGCCGCCTGTATTCCAAGGGGATATGCATTTCTTAAATCCGCCTTATCCGTAAAAGGGATCTTCTCAAACTCCTCCGGAGATGACACTCCGGTTATACCTGCTTTCTTATACACTTCACTGTAATAATTTCCGCTTGCCAGAATACGCTTAATCTGTTTGTCGACAAGTTCAAGCTGTTTCTCGTTAATTTTCATGGTCACACCTCGCTTTTATTGTTCTGTTAATTCCCGGCTCCCTGTCCCGTTTCATATCCGGTCCGAAATGCCTTTATATTAATATCCACAAATGCCTTCGGTACTCTTTTTTCTATCTGTTCAAGAATAGTATCCTGTGCTATTCCCAGCTTACCGCTTCCCGCCGCTATCCCGAGTATTATAATATTAAAAAATCTGGATGAACCAAAGGGAGCACATACCCTGTCGGAATCAACGAATATACAGGAGCACTTATCGGCAATATATGCAGTCATGTCGCTTCCGTCATATCCTGTATCAGCCAGAGACTCAGTAACAGGTTTGGAAGCAACGGTATTGATTATAGCCACACCATCTTTCCTCAGATATTTAAGATTCCTGACTGCTTCAGCAGGTTCAAATGCAAGAAGCAGATCAGCATTTCCAAAAGGAATAAGGGGAGAGCGTGCTTTATCTCCGATCCTGACATGACTCGTCACTGAGCCGCCACGCTGAGCCATTCCTATTGTTTCCGCCGAATGTATCTGCGAACCCTCCGCCGATGCGGAGGCTGCTATGATCTTGGATGCCAGTACGGTCCCCTGTCCTCCGACACCACATATAAGTATATCTTTATTCATCATTCCGTCCTCCGATTGCGGATACGGGACAGACCTTGGCGCACAATCCGCATCCCGTACACAGATTCATATCTATTGAAACCTGACCGTTAACCGTTATGAGCGCAGGACATCCCACCTCTTTAATACATTTTTTACAATTAATGCACCTTGCTCCGTCCACAGTGCATTTATCCTTTGGTTTTGTAATGGCGATACATGGTGATCTAAAAATGATGGCCTTGACACCTTCTGTTCCGGCAGCCTGTTTAACCGTTTCCACGGACTTCTTAAGATCCAGAGGATCTACCGTCACTATACTCCTGACTCCTATTCCCTCAAGTACTTTGGCGATATCTACCTTATCAACGATATTGCCCATCATGTTCCGTCCGGTTCCCGGATGCGGCTGGTGTCCTGTCATCGCAGTTGTGGAATTATCAAGTACACAAAGGATCATATCCGCCTCGTTATACACAGCGTTAACAACGCCCGTCATTCCCGATGCAAAGAAGGTTGAATCACCTACGAATGCAAAACAGACCGAATCAGGGTCCGTATGCGCAAATCCCTGTGCCATCGTGATGCCTGCCCCCATGCAAAGGCATGTATCCACCATATCAAGCGGCATCGCATTTCCAAGTGTGTAGCATCCTATATCCCCGCAAAAAACCGCTTTTCTTCCCTCCATTGCCTTCTTAACGGCATAGAATGATGCCCTGTGCGGACAGCCCGCGCAAAGAACAGGAGGTCTGAGCGGAAGCTTAGGTGCATCGGATGTATCTATCAGTTCCCGGGAAAGCTCCGTTCCAAGATAACCGCTCAAAATCCCGGCAGCCAGCTCAGTACTCATTTCACCGTTATGCGGAACCATCCCGTCAAGCTTTCCATGAACAGTTACATCCAAATGATGTATCCCAACGGTTTTGAGTAGCTGTTCTTCTATATAAGGACTGAGTTCCTCTATACACAAAACTTCACTTACATCTGACAGAGCATCTGTCATGAAACTTTCGGGAAAAGGAAACGCAGTCGCAACCCTGATGACCTTTATATCATCCATGTCGCCTATACACTCTTTTACATATGTATAGCTCACACCGGATGTTACTATTGCTTTTTTTGATGTACCTGTAACATTATTAAAACGATATTTCGAAAACTCCTGACCAATCTTTATATTTCTTTCCTCGATCAGTCCGTGATTCATATATGAAAGCTTCGGAAAGATCACCCATTTGCGGGAATCCTTTATAAATCCCTCATACTCTTTGGGAGTGTATGAACCGGGAACGTCGATCGAAGCATATGCATGACATACTCTTGTAGTAGGTCTGAAAAGAACCGGTGTATGATACTTCTCAGAATACTCAAAAGCATCTCCGATCATGGCAAAAGCCTCTTCAGGTGTTGAAGGATCAAATACGGGTATCCTGCAGAAATCGGCAAACCGTCTGGTATCCTGTTCGGTCTGTGATGAGATCGGTCCGGGATCGTCTGCACTGACTATGACCAAACCACCTTTAACACCCACATATGCAAGTGACATGAGCGGATCTGATGCTACATTTAAGCCCACCTGTTTCATGGTAACAAGGGCTCTTGCTCCACTGTATGCCGCAGCAGCCGCAACTTCAAGCGCAGACTTCTCATTGACCGACCACTCAAGGTGAATGCCTTCATGCGGATACTTTGAAACCGTCTCTATGATCTCGGAGGACGGAGTTCCGGGATACCCTGCTACCAGATTCACACCCGCAGACAGTGCTCCCAAGGCAATGGCTCCGTTACCCATAACATATTCTTTCATCTGTCACCTCTCTATTTCTGGTATATATAACATATCACTGTTCAAATGTATATAGTCATCAATTCCCTGTTACAGATCCCGTTTCTTATCTACCACTGATTTTCCTACCCATTTCTTTTTGTACCAATAGTACATTACTATAAGACCGCGGATACATTCATCTGTGGCTGTTCCGGCATAGATTCCGGCTACACCCACTCCCAGCACAACTCCGACCACATATCCCGTTGTAAGTCCGAGTCCCCAGTTACACAGCAGCCCCATTATCAACGGAAAAACATATGCCCCTGCAGCCTTAAGGCTGCTTACAAAGGTCATATTAAGGCATCGACCCGTCTCTACAAATATATCTGCGATCATTATCATCTGTCCAAGTATGATTATGTTTTGATTATGTGTAAAGAACTGCAGGGTATAACCGCACAGGATCGCATTGGCAGAAGCAAGAGCTATCGTTATCGGCATTGATGTCCTTAAAGTTTTGAATACTCTCTTATATGCTTCATCCTCTTTACCTGCACCCACAAGATGTCCGGTTATTATCTGTGTTGACATGGCACATGCATTTGAAAATATCATCGCAAAAGAGATAAGCGAGTTGCAATATGCTCTTGCATTCACCGCATCATTGCCCATCGCATTTACAAACGAAAGAAGTGTTGTCTGATACAGGTTATATGTAAGATTCTCACCTGCGGTAGGAAGACCTATCTTTATCATCTTGACAAGAAGCCTTCCGGGAAAAGGCTTAAGATAGCGCAATGCAAGCTGTCCTGTCTTTGTTATATAGAAAAAGATAATAAGCGATATCACCGCAAGCAGTCTCGCCGCAACTGTCGATATAGCCACCCCCGCGACTCCCATTTTCAAAAAAGTCAGGGGCCCGTAGAGAAAGAGATAATTACCGCCTATGTTGATTATATTTATCGCAAAGGTTGTCCACATTCCGATCTTGGTGTATCCGTTACACCGCATGATCTGAAGCATGACATTGAACACAGCCGTGAGGAACCCTCCGCCGCCGACTATATAAATATAGATCATTGAGTACGGCCGCATTTCCGGCGATACATGAAGGAAGTTCATTATAAGCGGATTGGCTGCGCAAAAAATACCGCTTATTATAATGCCGTTAACAAGATTAACAACAACCGCAAGCGTATATATCATGTTCATCTTGTCATACTGTCCGGCGCCAAGGTATTGGGCAACAACCACACTGGTTGCCGTTGCTATAACATTGAACAGAATGTTCATCATGAACATGATCGTATTGGCATTTCCGACTGCACCCACAGCATACTCATCATAGTGGCTTAGCATAAGCATATCCACATTATTGAGCATAGTGTTTAGGAAGAGCTCAAGAAACATAGGACCGGCAAGCATCAGCAGCGGTGTTTTTTCGTCAATAACTATTGCCTTTTTTTTATTCATATTTCTTCTTTCATACGAAACATATCCGGGGTATTCTGATCAGTCCGGTTTTTTCTGTCTTCCATTGCAGGTACGATCTGTACCAGGATTATCGCAACAAGCATTATAACCGATCCGATCGATTCACGAAGAGTCATTCTCTCATGCAGCATTACCACTCCGCCAAGCACCGCAAATACCGCTTCAAAACTCAAAATTATTGAAGCCGGCGCAGGATCCGCATACTTCTGGCCTATCATCTGTGAAGTATATCCCATGCCTCCGGATACAAAGCCACAGTAGAGTATCGGCGCTATTGCCGCAATTACCGCTTCCTTCGAAGGATTCTCAACGATGAAGGCAAGAACCGTTGAGATGACTGACGCTGCCGCAAACTGTATTGCCGAGATTGTTATCGGATCTCCTGCTTTGGCAAAATGATCGCAGCATAAAATATGGCAGCTGTAAAGAAGCGCACATACAAGCATCATGAGATCACCCTTAGTGAAGCTCAGCCTCTCATTCACACACAGAAGATACATTCCGACTACACCGATAACGACAGCCAGCCATACAAGCCATGGATTCCTCTTCTTAAACAACACAAAAGAGATTATAGGCACAAACAGCATATACATTGCTGTAATAAAGCCTGCCTTTCCGGCAGATGTATACACTATTCCCATCTGCTGAAAAAGTGTTGCCGCTACAAGAAAGCAGCCGCAGCATACGCCTCCTTTAAGCGTTGCTGCGGAATCTGTTTTATCTGTCCCGTTCTTTTCTGCTTTCTTAACCGTTCGTAATATAACTGCGATAAATCCGATAAATACGGCTGATATTATCTCTCTTGCAGCCGTAAATGTCACAGGACCTATATCCTCCATACCCATACGCTGCCAGGCGAATCCCATGCCCCAGATAGTTGCCGTAAAAACAAGGATAAGGTTACCTGTAAGCTTCCTGTTTTTCATTTTATTTCCCGGTCACTTCCTCAAATTCTTTAATGATCTCTTCAGATGGTTCGGGTGTTTTGCGGCTTACAACTATAATAAGGATAAGGCTTATTATAAATCCGGGAACCAGCGAGTAAAGACCTGTTACTGCCGAAAGCGTAGCACCTGCGGCAATGGGAATATAATCCCATAGAATAACAACTGCAGCGCCCGAAATAATACCTGCCAGAGCTCCCTGAAGATTGGTTCTCTTCCAGAACAGAGACATAAGTACAAGAGGACCGAATGCAGATCCAAAGCCTGCCCATGCATCAGATACAAGAGCCATTATGGAGCTGTCGGGATTCCATGCGATCGCTATTGCAAGGAAAGCCACTATAACAACTGTGATCCTTGAAAGCTTAAGGACGCTTAGCTCATCCGCATCCTTCTTAAATATACCCTTATACAGATCCTCTGCAACTGCCGAAGAAGTAACAAGAAGCTGTGAATCAGCCGTTGACATTATAGCTGCCAGAATGGCACAGAGGAAAATACCTGCTATAAACGGAAGTCTGTAATCTTCTATAAACAGCTTCTTGATCATTTCTATAAACACGCTTTCGCTGGATGCCGCACCTTCTACACCAAGTAACTCGGGAGCAAGATAAGCTCTTCCGACCACTCCGATTATGCAGGCAAAAAGAAGCGAAAGAAGTACCCATGTAATGCCTACCACCTTTGATTTGGTAAGTTCCTTCTCATCCTTAATAGCCATAAAACGCACAAGAATATGAGGCATTCCGAAATAACCTAGTCCCCATGCCAATGAAGAAATAATGGATACAGCCTTTATAGGCGCTCCGTTCTCCTGCATAAGGTTGGTAAAGGATACAGGATCAACGCCTGTACTTGAAAGTATCGAATTCAGATTCTCTCCTCCCATAAGCATATATGCCATGATGGGAATTGCCAGCAACGCTATAAGCATCAGAGTTCCCTGAATAAAATCCGTGGTACATACAGCCAGGAAGCCACCCATAAATGTGTAAACCAATATTACCAGCGCACCTATAATAAGTGCCGTATGATAGTCGATACCGAATATCGAGTTAAACAGCTTACCTCCCGAAGCAAGAGCCGATGCGGTATAAACAAGGAAAAAGATTACGATAACAATCGATGATGCACCCAAAAGAGCCTGTTTATCATCCTTGAACCTGTTCTGAAAATACTCCGGAAGCGTAAGTGAATTATTGGCCTTTATGGTGTACTTTCTTAATCTTCCGGCAACAATAAGCCAGTTAAGCACGGTACCTATGAAAAGCCCTATTCCTATCCATGCCTGTCCCGTTCCCATCATGTAAATGGATCCGGGAAGACCCATAAGAAGCCAGCCGCTCATGTCCGATGCCTGTGCCGACAGTGCCGCCACAAAACCGTTAAGATTACGTCCTCCGAGGAAGTAGTCCTCAGTGTTGTTGTTCTGCTTCATGCACATAGCTCCTATGATCACCATCATAATGAGGTATGCAAAGAAAGCAACCAATACAATTCCGCTTGATGTTCCTGTCATAGTCAGTTCCTCCCACTTTTTTGTCATAATGGATACCGTATGTGTTGGCTTCCTTACGACTTTTTCTTTTTGTTTTGTCTTACTCCTAATGCTTATACATCATCTTTAACATCTGCATCTTCCAGCATGTCAAAGGTAAGTATCGTATCATCCTCTATATCAACAGCGGCAATCTTTCCCATAACCTCATAAAGCTTATCGGGCGATATCCCGGTTCCCGGTCTTTTAAAGGTCAGCATTGAATCTGTTATCACCGTACCCTTGGGAATACTGCCGTCTGACACTATTGAACGTCTTGCATTCTTCCTTGCTGTCATCTCGGTCTCCAGGCAGTTAAGCGCTCCGTTACCGCGTATCATATCCAGCTCCCCGATCGCAGCAAGTATCCTTCCTGCATCCTCCGGATCCATTGCGTGATAATGATCGTTGCCCTTAAGCGTTTTATCAAGAGTGAAATGCTTCTCTATAACCTGAGCTCCCAGATTATATGCGGTTTTGATGACATCACAGTTATCTGTAGGCTTCGTATGATCCGAATATCCTATATACAGCTCCGGAAACTGTCTCTTAAGAGACAATATCTTAAGGAGATTGGCATCTTCAAGCGGTGTCGGGTATTCAAGCACACAATGAAGCAGTGCTATCGGCTGATCGCTCACACTTCTTATCGTATCAACAGCCGCCTCTATTTCCGGCAGATCCGATGCGCCTACAGACATGAGTATAGGTTTATTCTTTTTTGCCTGATGCTCTATAAACGGAAGGTTGGAGAGATCCGAAGACGATATCTTATATACCTCCATCAGCTCATCAAGATAATCGGCACTGTCATAATCAAAAGCTGTTGACAGGAATTCGATACCTGTCTCGTCGCAATATTCCTTAAGTTCCTTATACTCTTCATAACCGAAGCTGTCAAACTTCTTAAAGAGCTCATACTGCGATGTTGTGGGTTCCTCGGTTATATCCCAGTAATAAGGTGATGCCTTGGCTGCCAGCGTTCCTGCTTTATAAGTCTGGAACTTTACTGCATGTATCCCTGCCTCTTTGGCCTTAAGGATCATGTGCTTTGCCGCTTCCATGGGGGTAATGCCTTCCTTGGTGGCGATATCATAATAATTCACTCCGATCTCCGCTATCAGGACGAACTTTCCCTCTTCGAGGCGTTTCATAATCGTGCTTCTGTGATTCCCGTTTTCGTTTTCACTGAAAGTGTTGCTGTTACCGTTACTGTCGCTATCCATGTTTTCCTCCGTGTTAGTCTCCTTTTCATTTAAAATAAATATTTATCCTTTTTAATACGTCAGCGCCACAATATTTCTACCGCAAACCCGGCCCACTCCGCCAAGCTAACTGCTACTGCGACTATGCTTCCGGAATATTCAACCAACGATTCTTTCATATCCCGAAAGCAAAGTCTCCGTACGCAGTGGATCTTGACTTCGTTCCTGCCTTAACGGTTTGCTTGCAGAAGTATTGTGTCGCTTCCTTACATCTCCGGCATCTGTCAGTCAGCTGTTAATCATCATAAAAATATGATTTTAACTCTTGATCACATGATTTGAAGCCAACAACAATCCTAAGTACGATCAGCGGATCACGTCGCAGATAACAGATGTTCGGAAATCCACCGTGCATAACCTGTCTCGTAGAACCGCATCAGCTCATTGATCTGCCCGTTAAACTTCTCATCGCGCTCCTCTTCATGCGCCAGTATCTTCTCTGCCTTTGCCATGAGATAAAACAGGTCTATCTCGAATCCCACATCCTTTATTGTCTTAAGATATGCCGCACAGGAATGTATGTTGTCCGTCTCACCGAAATCACGTATAAGCTCGGGAAGTTCTTCATAGCTGTGTACCTTGGTTATACCGTCTATGAGTTCGAACGGAACATCTCCGAAAATTAACGACTTTCTCCCAAGCAGCGCCTCCTCATAGGCTGTGGTTCCCACTATCGTGACCACACCCTTTGCATTCATTATCCAAGGCTTGGGATCATGATAATGGTTTACCTGCACCAGCCGTACATTATGCAGCTGGCGGACTCTCTTATAAAATTCCACGCTTCTTTCACCCAGCATGGCCTGATGCTCTTTCACATAGAGCCACCATCCTACGGGAAGAGACTTTGATACTGCTTCTATAAGACTTAACTCATCAACATAGTACGATGCTTTAACGAACACGGTCGATTCGGGAATAAGGTGAAGCGGCATATATACGTAATCCTCACCCTCAAGCGGAGCTTCGAAGAGTCTGTTCTTCCCCATGAACTTCCTTCGCAGTGTCATCACCTGCCAGTAATGCCTTATGTACGGCAGACTGGGCGCGTACAGGAGCCGGTTCGTTTTCTTAAGCTTATGATTTCCCTTTGCTATATCCATATCAAAGAAATAATGAAATTTGCCCCTCATCACCCTCAGTATCCAGATG
>JAEEGL011542261.1_pt1 | contig 10443 bp, 10 predicted proteins | sample 9134231 | NCBI WGS metagenome assembly JAEEGL01 (sample SAMN16246548, study PRJNA631951) | gut metagenome | biome: gut microbiome; feature: rumen; material: fiber-attached | host: Bos | place: Iran: Karaj | collected 2018-10 | reverse complement strand
ATGAATTCTTTTGCTTAATTTTGCCGACGACTTTGATAAGCAACCCTGGTTACAAATAACTAATCAACAAGTCAACAACATTTAAAAATAAAGACTAGGTATCATAAACCTACAATAAAAATAAATTCTAACCAAAGTCAACCCAACTTACAACTAAGACCGAAAGTAGTCAACTAAAATCGTTAAACTACATTCCGACTCGTAGGGCAATGCTTTTGTCCTCTGGGAGCATTGCTTTTGGCCTCCGGGAGCAATGCTTTTGGCTTGTGTGAGCTATGTCATTGTCCTCGGGGTACATTCTTGCTGGAATGCGCAATAGATTAAGCAAAAAATGCTAGCAATGTCATCTTTTTCCATTTTATGATTTCCATTTTATGGAAAAATCATTATCTTTGTAAGCAAATAATAAAAATGAGTGTGGCAAACAAAAAAAAGTTCTCATTTCGGTTAAATTTTTCAGATTTCTCTCTATTATATAAATGTAACCCACAAAAAACATTTAGTAATGAGAAACAAAAGCTATACCGATGAGCAGTGGAAACTGAAAGTGAAGTACGACACCGCATTCGACAAGTTGTTCCTGAAGCAGGACTTCAAGTTCTATGCTACCTCCGTGCTGAAGCGTTGCCCCAACGGGCTGAACCTGAACACTGAGTTTTGTGACGTGACAGGTGAGATGCAGATTGTGTCGCGCTGTAAGATTTACGGCTACGACTTTTCTGCCGTCGACCATGTGATTGGCGACTACTACATGGGCGAGCATACAACCGACGAGATGGCGCACGTCCTGATAGACTACTTGCAAGAAAAGGACCCTGCCCTCTATGAGGAAATCAAAGAGTACGCCTTGTTTGTTGGCTGACGGCGTGATAATTATTAGTAACTTCAAATACCTTAAAAGAATATGAGCAATTATATTGTATTAAGTTTGATGGCTAAACGGCAAGAAGATGCTGAGAAACTGGCCTTACGTGCTTCTGAGTTGTTGAAAGAGCTGGACCCAGATGACCAGCGGGGTGTGCATTTTGATCAGTTCCTAACCCCTGACAAACGCGAAAGAGGCATCGATTTTGCCAGCTATATCGACGAGAAGTTAGAGCTTGCCGACAAGGTCATAAAAGGTGTCGTTGCGACGTTTCCGGAGATGAAATTGCGATATTATGTGACGAGCGAGGGACCATTGGCGGCAGCCTGTATTTCGAGAGATGGCAAGCTAGTGGGGATAGAACTGTGGGAAACGGTGGTTTACATAGAAGACGCGGATGACTACCAGCGTGTACTGGCCTATCTTCAGGATGATCCTGAGATAGAGGTGGAACGTTCGCTGTATCGACACAGTCCCCTGTCTCTGGGATGGGAATATGATCATCTGACTGAGGAGGCGTTGAACGACAAGCGGCTGCAACAGCTAAGCGAGCATTTTCCAGAGATGACTATCAAATGCTTTAAATACGACGTCTCAGGAGAGCAATACGGAGATTTATGGTCTTCGGTTGCCGTCGCTACCATCCGAAACGGAGAGCTTCAATGGACAAACGAATTTAGCCAAGAGATCAAAGAGCTATTACTTTTCTTCGGATGTAGGAATGTTAAGGGCATCTCGTCGTATGAGGAGATTCTTTTCCACAGTGATCAAATACCCCAAAGCATCAAGGACGATGCTCATGAAGATGCCCAGCCCTATGACGGACCGTCTCGGGTTGTGAAGCCAGGAGACGATTTCGATGACCTCCCGTTTTAAACAGACTGAAGGCTCGCTTGAAAGATTCTGCCTTTATCTGCAGTTCATTAATCGTTCTTCCATTCACACTGCTTTTATGCTCCTATGCCATCGCGGCATAGGAGATTTTTTTTTGAAAAAAAGTTACCCTATTCTTTGAATTTTTTCAGATTATTCCCTATATTATAGATGCAATCAATTTCAAATATACGTAGTATGGACACAACAACCATTCGCACCAAACAGGGAAGACACCCATTAAAAAATACTTTGTTATTTTGGTGCTTTCATGTTTTTTCTCTATCTTTGTATGCAGAAACCTGTATCAATTAAGGGCCTAAGAACGATTCGTACAAGCATTTGTGTGAAGCTAACAAAAATGGAATAAATGGAAATTCTCGGTATCATAGCAATCATCATTATAGGACTCTTAGCCTTTAGTCTTCTTGGCTGGGGGCTGAAGATTGTCGGTTGGATCTTTGACTTTCTGGGTGAAGGCTGCTCAACGTCGTGGGGTTGTCTCATCTGGATTATCGCCATCGTCATTGGTCTGATGGCAGTGCTATAACAAAACATTATAAACGAACATTTAACTTAAAACCTCACGATGTATAGGGAATCGTAAAAAGCTTATGTGGAAAAAAACGACGGACAAGGAAAAAATAGGCAATTATGTGTATGGTTTGGCTATTCCCGTTCATGGTTCAACATATATAGTTAAATATGTTGGCCAAGCTAGCAATGGTAATGACAGATGCTTCCAACACGAGGAAGAGGCAAAAAAATATTTGGCAGGAGGTGGGACTTCCAATGTGAAGAAAGTTGAAATGATTAATTATTACGCATCAAATGGAAACTTTAAAATAGTCATTTTGGCGCATAAGATACCGACAGATCTATTGGATACTATGGAGAACATTTATCGGCAAATGGCAGACCATGGGACTTTGTTATTTACAATAAGTCAAGATGAAATAGTATTTGAGAATAATCTTACAAATATTGCTTATACACATAATAATAAGGTAAAAGTAGGGGAGATGAAGGTTATTCCAATGACTGTTATGCAAATTGAAAATATATATGCCAATAGGATTTACCTTACCAGTGATATTATTGCTAAAAAACTTGGCACAGAACGTAAGGTTTTATATGCGCTCAATCGTCCGGGGATACGTTCTGATGACATTATAGGTTGGTGGCGTTTTGGAAAAGCGAGCTTAGCATCCATTGAGTGGATTGTGCTTGTCGGTAATAATGACATGATAGAATATGTTTTTTCTAGAAAAGATATTACTTTTATTCCTGACGTGTCTGGTGATAAGAAAGGATTTAAAACCATTGGACTGAAAAATCACATAGACAAACTTAAACAAGAAAATGGAGATCCTTGTTTTGATGTAGGTGGTAAAGGATGGGGTCGAAAAGGCTTTAGATATCTATAGCATTTGATAGATATGCCAAAGCAAACAAACATATACCATTAGGCGTTTTAATCTTCTTTATTTTTTGCTAATTCGAACTTGTAGAAGAATTCGAACGCAAATTGGACATTAATGTGGAAAATGTTCTTTAAAAGTATCGAGAAAATCACACTGGATGTAGATTTGGCACATTTTTGAAAAGCGAAGAAAAAAAGGAACTGATCAAAAAAGTTTGCAAGCCTGAAATAAAGAACCGCCCGCCTATAGGCGGGCGGTTCCGTAATGTATCTGCTTTTTTATAGATGGACTCCATTATGCCTTATTCTGCTTTAATACTTCCTCTGACATCAGCGAAGGACCAACTGCCACGTTCCTCCCTTATGCATACTACATTTTCCCCATTGCCAAAATCATATTTTTTCCATATCACATTGTCAATACCATCGAGAAAATCAAGAGCATCTGGGACTTCACATCCATAAGGGCCTTCAGCGTGGCACTTCTTTAGGTCTTCGTCCTGAATGTCGTACCAATTGTATTTGTCCAACAGAAGATTGCATTTGTTCACAAAATATCGGCCTATTGATGGGTCTTCAATCAAGAAAAGTATTCGGCAGAAAAGACCAGAGTAATAAGCGTAAAATAGTTTCTTCTTTGCATCTTTCTGATCTTTCCATGTTTCGTACAGGCTTAAGTCGCCTTTGTTTGCTTGGCAAAATGTAAGGATTGGCAAGATACGCTTGCGCAAAGAGATAACGTTGGTTTCCATAATTGTTATAACGATTCACCTAATTACATCGTGAGGTTTTAAGTTAAATGTTCGTTTATAATGTTTTGTTATAGCACTGCCATCAGACCAATGACGATGGCGATGATCCAGATGAGGCAACCCCACGACGTAGAGCAGCCTTCGCCCAGGAAATCGAATATCCAACCGAGGATTTTCATTCCCCATCCTAGGAGGCTGAATGCAAAAGGATAACGATGATGAGTGCGATGATACCGAATATTTTCATTGATGCTGAGTTTATATCATTTTTTGATAGATGTTGCAAAGATAACATTTTTCTTGCATAATATAGTAAATCTCTGAGAAAAAATCAAAAAATGGACAATTTTTTTCGTGTTGTTTACTAATTGACCAGCAGGATGTTGGTTTGGAAATAAAGAGCTTTTGAAAAAAAGTAGCGTAAAGTTTGTATTTTTCGTGGAATTAGACTATATTTGCAAAGGAATAAGAAAAAAGAAACCTAAACACATTTGTTGACTAACAAAAATGGCAAAAGAACTTGTATTTAAACTCGGGGGCGTGCATTTTGATCAGATCCTAACCCCTGACGAACGCGAAAGAGGCATCGAGTTTGCAGCTATATCGACGAGAAGTTAGAGCTTGCCGACAAGGTCATAAAAGGTGTCGTCGCGACGTTTCCAGAGATGAAATTACGCTATTATGTGACGAGCGAAGGACCATTGGTGGAAACCTGTGTCTCGAGAGACGGCAAGTTGGTGGAGATTGAACTATGGCAAACGGTGCTGCACTTGGAGAACACGGATGACTATCAGCGTGTTCTGGCCTATCTTCAGACTGATCCTGAGATAGATGTGGTACGCTCGCTGTATAGACACAGCCCCTTGTCGCTAGGATGGGAATATGATCATCTGACTGAGGAGTCGCTGAACGACAAGCGGCTGCAACAGCTTAGCGAACATTTTCCAGATATGACCTTCAAATGCTTTAAATACGATATCACAGGAGAGGAATACGGGGATTTAGGATCTTCGGTTGCCGTCGCTACCGTCCGAAACGGAGAATTTCAATGGACAAACGAATTTAGCCAAGAGATCAAAGAGCTATTACTTTTCTTCGGATGTAGGAATGTAAAAGGTATCGCGTCATATGAGGAGATTCTTTTCCATAGTGATCAAATACCCCAAAGCATCAAGGACGATGCTCATGAAGATGCCCAGCCCTATGACGGACCGTCTCGGGTTCTGAAGCCAGGAGACGATTTCGATGACCTCCCGTTTTAAACAGACTGAAGGCTCACTTGAAAGATTCAGCCTTTATCTGCAGTTCGTTAATCGTTCTTACATTCACACTGCTCCTATCCTCCTATGCCATCGCGGCATAGGAGGTTTTTTTTTGAAAAAAGTAACCCTATTCTTTGAATTTTTTCAGATTATTCCCTATATTATAGATGCAATTAATTTAAAACATACGTAATATGATCACAACAACTATTCACACCAAACAGGGAAGACATCCAATAAAAAAATACTTTGTTATTTTGGTGCTTTCATGTTTTTTCTCTAACTTTGTATGCGGAAACCTATATCAATTAAGAACCTAAGAACGATTCGTACAAGCATTTGTGTGAAGCTAACAAAAATGGAATAAATGGAAATTCTCGGTATCATAGCAATCATCATTATTGGACTCTTAGCCTTTAGTCTTCTTGGCTGGGGGCTGAAGATTGTCGGTTGGATCTTCGACTTTCTTGGCGAGGGCTGCTCCACGTCGTGGGGCTGTCTCATCTGGGTTATCGCCATTGTGATTGGTCTATTGGCTGTTTTGTAGTACCATATTAAATAAGTAATAGAAGAATATGACAACAGAACAAATGCGACAGAAAGGGGCTGAGGCCCGTAAGGCTGCTAAGGCATTGCAACAAAAGTTGCAAGCGGTAACAGATCCAGAAGAACGGAAACAGTTGGCGCGACAAATGAACGAACTGTTCAACGAAGCCAGCCAGTTGAGGAACGAAGCAAAGTATCGACATGGAATGGAAGAGAGTATTGAGCGAGAGTTCCTCAGTATCCATGCAAACTTGGAAGACGACTAATGGCCTCAAAGACGAGAGGTAATGAGTGGTAAAGATAAATACTAAGCGAAATAAGTGGCTTCCTGTTTGGTCTTTCACTCAAGAAATGCTATCTTTGCATCGAACAGAATTAATTAAGAAAACCTAAACAAAATAAGAACCTCTCGATGTATAGGGAAATCGACGAATGAGTTATGCCTTTAAGAATATCAAAAAACATAATGCCGTCTTATACCTACAGACAGGTCATGGAAACTGATTATCAGTCGCTTTGGGAAGGGGCGCAAAAGTATGTAGAACATCTTGCCCAAGTGCAAGCTCAAATCATCGATGTCCTTCCAGAGTACAAGAGTTTGTTGCCAAACGAGTTTATTGAGTTAAAGGAGAAAAAGATGCAGGTGAATCTACTCAACTATATTCGTTTATGCTCAATTTACACCTTTGCAGACAAAGCATTTCAAACCCTCGACAAACTCTGCCGTGATTTGGTTGATTCGGAAAAAAAGCAAGACCACGAAGGCATTGAAGATCTGATTCAAAAAATTGTTGCACTTTGCAGCACTTCTTTGGATGATTTCATTACAGATGCCGTAACAGGATTTCTACGCCTATGCGCAAAGGGGCAGGAGTTGAGAGAAAAAACTATTATCTCAGATTGGATTGTCTTCAAGATAGAGGGTGGCACTTGGTCGTTCGCTGATATTGTCGGTACAATCGACAATCAGGGTATGTGTGATGAGGGACTATGGCATGATGCCATTCAAAACAAAGACCCAAAGGCTGTAAGTGTCGGCACACTCCTGGATAGTAATGAAATGATACGAATATACTAAAACTTGAACCTCGACGACTAACGGCCTCAAAAACGAGGTGATGAGTGAATACAGATTAATTCCAAAATGTAAATAACGGTGACATTTAGTGTAATAAGAATGGAATGAGTGGTAAAAGATAAATACTAAGCAAAATAAGTGGCTTCCTATTTGGTTTTTCACTCAAAATATGCTATCTCAGCATAAACTTAATAACGATAAATAATAAAATAATATGAAAGGACTATCTAAATCGCGTTATACCACCTTCTGCCAGTGCCCAAAGAATCTCTGGCTGAAGATCTTTAAGCCCGAGGAGGCTACAGAGGACGAGGGCCAGCAGGCACGTTTTGAACGAGGCAACCAAATCGGCGACCTGGCTATGGGACTCTTTGGCGACTTTAAGGAGGCTCATGCGGAGAAGGCCGATGGCAGTCTTGACCTAAGCAAGATGGTGGAGCAGACACGCCAGTGGATGGATGAGGGGGTGCAGAACATTTGCGAGGCGTCGTTCAGTTGTGAGGGCGGCTATTGTGCCGTTGACATTCTTCGCAAGGATGGTGACGGATGGGCCATCTACGAAGTGAAGAGCACTAGTTTTCCTAAATTCAACGGGCAGGAGTCGAAACTGGAGAAATATGCACCGGACTTTGCCTACCAGAAATGGGTGCTGACACAATGCGGCGTCAATGTCACAGGTACTTATCTGGTTTGTTTGAACAGCGACTATGTAAGACTGGGTGAACTTGACATCCAGCAATTCTTCGTCATCAACGACATGAAGGAGATGGTGGAGAATGAATACCTAAAGGTGCCGGCACGTGTGAACCAAGCCATGAAGATCATCAACAACGAGCAGGAACCCGAAGCCGAACTTTCGGAATGTTGCATGAAGCCTTACGGCTGTGCATTCTGGGACTACTGCAAGCAAAAGCATGCTGTGCCAATGCCTTCGGTGTTCGATGTCTATGGAGGCAAGGGCCGAGGAGGCTTTACCTTTAAGAAGAAACTGGACTGCTATCATCAGGGCCTCATCACATTCGAAGATTTGCGCACGAAAGGTATTGGCCCCATTCAGAACATGCAGATTGAGGCGGCATTGACGGGGAAGGAGTTCATCAATCCCGAAGGTATTCGCAAGTTCCTTGATAAGTTGAGCTATCCGCTTTATTTCCTTGACTTTGAGACCATGCAGGATGCCGTGCCGCAATATGATGGTGCGAAGGTCTATGCACAGATCACCTTCCAGTACTCCCTGCACATTAAACAAAATGAGACTGCCCCTTATGAGCATCGCGAGTTCCTTGCTCCCAGCGACGGCAGCGACCCACGTCGGGCTTTGGCAGAACAGCTCTGCAAGGATATTCCCAAGGATGTCTGTACGTTGGCATATAATAAGATGTTCGAGTGCGGACGCATACGCGAGTTGGCGGTTTTGTATCCCGACCTCGCTTCGCACTTGTTGAACATTGCCGATAACATCAAGGATTTGATAGACCCATTCCGTGCCGGTGACTACTATGTTCCCGCTATGGGAGGCTCGTTTAGCATCAAGAGCGTGCTGCCTGCCCTCTTCCCCAATGATCCCGAACTGGACTACCATAACCTCGACGACCGTTGCCAGAACGGTAGTGATGCGATGACCATCTTCCCTCGCATCAAGGATATGGAGCCGGCAGAAGCTGAAGCCAGTCGTGAAGCCCTCCTCCACTACTGCAAACTCGACACCTGGGCCATGGTGAAGGTGTGGGAGAAATTGAAAGAAAAAGCCATTTGAATTTTTCTAGCGAAGTGACTATGTTTTTAAGAAAACAGTTTATTATCTATACAGACTTATGAATACAATTGAATTATTTAGCGGGATGTTACAAGAAGGCAAAGAAGTTTTCTTGTCAGCAGAAGATCTTTTAACAATGTTCAACAGGAACAATTCAAAAAACGCAGAACTCCTTGACTATATAGGAAAGAAAAATCTATTTGAGATAATTGGTAAAACAAGGAACGAGGGGGTTCACAGTCGTTTCATTGCCGAACTGCTATCTGGAGAATTCTTCAATGGGCAATCTCGTGAATCAACTCTATTTCACTTCTTGGATTTGCTTCTTTACAGGTCGGCTATAGAAAACAAAACTACAGAGATAAATGAGCATCTTAAGAAGAAAATACTTACACGTTCTGTTTTGATTGAAAAAGTCAAGCCTGTTTGTGAGCTGTATGTTAAGGACTATCAGAAAATGTACGGTGTCAACAACACTAATAGTATAGAATCCGACGATCGTATAGATATATATTTAAGGTATAAATTAATAAAACCTATAGCAGGACGAGACACGCTGGAGATATTCATTGAGAATAAAGTCAATAGTTCCGAGTTTGATTCTCAGACGCTTCGTTATTTCGAGGCATGTGACAATGGAGGACACAAACGCCCCTTCCAATTGTTTATATTCCTGACTCCCCAACCCCTTCGCGATATGGAGGATTATTATGGTTTGGACAAAAAAGACAAACCCACTTGTCCTCACTATATCCATATTTGCTATCAAGATATTCTGAACTATATCATAGAGCCGTTGATGAATGATGACAGCTTGGAAGATGACAAGAAGGCAATGTTAAAGGAATATGTCAGCTGCCTTGAACTACCCGCTATGCCGGATGTAGATTCGCAGGTTCCTGGCAATGATCTTTCCATTATGGCTATTAGTTCAAGAGAGAGAAATCTGGTGAAAACCTTTATGGAAGATGCCATCAATCGCAGAGTTATCAACAAGGCTATTGAGGCGAAACTGGATGAACCACTCTATTCGGTAACATCAATGGGCGAATTGTTCAATGCTACTGAGGCAATGAAAGAGGCAGTCAAGTTGCTGGCAGGTAATATCAAACCACTGGTATTGTTGAAGAAAGTCAACGATTGCGCAATAGTTGGTCCGCAAAATGGTGCAAAACCATATCTTGTTTATTCTCCGGATGCTTGGCGCACACCAGACAAAAAGTTATGCAAATACTTGCCAGTCGACGATTTGTATGTATATTCAGGTAAGGTCTATGTTTCGCTCAGACCGGCTGTAAATGCCGCCATAGAGGGCTATAAGAAAAAACACCATAAGTCCAACGAAGAGCTTGTCAGCGATTTCAGTGCTGTATTCTCAGGCAAAGGTGGTGGTATCCCACTTGTCTCTGAAAAGAAACAAAATGGGAATGACGAGACAGACATAAAAGGTATTTTCATACGAAAAAACATTCCCGTAGAACGTCTGCAGAAAATCAATGACGTACTAGGTGAACAGTTCTCAGTAAAACCTATCGACAATGAGTCATATAATGCTTTGATGTGCTGTAATGTACCGCTATACCACGGTAAACCTGTCGAAAACGGTTTACCAAACGAGCTTGAAAAGTTAGTAGTAGTTTTTAATGGTTATTGGAACTACGAACAAGTATGTGATACTCCCTTCTTCTTCAGAAAAGATATTGTTGACGACAGGATTCTTAATATCAACAAGATAAAGGTTTTTGACGATCACAACCTTATTGAAAAGTGCAAAGACACTTCCCTTTTGCTTGATTTCTTCAATAATAGGAGGAACCTCATTCTCTCTGTATACAAAGTCATGCTTGAAGCAGAGTCGGATAAAAAGGTTTATGAAGAAAAGCTTTCT
>JAEEGL010352970.1_pt1 | contig 10443 bp, 6 predicted proteins | sample 9134231 | NCBI WGS metagenome assembly JAEEGL01 (sample SAMN16246548, study PRJNA631951) | gut metagenome | biome: gut microbiome; feature: rumen; material: fiber-attached | host: Bos | place: Iran: Karaj | collected 2018-10 | reverse complement strand
CCTACAACAAGAACAGGTTCAGGTACAACGATCTCGAGGAGATGAAGGTCCTCGACAGGGTCCACACCCTCGGTGACGGGACCCAGTGAACCCGGACGGGGCCCTCCGGGGTCCTGTCCCTTTTTTTGACACATCAGTTGGATGTATACGTGCATCCATTTTATTCCATTTTATATTAATAATCCGAGGTTCTACGTCGGCACGATGTCTGTTTCCGACGAGCAACGCATCCTCAAGAACCTCAGGCGGTCGGTCGAGACGTGGGACTTCGCGCTCATGGAGAAGAGCGTCGACCAGGCCCTCAAGGCCGGGATACCCGCGCAGACGATAATGGCCGAAGGCCTCGGCAAGGGCATGGAGCACGTCGGGGAGCTGTTCGACAAGGCCAAGATATACCTGCCGCAGGTGGTCGCCGCATCCAGGACCGTTCAGGGGGCGTTGGAGAGAATCGAGCCTCTGCTCGAGAGGGACGACGGTTTCTACAACGGGGTCATCGTCATGGGGTCTGTGCAGGGGGACATCCATGAGATAGGCAAGGCGGTGTGCTGCGCCATGCTCCGTGGCGCCGGATATAGGGTAATCGACTTGGGTGCGGACGTGTCTCCAGCGAAGTTCATCGAGGCCGCCAAGGAGCATTCTGCGGACGTGGTAGGGGCATCCGCGCTCATGACCACCACCCTTCCGATGCAGGAGCGCATAGTCAAGGCGGCGTCGGAGGACGGCTCGGGAGTCCTGATGATCTTCGGAGGGGCCCCGTGCAGCCAGGAATGGGTGGACAGAATCGGCGGCGACGGATATTCGGCGTCGGGGTCCGAGATAGTAGCTTTGGTCAACAGGCTATTGGATTAGAAACGTGGACAGAACTAACTATTTGGATTTTATTGACACCTAAATAATTTTTATATGTGCTGACGAATGGAGATGTGCGGTCGGAACACTCCGGCCGATGACGATTTCGCCTTTCCGTCTTGCATGGATGGAGGGCCGTCTCACGGGTCCGAGACGTAGCCATGCCTAAAAGAACGGCGTAAGACACAGCGACGTTCGCCGTACTTCCGAGCTTCGGCACGGAAGGGACCGCCCGAACTAACATTTCGCATTTGTTTTCCTCCTTCGGGCGGTTAGTTATATAAAGTCTTTGGTATGTGTTTTTTCATTACATATAAAACATTCGTTATTTTACCAATATTTAAATATAATTAAAAAAACTTGACTTATTGATGGCCGCGCGCAGATATGTCGACGTGTTCGAGGCATACGACCGCTTCACGCAGGGGACGAAGATGCCGGAGACAGAGTGGGATTACAATGTGGTCCCCAGCACCGCCGCTTTGATGAAGGACCGCTACGGCATACAGTTCGAGGGCGGCATAATCCCTGAGGATCCCGACCTGATCGACAACCTCTTCCTCGCCGGCGTGGACATGCTCATAAACACCGGCATCTACAACACCGACCTGGAGCGCGTGATGAAGGTCGAGGAGGACGAGATATACGAGGGCATCAAGATGGCCCCCAAGAAGCTCTCGCTCGGCAGCGGTAAGGACAGATGCAAATGCAAGGCCCGCCGCGGGAACTCGACGAGGAAGCCGATCGTCCAAGGCGGCCCCACCGGTGCTCCGATCACCGAGGAGGTATTCACCTCGCTGGTGGAGTCCTACGCCGCCGAGCCTATGGTGGACGCCTTGGTCAGCGGGGTCTTGGAGACCGTGGACGGGCACTCTGTGATAACCAACACCCCCTGGGAGGTCAAGGCCACCATGGCCGAGATAAGGTACGTCCGCGAGGCCTCGGCCAACGCTGGAAGGCCCGGGATGTCCATCTAGGGGCCGCAGACCCCTTTGTCGGCCGACGGTCGCCTGGCCGCCGGGCTCGGCAAGAACGGCATGGTCAGCAGCGATCCCCACGAGTGCTCCCAGCTCAACGAACTGAAGGTGGACATCTCCGTCCTGAACACGATATCGGGATGGCACTCCGCCGGAGACATAATTCTGGTGGAGCAGATGCCCATGTTCGGGGGATACGCAGGAGGGGCGGAGGAGACGGCCATATGCGACGTCGCCACGACCCTGGCCACGTTCGTCGTGTTCAACGGCGACATCCATCTGGATGGACCGATCCACATCAGGTGGGGGACCACTACCACCAGGGACACGCTTAAGGTCGCCGCGCATGTGGCCGCAGCCCTCGATTACAACACAGACTTGCTCCTAGCCAACCAGTACTACACCATGGCGGGCCCCTGCACTGAGATGTGCCTGCTGGAGACGGCTGCCCAGGCCATAGCGGACACCGCTTCCGGAAGGGAGATGCTTTCGGGCGTGGCCTCAGCCAAGGGAGTCGCCCTGGACAAGGTCACCGGGATGGAGGCCAGGATGCTCGGGGAGGCTTCCGCGGCCACCTGCGGCATGGATGTCCCCACTGTGAACGAGATCTTGGACAGGATAGTCTCCCGCTACGAGATGAACTTCTTCAACGCCCCGAACGGCAAGAGGTATCAGGACTGCTACAACGTCAACGATTCCACTCCGAACAACGAGTACCTGAACCTGTACGACAACGTTCTGGACATCCTTTCGGACTGCGGCCTCGGCTTCTGACTCGGAACAGGTCCACGCAGTCGCCGGCGCGGTCCAGGATTATGATTCCCGGGTCGGTCCGCGACCAGAGTTCTGCGTTTCCGCTTCCGGTGAGGACTCCGGCGAACGTCGCTCCAGCCCCGTGGGCGGAGAGATAGTCGGTAACGTTGTCCCCTATGTAGAGCAGCTCGGAGGGCGCCACCCCCAGCATCTCCGCGAATTCCATGGTGGCCTTCGGGGAAGGCTTGGCGTTGTCATAGGACGAGTGGTCCCTTCCCATGACGGCGTCGAGCTTCTCCAGGGCTCCAGTCGGGCCTAGGGCCCTGCGGGCGTATTCTAGGCATCCGCGGGTCAGTATCCCGGTCTTCAGGCCTTTCGACCTGAGGACGTCCAGGCATTCCAAGGATCCTGGGAACGGCCTTGCCTCGGAGACGTACTCCATCTCTATCGCGGCGAAGGCGCGGTCTATCTCGTCGCTTATAGATTCGAACTCGTCTCCACGTCCGTGGGATTCGAGCCAGTCTCTGATCGGGTAGCGCGGCCTCTTGACGTAGTCGCCGGAGTAGACCTCGTCGAATGGGACCCTGTGGGCTTCCACGACCTTTCTGTCGGCAGATGCAAGGCTGACATAGTCGACGCGGGTCTTCATGAAGGTCCCGTCCAGGTCGAACCCCACGGCTTTGATTCCCTTCATCATGCTATCATTCGTGAACCGGCGGCCACATCCCCCTGAGCCTCCCTCCCTCCCTCTCGGGGTCCATGGTGCTGACTTCGAGCCCTGGCACGATCATCCTGACCGTAGGGACGCCTATCTCTGGACGGGTGAGGTCCGCGGCGACCACCATATCGAACCCGCAGTCCATCAATCTTCCGAGCACGACCTCTATGTCGTCCAGTACGTACGGCGTCGATTCGTCCTTCATGTCCTCCAAGGCGGTCTTCTTCGGACGGTCGGAGAACCACAGGCGGTTGGCCTTCTTGATCTTCTCGTAGCCCATGTCCTGGGCGACCTTCTGGAGCTGGGCATTGATCTTGGACCCGTGTTTATGGGTGGCCCTGCTCTGCGCCACTTCGGTTATCGCCCTGATGGCGGCGATCTCCGGGTTCAAGTGGGTGCCCACGCCTATCGTGAGCATCTCTGGATCCTTGGTGACGGTGTCGTCGGCTGCAGCGCCGATGGTGGTCACCCCGAGGTCGGTGGTGAGGTCTTTGAGGTGGATCTCTATCCCCTTGTCGGCGAACTTGGCCAGCAGCCTTCCCGGGACGGAGTCCTCGTCCTCGACCACCACGTCGGCGGCGCAGGTCTCGTTGTATTCGGCTATGGACCAGGCGTCCCTCTCGATGTCTTCGAAAAGAGCATGCAGTATGGCCTCCTCCATGGTGTTCCCGGAGGCGATCCCGTTCGTATGCCATCTGAACAGCTGGTAGTCCCCGTCGGGCTCGTAGGGGTAGTACACTGCGCAGGCCGGGACCCAGACGGGGCATCCCCGGAACATCTCGAACCCCTCCGTCCAGGCTATCTGCTGCCCTTCCAGGTGGTCCAGCACCCTCAGGGGGAGGATCAGGTCGACGGGGTTCACGGTCAGCATGACCTCCTTGGCCTGCTCGTAGGTCCCGTATACTATCTCGTCGGTGTCTCTCTGCTCCGCGCAGTATCTTTCTATCGACTCCATGACGGCGGAGGCCTCGGCCTGGTCTGGGTCTGCCCCTTTCCCGTTGTAGAATTTGGGCTTTCCGAAGGCGGTCTCCTTACGGCGGACGGAGTACACAGGGATGCCCACGTCGTCTTTCCCTGTTATGTCCTCAGGGGCGTCCAGCCCTGCGTTCTTCAGAAGCGGCAGGACCTCGGAGAGGGTCTCCTGTGGAGGCTTTATGCGTATTCCGGACTCCGGGGAGTACTTCGGGCAGCGGTTCAAGGTCATCTTAGGCATTGTTCCGTCAAGGAGTCCCTTCCTACTTAATCGTGACCGGAAGGTTGTCAGGTGATGGTAGTAGCCCCCCTTCTGTTTCAGACGGCATTCAACTACGCGTTCTACCCGCCGGTCACGGGCCGTTCACCCCGGCTGTATGAACTTGCTCCGATGGGGAGTCGCCGTTTCACCAATTCTCCGGGAACGTCACCGCCTCGCGGATCATCCTGTCGGCCGGATCTGTGTCGTTTCTGGGCCCTTGCCACGGCTCTCGCCGTACCGGATTGCCCCGGTCCATCTTGCCCTCGGAGGAGGGAACTTCCTCAGCTGGCTTTCGCCTACCGTCGGCCGTCCTCCATCTCCTGACAGGCGTTCCAGTGCCGGTATTGTTAAAAATCTTTCGGCAAGGGGCCGAAAGGAAGAGGTTTGCCGCCTCCGGAATCCCGAAGGCAGGAGGTCTCATCGGCCGTACAGCTTTCCGTCCTCGCCTACGAAGGAGATGTTCCTGAGGGCTTTCACGTCGCTCGTGTCTACCAGCACCCCTTCGTTGTAGATCTCTATCCCTTCGAACGAGTCGGAGCAAGAGCTCAGCGGGCCATCGGCGCAGGTCAGGTTGCCGAGCCCGTTGCAATACGCGAACGCCTTGCTTCCGATCATGACGTCGCCGTTCAATTCCACGTATTCGAGGTTAGGGCATCCTTTGAACGCCTCGTTCCCGATATTGAAGTTCATGGAATAGCCGTATATCACCAGCCTTTGGATTTTCTGGGAGTTTTCGAAGGCCTTGTCGGCTATTTCGGATATCAGGAAGTTCTCGTTTCCGAATCCGTAGTCGATCCCGGTGTCGATGCTTATCTCTCCCGAGACGCTTCCCGTCACTACCAGGGTTCCCTGGGATATGGTGCATTCCAGATCGCCGACGGATACGACGTCGCCTTCGCGGGGCTGTTGGGTAAGGTCGTCGTCCGGAGCGTACGCCACGTACAGCCCGGAAGGGACCATGTCCGTCAAGGCGTTCCCGTAGTAGTCGAATATGCCCTTGTCCAGTAGCAGATCGACTTCCAGGTCGCTGTTGGTCTCCAGGACGGTCACCGGGGTGCCGTAGAGGGCCCAGACGCCGATGTGAGTCAAGGTGCTCGGGAAATGCACTTCAAACTCCCTGCATTCCGAGGCGCATTCGTAGAAGACGCTGGAGCTCATGTACTCGACGCAGGAGTCCTCCATCATCACCTTTCTCAGGTTCGGGCAGAACATGAACGCCCCTATCCCGATTCTCTTCACGTTGGAGCCGTCGAGGTTCAATTCCGTGATGTCGGGGTTGTCGTCGAACGCACCTCCCCCTATGGATGTGACGCTGAGCGTCTCGCCATAGTACTCCACCGTGGCCGGTACGTTCAAGACGCTCACGTCCGGCCCTCCGTTCGGGTCCACTCCTGTCAGCGATGCCTCCCAGGGATCGACGGACGTGACGGTGTACTTGAGTCCGTCTACGAAGAACTCCTCTCCCTCCATCACGAGCCTTACGAGGTTCCTGCTCGAGGCCCCTGCGAACGTGTTGTCTGACAGGTTCTCGACGGTATGCCTCAAGGCCGTGGTCCAGTCATAGAACGTGAACCCTCCGAATGCGTTGACGCCTATGCCGGTCAGACTGCCGAATTCCGCCCTCATGACGTTCGGACAGCCGTAGAACGCATAGTCGCCCACGGAGACCGGCCCGAGGCTGATCTCTTCCAGCGAGACGCAGTTGGCGAAGGCCTTGGAACTGATGTCGATGTCCACGGAGACGCTTCTCAGGCCGCCGCAGCCGTAGAACGCCTTTGCTTTCATGGAACCCACGGCGCAGGCCGTTCCTCCGATTGTGAACTTCATGGGAATAGTCGCCTCGGTCGCGCCTTCCGCAGGGCCGATTACGTCCACGGTTCCGGAGGACGCGTCCACGACCTGGTAGACCGCCCCTCCGTATGAGAACCTGCATCCGTCGAAGAGCCCTCCTACCAGTCTGCCGGCGTCGTTCTGTACGTACCTGTTTCCAGACAGGCTATCAACGGTGGCCGTCACCTGGGTCTCCCCGTCTATCGCATAGAACTTCGTCCCGTAGAACGCGTTGGCCCCGACGGCCGTGACGCTGCCGGGTATGTCCACCACCTTGAACGAGCCGCAGGAGCTGAACGCGCTGGCGCCGATCGTCTCCATCGTGCCCGGGAGCTCCAGCTCCGAGACGGGGCACTTGTAGAACGCGTACTCCCCTATGGATCCGAGGCCCTCGGATATGGTCACATCCGTCAGCGACGTGCAGTTGGCGAACGCCCTGTCCCCGATCGCGCCGTTTCCAGCATAGGAGAGCGACGTCAGGGTCTGGCATTTATAGAACGCCCTGTCGGCTATTCCTGCGACCGCGTACACGTTCGTGTTGTATCCGAGCGCCGGGTGCGTGCTATCGCTGACCGTGGCGGGGATGGACGCGTTCCTGATCCCATCCGCATGGCCGGTGACCAAGGCCTCAGAAGAGCTGATCGGGGTGTACTCGATGCTATCGGCCATGAAGGCGGGCAGCTTCAGGCGAAGCACCGACCCCTCCCCCGTGAATTCGCGGAATGCTAGAGTGAAGGGGCCCGGCTGAATCACGGAGTCCCCGTCGTAGAAGCCTATTCCTGTCAGAGCGTTCGCCATTGCCGTGCCTATGTGGCCGAAGCTCATCCTGGCCACTGAGGGGCATCTCGCGAAGGAAGAGGCGCCGATGTCGACCTCGGACGGGAACTCCACGGTCCTGAGGCCGGAGCAGCCGTAGAACGCGTAGTCGTCTACAGATGCGCAGCCGTCCTCTAGAACGACCGACGTCAGCGACGTGCAGTTGGCGAACGCCTTCGACAAGATCGGCACGTCTGCATGCAGGCTCTCCAGAGTCCCGCAGCCATAGAACGCCTTGGACATCACGAATTCCACGGTGAACTGCAGTCCTCCGTAGGAAACCGTCGACGGGATTTCCGCGTTCTTTATGCCTTCTTCGTATCCTGTGGCGCCGACGGTCCTGCCGGCCGCGTCCAAGACCTTGTAGACGACTCCGCCGCATGCGAAGGTGTCGCCGCTCCGCATATCGCATACCAGCCTTCCGGCGTCGTTCCGGATGAATTTATGGCCGGCTAGGGCATTGGACGTGTTCTCGAGAAGGGTCTTGCCGTCCGCGGCGTAGAACCTCGTCCCATGGAAGGCGTTCTGCCCTATGGCGACGCCGTCTGGGAACGACACGGTTTCGAACGGGCCGCTTGAGCTGAACGCGCTGGCTTTTATCGTCTTCACCGTGTCCGGGATTTCCAGGACGGAAATTGGGCACTTGTAGAACGCGTATTCGCCTATCGCTTCGGGCCCATATGAGGATGCGTCGCTTCCCAGGAGCATGCGCTCGAGACCGGTGCAGTTGGCGAACGCCCTTTCGCCTATCTCCCCCGTCCCGGCATAGGTGAGGGAGGCCAGGGTGCCGCAGCCGTAGAACGCCTTCTTGGAGATGCCGGTGACGGAGAATTCGTATGACAGGCCGGAATCCGTTCTATAGTTCGTCTGGGACGGTATGTAGGCCAGCCCTATCCCTTCGACGTGGCCGGTCACCACAGCCTCGGACGAGCTGACGGGCGTGTATATGACGCCTCTCGATTCGAATGACGGGATGCGCAGGTACAGCTTCGACTCCTCTCCGACGAATTCCCTCAGCCGCAGATTGTCCGCAGTCTTTTGGACGGCGGTCGTTCCGTCATAGAATGTGATGCCGTTGAACGCGTTGCTTCCGATGCCGGAGACGTCGCCGAAGCTCATGGAGGTGAATGCAGGGCACTTGGCGAAGGCTAGGGCCCCGATCTCCACATAAGACGGGAACGTAGCCGTGTTCAGCGCTGAGCATCCGTAGAACGCGTAGTCCCCTATGGATCTGCAGGGGTCCGCGATGGCTGCGGACGTCAGGGACGTGCAGTTGGCGAATGCCTTGGACCCTATCGTGGCCTCGGCGGAGGCGTTTTTCAGAGTGAGGCATCCGTAGAACGCCGACGGCGCCACCCGGCCTACGCGATACTTCTCCAAGCCGCAGGCGAGGAATTCGGGAATCGAGGCGTCCGTTATCCCGGAGACGTAACCCACGGCCGCGAACGCCGAGACCTTCCCGGTCGATTCCATCCTGTATTTCACCATCCCTGACACGAGCTCGTATCCGACGTACATGTCGCAGGTCAGCTTTCCCTCGGTTTTCGTGAACGAGTGTCCGCCGAGCCCTTCGGCCGTCTGTGGCATCACCGTCGTCCTGTCGGGGGCATAAAACTTGTTTCCGTAGAACGCGTTCGATCCTATCGAGTCGACGGTGGCGGGGATGTCCACGGATTCCAGGCCAGTACATCCGTAGAATGCGTATGCGCCTATTTTTTTGACGTAGCCCATCGTCAGGATCTTTATGCCGGAGCATCTCGCGAAGGCTTTGGACCCTATGTCGCCGGAGAAGGAAATCGCCACGGATTGGATGTCTGTCATCCCGTAAAATGCCATGTCCCCGATTCCGGTCACGGAATACGTCTTGTTCTGGCAGTATGCTTTCTGGTCTATGTCTATGCAGGCGTTGCCTTCTGCCCGCCCGATGGCGGTTGCGGACGAGGAGCTGGACGGCTTGTAGACCACTCCGTTGTATTCGAATTCGGGAAGGTCTAGATACAGGACCGACCCTGATCCCGTGAACCTTTTGTATGCCAGGTTTTCCGGCGTTGCAGAGAGCTTGGATGTCCCGTCGTAGAACCTTATGCCGCCGAAGGCGTCGATTCCCAACGTCTGGAGCCCATCGAATTCGATCTCTTCGAGCCCGGAGCATCCGGCGAACGCTTTGTACTCTATTACCGCGGAAGATTGTTCCATGGACACCGACCGCAGGGACGTGCATCCGTAGAACGCGCATTCTCCCACTATGTACGCGGTATCGGTCAGCTCGACGGCCTCTAGGTTGGTGCAGTTGGCGAAAGCCCTGTTGTAGACGTCCGTCCCGCAAGACAGGGAGACAAGGGTGGAGCATCCGTAGAACGCTTTGTACCCGACCGATTCGACGTAATAGTGCTTGCTCCCTATGAGGAAAGAGCTTGGTATGCGTGCTTCGGTTATGCCTTCCTCGTACCCGACGACGGTCATGCTTTCTGTCTCTTCGTCGATTTCGTAAACTACGCCATCGTTGGTGAATGCGTCAGTCTCTTCGCCAGCGATATCGAAAACAATGGCGGCGGAAGCGATGAACGCAATCAGGGCCGAGATGATTGTCAGCATGTTGCTACGTTTGATCATTTTCAGCACCTCTTGCCAAGCCATTGAAGTCGTGGCCTGGCCGTAAAGCGGTTGTGAATGGGTTTGACCTGTTATTTCTGTTGTGATGGCTTCCATCCCGCATCAGTCCGTCATGGCAAGTGATAAATCCGCTGAGAATGGTGCAAGTGGCATGTTGATCACGACCACGGAGAAGATTCCCGGCAGGGACTACGAGGTATTGGGCATCGTCAAAGGCAACACCATACAGACCAAGAACATAGGACGCGACTTCACGCAGGGGCTCAAATCCATCGTCGGAGGGGAGCTGGAATCCTACACCAACATGCTCTCCGATTCCAGGAGGATAGCCACGGAGCGCATGGTGAAGGAGGCCGAGGATCTCGGAGCGGACGCCGTCGTAAGCGTCAGATACTCCACGTCCTCGGTCATGCAGGGCGCCGCGGAGATGCTGGCGTTCGGCACCGCCGTCAGGTACGTCTGAGCCTCGTTCTGAGCCGTCCTTGGCGTAGAGGACGATGCTGGCCACTCCGCGGCAAGACCTGAGCTCCGGTATGAGCTCCGGGGGGATGCTGCCGTCTATGACCACGGTCAGGACGGATTCCTCCCGGTCTCCGCCGTCGTCGACTATCGCCTGCCTTATCGACAGCCCGTTCCTGTACAGGGCAGCGGTG
>JAEEGL017461960.1_pt1 | contig 10444 bp, 4 predicted proteins | sample 9134231 | NCBI WGS metagenome assembly JAEEGL01 (sample SAMN16246548, study PRJNA631951) | gut metagenome | biome: gut microbiome; feature: rumen; material: fiber-attached | host: Bos | place: Iran: Karaj | collected 2018-10 | reverse complement strand
GGGTGAGTTTCATTTCGATTTCACGCTCTTTCAGCGGAATCGGAAGGAGGTACTGACGAGTGGTAAAGCCTCGAGCCGCCACGTTCTTGACGAAGTAAGTCGGATAGTTGGCCATGTCGGAAATGTCGATGGTCGAACTCGGGCGGACCTTCGGACGGAAGTCCTTCGGGAAGATCCAGTAGCCGGTGGCCTCGTTCTTCTTCATCTGGTCAGCGGCGGGCAGGCCCCATACCGGCGTACCGGACAGGATCTCCTCGCAGACACGCCAGCGGATCAGGTCGAACCAGCGGCGGTTCTCCCAGGAAAGCTCGCAGCGGCGCTCGATACGGAGCTGTTTGCGGAGTTCGGTCTGGCCAACGTTTGTGAAGGCGGGATACTTGGACGTTTCGCCGATACCGCATTTATAGGCGCGGGCACGGACAGAATTCATGGCGTCGAGGACGCTCTGGTCGATATCGTTCATTTCAATCTTGGCCTCGGCATACATCAGGAGCACGTCGGCGTAGCGGATGATGCGCATCGGAACATCGGTCAGACGGTCGTCGGACCACTCTTCGTCGATGCCCTTGCGCAGGGCCATGCCGTTATAAGAGCAGTCCTTGGAGCCGGCCTTGCAGTCGGTGTTCTTGACCATGGTCTGGGTGGAAACCTTCATGACCTGGGCGGCGGCGGTGCAACGCGGATCATAGATATAATCCAGGTGCTCGCTGCCGAACTCGACGGCGGTCTCCTTCAGGCGCGGGTCGCGGTTGGCAAAGGGGTTGGCCGGATCGTAGAGCGGCGATTCATCGCACAGTTTGCCGTCGGTGCAGGGGAAGGCGAAGAACAGTTCGTAGGAAGGCTGGGCAACGGAGGTACCGCCGGCCAGACGGGTGTAGAAGGAACGGGTGGCCGCCTCGTCATAGGAGTGGACGCCCAGTTCGTTGGATGCATAGAGGGCGAAGATCAGCTCCGGCGAAGTCTTGGTCTTGGACAGGAAGAACTCGCGGTAGTCCGGATGCAGGCTGTACACGCCCAGGTCCATGCAGGCCTTGGCCGCGGCGGCGCAGGTGGCCCAGTCGTTGTTCCACAGGGCACAGCGGGCTTTCATGGCCATGGCGGCTCCCTTGGTTACGCGCTGAACGTTGGTATAGGTGGCGGGCAGGCCGGCGATGGCGTCGTCAAAGTCCTGATAGACACTCTTCAGGATTACCTCACGGTCGATACGCCCCTGGTTGTAGGACTCTTCCAGCGTAAGGTTCTGGGTGTAGTAAGGCACGTCGCCGAACAGGAAGGTCAGCACCATGTAGGCTTCGGCACGGAAGAACTTGGCCTCGGCCGTGTATTGTTTGATGAGGTCGTCGGAAATCTTGCCCTCCATCTTTTCCAGGCTGGTAATGATGGTGTTGGCCCGCGCAATCATCTTGTAGTTGGTAGACCAGGAGGAGGTTACGATACCAGATTCTCCGTCGATGTTGCCACCCACCCAGTCATAGAGCTGGGTACGCTGGTTCCAGTCGTCGGTGAAACGGTCGGTATTATACAGGCGCGTGCACTCCATGTACCACAGGGACGGGGCGTACAGGGCATTGAGGGAGATGGTGATTTCTTCCTCGGTGTTGTACCAGTTCTCGGCAGAACCGGTCGAGTACGGCGTCAGGTTCAAATCGACACAGGCGGTCAGGAGCGCTGCTGTGGCAAATAGGGAAATGATATATTTTTTCATCTTTGTGTCAGTTAATTATTCCACAACATCAATGATAGGATGCTCCTTGACAGAGTAGTGGGGCGTTTTATCATTGCAGTCTTCTCCTGCGAAACGCAGGGCGCCCGAAGCGTCAATCAAGGTAACCGAGTTGCCGGATTCGCTATTGTTGTTGGCAACGGCCGTGATGCGGAACTTGGCGCAAGGGGTATCGCTGGTAAGCGTAACGGTGGGCTCGATGGTGGTGTTGGTCTGCTTGCCCGATTCGGAAGCGTAGAACAGTTCCACATTGTACTTGAAACCGTCGCCGTCCTTGGTGGTACCGGCCACTTTCCATTCACTGCCGTCCAGGTATTCCACCAGCCAGTATTTCATGACGATGGCATGGTTCGGACGCAGGGTGAAGCGCAGGCGGAGTTTGGTGCCGGCAGCCAGCGGAGCTTCATCCTCGGTATAAGCGGTCCAGAGGATGTAGTCGCCTTTGTAGGTGCCGTAAACGACAGGCTCGCCATAGGTGCCGATGGAACGCTTGCAGCGCTTGTGGGCCTGGTCGACGATGCCGGCCTCGACCTTGTCGCAGCCGTTGAAGTATTCCAGACGGCCTTTGCCTTTCACGTTCGGTTCTACATAGCAGCCGCCGTTGCCCGGGGCATCGGCCAACGGATCTTTTACATCTTCGTTGAAATGCGGGTTCAGGATGTTGAGCTGGCTGGTGGCGAAGTACCACTCGGCCAGGACGGTTCCGGCAGCCGGTTTCACGGCCGGTTTCTGGTCGGCGGCGGCAGCCTGGGTAATGGCTACCTGGTATTCGGCAGTCTCTACATCGGGATTCTTCGTCTTCACGGTCAGGATTGCCTTCACTTCCTGCTTGGCTGTATTGGCGGGGAAACTGACAACGATGCTGGCGTTGTTCTCTCCGGAAGTGGCGGAAGGAACGAAGGAGTCATTGTCCGAGGTGACGGTCCATTCCACTTCGGCCGTAATGGCAAAGGTGGCGGAAGTCTCTGTAGCCGTGACGCTGATTTCGGTCGGGGCAACGGAGAAAGCCTTCTTCTGGGTAGGAGTGTCTTCCTTAGCGGTACCTTCCTGGTAGATATCGAACCGCTGGATAACATAGCTTTCCTCATTCAAGAGAGCTACGGAAGCATAGCGGAGCACCGCGGAGGCGTTGGCCGTAGCCGTAAACAGCACGCCGCCGTTGGAGGGAACGTAGCTCAGCCAGGACTGGTCCTTCTGGGCCACGGAAACGGTATAGGGAATTTCCGAGATGACGTCCACCGCGAGGCTGCCGCCCTCGGCGGGAATCTTCTCGCTGGGAACGGTCACCTTTACGTAACGCATGGGGTCGGGATCCGTATTGATATCAATCTTATGGGGCTTCTGGCAGCCTGCAAACAGCAGGGTGCCGAACGCGATAAGGGATAGTATCTTTTTCATATCTGCGTCAGTTTATTTGATGATGCAAACAGCTACGCGGTTCGATTCAGGCGATGCGGAAGCATCCTTGTCGGAACCGGTACCTGCGGACGTGATGCGGCTGGCGGGGATGCCGGCTTTGATCAGCATATCGGCAACCACCTGGGCGCGTTTTTGGGAGAGGGAACGGTTCACCTCGGCCGTGCCGGTCTTGCTGTCGGCATAACCGGTGATGGCAATCTTGGCCTCGGGGTTCTCTTTCAGGATCTGGCTGATCTGGCCCAGCTTGAAGGCCTCTTCCGGACGGATTTCAGCCTTGCCGATCACGAAGAACAGGTCGTCCTCGTAGGCGCCCTTCAACGAAGATGCGGGCACTTCGACCTTGACGATCTTTTCGACCGGCTTCTCCACGACCTTTTCCTTCACGACCTCTTTCACCACTTCGCGGATTTCAGGAGCCACGGTCTTGACGACCTTGGCACCCTTGCTTTCAACGGAGGTGTCTCCGCCGAAGACGACCTGTGCACCAAGGGTAAAGGTCTTGACCATGTAGGCGCTCAGGTTGGAGTAGGACTCCGGATCCCAGCCGCGCGGGAAATTGTCGATGGAGAACGGATCGGTGGCGCTGCCCCAGATGCGGAGCTTGTTCACGCTGAACTTCTTGGTAATCTTGGACGGGACCGTATAGCTCAGGGTGACGTTCTTCAAGCGGAAGTAGGCACCGTTGATGAGCCAGTAGTCGGTGGTCTGCTCGTAGTTGTTCTTGGCCGAGTTGGTCAGCGTGGCGCGCGGATACTTGGCCGTGAGGTTCTGCTCGGGCGTGTTGTATTCGCTCCAGTAGTGGTTGGCATATTCCACCGGGAAGTTGTAGGCGTCGCTGCTGCGGTACACCATATCCTGGCTGATCCAGGCATTCACCTTGCCGATTCCCTGGAACTGCACGGACAGGTCCCAGCCTTTCCAGCCCAGCTGGATGTTGCCGCCGTACTGCCAGTGCGGCGTGGAACTGCCCAGGACTTCGCGGTCGTATTCACCGTTGATCTTGCCATCCGGCATGGGGATGCGGTTGCCGTCGGCATCTACGTAGAAGGCGCCCGGGTTCAGGCCGGCTGGTACGTTGCCGTCTCCGTAATATTCCAGGTTGGTCATCCAGGTACCGGCAATATCCTTGTAACCCAGGTCGCCCGGACGGACGGTGGCATACAGTTTGGCGGCTGCGTCCACTTCTTCCTGGGTCTGGAAGATACCGGTGCTGCGGTAGCCGTACCAGGCGTTGTATTCGTCGCCTTCGCGGACAAGTTGGCTGCCCAGGCTCTGGTAGCCGCCCAGGTCGCCCATCACGGAACGGTAGTCGGACAGGTTGGCGGAGATGGCATAGGTAAAGTCGCCTTTACGGTCGCTCCAGCCAATCTGCAACTCATAACCGTTGGTGTGCATGTCGCCGACGTTGTCATCCGGATTACTGAAACCGTTGATGGCCGGAATCTTGCGCTCCATCAGCATATTAAAGGTATTCTTGCGATAGATGTCGGCGGTGAGATTCAACCGGTTGCGGAACAGGGCGAGGTCAATACCAACGTCCCAGGTCTTGGTGGTCTCCCAGGTCAGGTCCGGGATGGCCATCTTTTGCTGCGAAGCGGTCATGTAGGAAACGAGGCCCGTAGGAGTCATCATGATGGTGTTTCCCAGGTTCAGCAGGGCCTGGTAGGCATATTCGCCAATCCGGTCGCTACCCAACACACCGTAGGATCCGCGCAGTTTCAGGAAGTCGATTACGCCGATGTTCCAGTTCTTGAAGAAAGGCTCTTCACTCAAGACCCAGCCCGCGGAAACCGAGGGGAAGAAACCTTCGTTGTATTTCGAGCCAAAACGGGAAGACCGGTCGTAACGGAGGTTGGCCTGCAGGAGGTAACGGCCCTTGTAGTCGTACATGAAGCGGCCGAAGACGGAATAGTAGGAGTTGTGCGTGGCGTCACCGGTTACGGAGAGGTAGTTCTCGTTGGCCCGGTTCAGGTAGGGGAATAAATCGGACTCCATCTGGTCGGAACCGGCGGAGAGGCTCTCATTGAAGGCCATGTAATCCTCGTAACCCAGGAGGTAGGAGGTGTGGTGGTTCTGGCCGAAGTCCTTCTTGTAATTGACGAGGACCTGTTTGGTAATCTCATACGCATCGCCGCGCGTTTCTTCCAATTTGTTGTAAGTACAGTTGCTGAGCGGGGTGTCGGAGAGGATGCCCGGCTGGCGGTAGTAGAAGGCCTTCTTGACGAAGTTCTTCTCTTTTACGTTGTGGATGCCCGGTGAGACGACGCCCTGGATGGTGAAGTCCTTGAACGGGGTAATCGTAAGGGACAGCTTGCCGAAGAAGGTGTCACGCCAGGTGTTGTCATAACCGTCGGCATGCAGGCGGGCATAGGAGTTGGTTCCGTTGTTACCCGGGCCCATGGTGCCGTCGGACCAGACGGCAACGTACGTAGGGTTGTACATGAAGGCGGCCTTGACCGGGTTGATCTGGTTGTTGTAGTTGTTGCGGCGGCTGTAGTTGAAATCAATACCGGCGCTGATGAACTTGTTGATGCGGACATCGTTGTTCAGGCGGGCAGTGAATTCTTCCTGGTAGCGGCCCAGGTAGAGGGCGTCGGAGCGGTTGTAGGTGAGCATGGCCCGGCTCTTGATGACCTGGTTGCCGTAGGTGACGCCCACGCGGTGCTTGGTCTGCGGGGCCCACTTGTCCACCATCAGGTCGTCCCAATCCGAAATTGGATAGTTGTCGGGATCAACGGCGTGGTTGGCGTAGTAGTTATCGATGAGCGACTTCTCATACTGGAAATAGTCGTCGCCGGGGGTGTTGCCGGCATCGTTCCACTGCGCTTCGTTCTGGAGTTCCATGAAGCGGGTGGCGCTGACCATTTCGGGATGGCGTGTACGGGTCATGACGGAGAAACTGCCGTTGTAGTCGATGCTCAGGTTGCCCTCTTTCGCGCGTTTGGTGGTGATGAGGATCACACCGGCTGCAGCACGGGAACCGTAGATGGCGGCGGAGGCGGCATCCTTCAGCACGGTAATGCTTTCAATGGCATCGGAGTCCACATCGCTCATTCCGCCCATCGGGATACCGTCGATTACCACGAGCGGGGAGGAGTTGTTGACGGTAGTGATACCACGGACGCGGATGGTGGCGCCGGCACCCGGGAGGCCGCTGGTACGCGTAACCTCCACGCCGGGCATCGTACCCTGGATAGCCTGGGCGACGCTCATGCTCTGCATGTTGGCAATCTTGGTGCCGTCTACGTTGGCCACGGCACCGGTGAGGTCTTTCTTCTTCACGGTACCGTAACCGACGACCATCACTTCGTCCAGCACGGTGGAATCTTCTCTCAGGATAAAGTCTATGACGGCGCGTCCGCCCACGGGGGCGGTTTCGGTGACATAGCCCACGAAGGAAACTTCGAGGACGGCGTTGGCCGAAGATACGGTCAGCACATACTTGCCGTCGATATCGGTGATGGCACCGTTGGTGGTGCCCTTCTCCATGACGCCAGCCCCGATGACGGACTCTCCGTTCTCATCGAGGACGGTTCCCCTGACCTGGAACTTATCCTGGGCCGAAGCGGACCAGAGACCTGCGGTCAGCAGGAAGGCGAGGATGAATAGAATCTGTTTCTTCATATCGTTGTCTCTTTTTTGTTATTCTTTCACAACCGCAATCCAGGTGTGGTGCGTGACTTCTGCGGCACCGCCGGTGGAGGACATGCCGGCCATACGGAGGACCGGATTGGCCTTCTGGCCATTCGACTGGATACCCAGGTTGGTGGGATTGGCATCGCCGGTTCCGTCGGCCATCTGGATGGTGGTGCAGGTCATGCGGTATTCCACCTTGCTGGCTGCATTCTTCAGCGTGTAGTCGCGGTCAACGATGGTGTTGATCTGGGTGGGATCTTCGGCGGTTCCGGCAGCAGTCGTGTTGTAGAACAGTTCGATGTTATACGAGGCCGAACCAACGGACTGGGGATCGCCCACCGGATACCAGGTGTCGCCGTCCTTGATTTCCAGCAGCCAGTACTTCAGGGTGTGCATGGTGCTGGGACGCAGGCAGAACCAGATGTTGACGGTGGTGCCGGCGGCCAGCGAAGCGCTCGGGGTGGCTTCGAAATAGACAATGTCGCCGAGCCAGTTGCCATACCAGCAAGGTTCGCCGCTGTTGCCCGCGCCGCGTTTGCAGCGGCCGTCGGGGTTCACCGAGGTCTTGTCGGAACCGTTCCAGAAGCGGATCTTGCCGTTTCCGGTCTTGGCCGGGCAGTAGTGGCTGTCGTCACCGTTCAGGAAGCCCTCGGCATTGGAGGCCGGATTGGGCTTTTTGTCAATCTTGGCGGCTTCGTAGGCGAAGTGCTCGTTGTAGAAGGCCAGGTTTTCTACGCAGAACTCCCAGTCGGCAATGGCCTCATAGACCACCGGATGCTTGTGGGTCAGGACCACATTGTGCTTCGTACCGTCAATGTCCACGACAATCGTGTAAACGATATTGGTCGTGCCTTCATTAGCCGGGAAGGTGAGTGTCACCTCGGCCGCTCCGGTGCCGGAGGCCGGCGTGATGACGAGGCTGGAGTTCTCGCAGGTGGCGCTCCAGGCCTGTTTGCCCGTAACCTTGAACGTGGCGGAGGTCTCCTCCGGTGCGGCGGTGAGGGCGGTCGGCGTTACATCGCCCGGCTTCACACCCGACTGGGTGATGACAACGGGATACGTATCGCCGTTCACGAGGACTTTCACGGTCACAATCCTATCCTTGCTGGAAAGGTTCTGCGGGAGGGTCACGGTAACGGATGTGGGACCCGTTCCGGAGGTCTGGCTGAGGGTTACGTCCGCTTCATCGCAGGAAATCGTCCAGCTCTTGCTGCCAATAATGTCGATGGTGGCGGTGGTGCCGTCTTCCGGAATGTCGATGGCAGATTTCGTCGGTCCGACCGCTTCGGCCGCATCCTGGTTAATCTTCAAGGTACCCGTCGGGACGCCGGGGCTCTTGAAAAACACTTTGGCGCTGCGGGCCGTCGTAACCTTGTTGGGCTGGACCGTCACGTTCAAGACGGATTCCTCGCCCGAGGTGGACACGACATCAACCGCGAGCCATTCTTCTTCGAAGCTCACCGAGTAGGGGACGTTGGCCGTGACCGTCATGGTCTTGACAGCCCCGTCTTCTCCGACATAAAAGGCATAGTCGGAGAATTTCACATAGTGCTCCTCGAACTTCTCGTTCTTGCAGCCAGCTATCAGGGCCAGCGCAGCGAGTACGGTTAGCAGTTTGTTAATTTTCATAAGTGATTGAATTATTTGTTGTTATCTTTATATTTAAATAGGAAATACATTCCGCAAAGCAGGACAATAACACCTACCGTCCACAGGACGATCCGGCGCACGGCCGCCTCCAGGGGATGGGTAAGCATGACAATAACCAGCAGGGCGCCAATCGCCAGCAGCGTGGACGCCAGACAGGTAAGCGCCAGGTGGGAGTACTCCCGGACCGCCTTCTTCATCTTGGCGTCGGGTTCTTTGTCGGCCTCCGGGTCGGTCTGCGCCCAGGCCCGCTCGTAACCGCTGCTCAGGCGGCCTCTCCAGGCCCGCCACAGTTCCATTCCGGTAAGCAGCACCACCGGGATCAGCAAGCCGATGGAGGCATCCAGCAGGTTCGGATTGATGGCCGGTTTGATGATAAACTTCACCGGCAGGCCGATGGCGTAGGTGATGCCCATCGCCCACAGGACCTGCGAACCGGAAATCCGGCGGGAGAACAGCCCCCAGACCGCAGGGATGCACAGCGGGGCCATGACCATGGTCAGCAGGGGAACGACGACCTTTTCCGCCCCGCCCGCATAGGGGACCAGCAGGGCCACGGCCACGATGGCCAGGCCGAAGAAGAGGGTGAAGAGGCGGCCGATCCGGATTTTCTTCCGTTCCGTCTCTCCGGGATGGTTTACGCCCCAGATCTCGTAGGTAAAGACGTTGGCATAGACGTTCAGCGTTCCCGAGACGGTGCTCATGGTGGCGCTGACCATAGCCGCCAGCATCACACCCAGCATGCCCTTCATCAGCACCCGCTGGCCCATAAGGATATAGGCCTGTTCCGGGTTGGCCGCCGGGTCGATGGTCCGCCACACCATGGCGGGAAGGTACCAGATGAACGGGGTAAAGAGGTAAAGCGCCGCCACCAGGTAATTGCTCTTGCGGGCGTCTTTGGCGGTAGGAACGCTGATGTAGCGCTGCACATACGGCCAGTCGCCGCCCATCTGGAAAGAGTTCAGGGCCAGCCACAGGACCAGCCAGATCCAGGGATATTCGGTCGTGGCCGGAATGAAATAACCGTCCGGCAGCGCGGGGGAATGCAGGAAGTTGCCCAGGCCGCCCACCTCGTGGAGCGACAGGGGAATCATAAAGAGCACCACGCTGAAGAGCACGCCAAACTGGATCATGTCCGTCATCAGCACGGCCGGGAAGCCGCCTGCCACGGTATAAATCAGGGTGATGGCTCCCAGCAGCAGGATGGCCCAGCGTACGTCGATGGGCATGATGGCATTCATCACCACCGCAATGGCATACAGGGCGATGGCCGTGTGCACGCCGCGGCCCACGATACCGGCCACCGTGTAAAAGTCCAGGGTTGCCTTTCCGAACCGGAGGGAAAGGAATTCACCGGGCGATTTAATTTTGAGCTGGCGCCATTTTCCCGCAACCCAGCGGCCGGCGATGGCCGAGGATACTCCCACCAGCACGCCAATCAGGGCGGCCACCAGGCCGATCCGGTAGGCGACGCCACCCCAAATCACGAAGGTGCTGGCCGAGAAAATGGTCATGTAGGTGGACAAGCCCGACAACCACCAGGAAGAATTCCTTCCGGCGATGAACATATCTTCCGAGGTTTTGATCTTCCGGGATACGAGTCCGCTCACGAACACGAGTCCGAGGAAGTACAGGACGACGACGATATAGTCGATGGCTTGCATAAAACGTGTGCTAAATCGTTTTAAAATCTATGTTATAACACACAAATGTAATAAAAGGTTTTAATAAGTGAATTTTTTCTGTTCGATTTGATGGTAAAAAGGTTGTCCATTTGCTGAAAACGATTGCAAAGTGGCAAAAAAATTGTATGTTTGCAGTAATATGATGAAACGAATCACCATCAAGGATATCGCCGCGCAGCTGCGGCTATCCGTATCCACGGTCTCCCGTGCACTCACGGGCGATAAAAACATCCGTGAAGCTACCCGGAACCGGGTTTTGGAGGTGGCGAAGCAAATGGGCTACAGCCCCAATCCGGCGGCTACGACCATCCGCACCGGACGGACCGGGACGGTG
>JAEEGL016389385.1_pt1 | contig 10444 bp, 20 predicted proteins | sample 9134231 | NCBI WGS metagenome assembly JAEEGL01 (sample SAMN16246548, study PRJNA631951) | gut metagenome | biome: gut microbiome; feature: rumen; material: fiber-attached | host: Bos | place: Iran: Karaj | collected 2018-10 | reverse complement strand
GCTGCAGTACAGATCCGCCAGGCTGATCGGGCTTGGAACCGTGATGAGCCGGCTGGCCGGCGGTATCGGCACCCGGGGCCCGGGCGAAAGCAAACTGGAAATGAACCGCCGCCGCATCCGGGAACGGATGACGGAATTGAAACGGCGCCTGGATGAGCTGGAGCGCCAGCGGACCCTGCGGCGCAAAAGCCGGGAACGCAATGAGATTCCCGTGGTGGCGCTGGTGGGCTATACCAACGCCGGAAAATCCACCCTGCTGAACGCCCTGACCGGCTCGGACGTCTATGTGCAGGACCAGCTGTTCGCGACCCTGGACGCGGTTTCCCGCCGGATGGTCACCCCGGAGAACACCGAGTACCTGCTGACCGACACGGTCGGCTTCATCCGCAAGCTGCCCCACACCCTGGTCAGCGCCTTCCGGTCCACCCTGGAGGAGGCGGCCCTGGCGGATGTGCTGGTGATTGTTTCCGACGGTTCCAGCCGGGAAATGTTCAGCCAGCACGATACCGTGGAGCAGGTGCTTGCGGAGCTCGGCGCCATGGAGCAGAAGCGTATCGAAGTGATCAACAAGTGCGACGAGGGGGATCCGGATCCGGTCTTCCCCGGCGCGATCCTGATCTCCGCGAAGACCGGGGCGGGCCTGGAGGAGCTGAAGGCGAAGATTGCCGAAACCCTGCAGGCATCCCACCGTCCCGTGACCTTCCGGATTCCCTTCAGCCGCTACGGCATCCTGTCGGAAATCCGCCCCCTGGGCCGGGTGATGACAGAAAACCATACCGATACCGGTACGGAGATCACGATGGTGATCGCGGAGGAGGACGCCCGGCGCCTGATGCGGAAATACGGCGCGGAGATCGTGATTGATTCTTAATCCGTTGTGTATAACTGAAAAGCAGCCTGTGCCTGAAAACCGGCACAGGCTGCTTTTGTTTCATCTCCCAAAACAATTTCCGTTTCCGGCGGAGTCTGTATGGATGTAAGGCGCGGCTGCATGATCTGCGCCGGATATAAGAAACGGGGAAATGACAATGAAACGAATCGGTCTTATTCTGCTGGTACTGGCTTGCCTGCTCTGCGCGGCGGCCTGCGCTTCCGCTGACATCCTGGAGTATACGCTGCTGGAGGACGGCAGCGGCTATGAAATCACCGGCTGCGATGCTTCCGCGGTAACCGTCATGATTCCCGCGGAGCATGAAGGACTGCCGGTCCTTTCTGTCGCGGGCAAAGCTTTTATTCATTGTGAAGAACTGCGGGAATTTGCCGCGGAAGAGAATCATCCGGTTTTCTATACGGAGGACGGCGTCCTCTTTACGGATCAGCCAGTGAAAACCCTGGTCCGCTTCCCGAACAGCTTTCCGCGGGATTATTATATGGCGCCGGCGGATCTGAAGGCGGCTGCCCCATGGGCTTTTGCGGGTATGAAAAATGTGAACTATATTCATTTCCGGGAGGGCCTGGAATCCTTCGGGGACCATATGTTTGATTCCGTAAACTGGGACGCGTGTGTTTATGTTCCGGAATCCCTGAAAACCATCGGGGAGGACCTGCTGCAGAACCAGAAGCGCAGTGTGGCATTCTATGGCCCTGAAGGCAGCACATTTGTCAGGTACGGATGGGATCACCATATCCCCTGCGGAATGATAATGGACTGGGAACCGCGGACGCAGACCGTTGAACTGGCGGAACCCGATCAGGCGGATGCGGAGAATGTTCCGGCGCCGAAGGAAACCATCAGGATTCCTGAAACAGAGATCTGGATGGAGCCTTACCGTCTTGCGGTCACGTATGATTTTTCAGAAAAGCAGGGCCGGGAAAACACGGAACTGCTGCTGGACCTGGGCAGCGAATGGGGAGATTTTACCCCCGACGGGAACGGACGTGTCACTGATGGCGCGGATCCCCGTACGGGCCTGTACGGTATTGGTTTCACCGGAGCGGAAACGGTTCTGCGGGGCTATGGCCGGGACGGTAAACTGACCGGAACCCGGGTGGTCAGCGGCGACTTTGTCTTCTCCCTGCCCGGCGCGTATAAGGTCGGCGTGACTGGCGGAAAGGGGACCGTTCTGACGATTGTGCCGTACCAGCCGGTTCTGACAGCCTCCTCCGGGACATTGCCGCTGGATCCGGAAAAATTTCACTATGTGGCGGAAAACAACCGTATTCAGCATTTTGTGATTCCTTTCACATATGCGACAGTTAGTTTTGACATGCCGGATTATATGAATGTGGTTGGTTTTTCGCTTCTTGATGCCGCGGGAAACGAGGCCGAGAACTCTCCCCATTATGCGATACTGACAGCTGATTTCATTGATCCGTACCTGCTGGACCGGGCAGGGCTGGTTGCGGTTAATCTGGACCATCTGGATGTCCTGTATGAAACCGAAGGGTTTACCTGTACCGCGGCCAGCCGGTTTAACCTGAAGGAGGAATTCGGGAAGAAACTGTCCGGGGTTCTGGATACGGTGAAAACCGTTATGTCAGGAACTTATTATCCGGCGGACCGGGAAATCAACCATATCACCGTACGCCTCAACGGGGAATATCCGATGTCATCCCGGTCGTTGATTACGATGGATGAAATGATGACGGAATATACGCAGGACAACATCCTGAGTTATGCCCATGAGATGACCCATGCGGTGGACCAGAGGCTGGACATCCAGATGCCCGGTGCCTGGATGGAAGGCCGTGCGGAATATATCAGCCGGAAGGTCTGCGATGTCATGAAGGTGCCGTACTGGCAGTATGAGGACAGCTATGACTGGTCTTTCCTTAGCGGGGAGGACCGGACGGATTTCTTCCGCTATTACACAGAATCCGTCACCAGGGAAACGGAATACCCTGTCGGCTATTACTTCTTCAGATACCTCTGCGATACCTACGGGGAGGATATCTCCGTAAAGATCATGGAGAACCTGTTTGAGGCGGCCGGCAAACTGCCGGATGATGAATGGAACATGCCCGATGATGTGTTTAAAAAATGCGTCACCGACGCGACGGATCCGGATGTGTTCCAGAACTTTGTCCGGGACGTGGTTGAAAAATAAAAAAGCATGGCAGCGGAAAGCGCGCGCCGGATTTCCGGCGCGCGCTGTTTTTTCGGATAAAGTTATGAAACCTGGTTCTGGTCCGGATACATCCGCATATCCAGCCGGTTCTCGAATTCCCGGACGGGCAGCGGCTTGTCATAGAAGAACCCCTGGGCGATATCGCAGCCGCATTCGCGCAGGATCCTGACCTGCTCTTCGGTTTCCACGCCTTCAGCCACGCAGATCAGGCCGATTTCCTTGGCCATGGTAACCACGTGCCGGAACATGATGTTCTGGATATCCTTTTCGGCTTTTTCCGAAAGAGGCAGGAAATTCTTGTCCACCTTCAGGATATTCCAGGGGATTTCCCGGATCAGGTTCAGACTGGAATAGCCGATTCCGAAATCGTCCACGGAGGTGTAGATCCCGGCATCCTGCAGGCCGCGGGTAACGCGCTTCAGGTCCCTGAATTCAACGTCCGTGATGGTTTCGGTCAGTTCAATTTCAATATATTCGTGCGGGATTTTCCACCGGTCGATGACGGCCAGGATCCGCCATATTCATAAACTGAATAAAGAACTGAAATATTTTGAAGAATATCACAGAACTCATTATTTTGATGAAGAATCTATGTCATGGGAGAAGAAATGAAACAGGTAACTAAACAGAAAATCGAAAGGTACGAAAAGGCATTTAATAAAGGAGCACCTGTTTATGTGTTTATCAGAACAGGACAGGATTTGAGGTGTTATTCGTGGGTCAGGATTACTGATAAGAAAGATATTAAGAAGTGTGTACTGAATAATATCCAGATGAGGATTGATTTGTAGAGGAGTTTGTCATGTGGTCATATGTTTTAGTATGTTTAATTTATCTATGTGTGATAGGAATCGGTTCAGCAATATTATGGTTACATGTTAATTTTTGGGTTGATGCTGAAAAACCTTTACTTGCATTTTTAACTTTACCATTTTGTATTATAGTTGCCTTAATTAATCTGATTCTTATAATCAGAGATAACATTCGATACCGTTTTATTTAAGAGGAAGAATTATGAATATACTTTTAGTTCGTGGATTCGGTAAATGTATTGAATGCGGTAATATGACCTCATATCAAATGTGGGTTGGCAAAATGCAGTTTTATTTTTGTGATAAATGTATTCAAGAGATGTATCACAAAAGTTATGAGTTTCTGTGTAAGAACAATGAACTTGAAGAAAAGGATAAGGAGAAATAAAATGGTGATAAGTGATAGTAAACCGTGTTATGCTATTAAGTGTGGTGTTTGTGGTAAAGGAATACCAATAACTCAGTCAGAATTAAGATATGCTACATTCCTATTGTGTGATGAATGTATAAAGGCTATTAAGTTTGCAAAAAGATTAATGAATGAAAATATCAATATGCTACCTAACTTAGATGAAGATGATGGGAAGTAACAGTAATTCTACCACAATAAGGAGTAAAATTATGAATGAAACAATACAAATAGAAAAACTAGAACAGAATGAATGTATCATCAGATACCTTCGCAATATAGATGATAAGAATTTACCTAAAGATATTAAGGAATGGAAAAATTCAGAATTAGAAAAACTCCAAAAAGAACATTATGAATTAGAACTTCTTAATGCAAGTGATAAAGATATTATCACAATGGCTTTAATTGAAATGGCAAATATTTATCGTGCCAATTACCGAGATAATATCATTAATAAGATTATGGAAGTACGAAACAGATTTCTTGAAAGTCAAATTGAAAATATTAACTAATTCTATTATTATAATAAGGAGTAAAATTATGGATTTTGAAATGAAACCAAAAGAGAACCCGAGAGATGTTTTTCTTGAGCATTGTGTAAACAAAGGGAATAATTTTGAAGTAGAGATTATTCATTGGCACTTGATAGATGATGAAGAAAAGGCTAATGAAGTATGCAGCTTTATGGGTAATGAATGTTGGAACGTTTATGCCACAATCTATAAAGACCACCCGCTTTATAAGAACCTGTGCCATCTTACAGACGATGATTATAATAGTGCTAGTGACAACTTTCCTTTCTATATGCACGGTGGTATTACTTATGTTAAGAATAATGGTGATAGCATTAAGATTGGTGATGATTACATGCACTGGGGTGATGAACTTACTCAGAAAAGTAAAGAACTTCCCGGTGAAGTAAAATGGGAGGCTAAAGAACTGTTTAAGTTTTTATCTAAGGAGGAATAATTATGGATTTTGATAAAAGCAGAGTATACACAGCTCTAAACGCTGACGAATTAAAGATTGGCAGTAAAGTTATTGCAGCTAATAATATTGATTCCCTCGAATGTAAAGTTCGTAATGGAAATGATATTAGAGAAGTCAAAGAGATACTTGACGAAAGTTATGAACGCAGGTTTCAACTAGATTCTACAGGAACATATCCTTTTGTTTATCTGGTAACACTCAAATGGACTGACTTGAAACTTAGAGATATTGTCAGATGTATTTCTAATAAGAATTTGGTCTATATGGTTACAGCAATTGATGGTGATACTGTAGATAACGAAAGTCACATTATGCTTGGTGGTGATTGGATTAAAGATGATGAACTTGAAGAATGGGAAAAGGTGGAATAAGTATGGAAAAATATGATAGTAAGAAAGACACATTGAAACATATCAAACGGGTTGCTTATTATCTCAATGAGTGCCGGAAGGAAATCATTAAGAGAATGAAAAAGCACGATTATGATAAGATTCACAACAAGACAGAAAAGAAACCCTTGGATGAATATACGCCAAAACTAAAAGAGTGTACTTATGGAAGTGAAGAATACAAGACATTCCTGAATGGTTTGAAGGAAGGACTTGATATTCATTATAAAAACAACAGACATCATCCTGAGCATTTTGAGAATGGTATTAGAGGAATGAATCTGATAGACTTGATTGAAATGACTTGTGATTGGAAGGCTGCAAGTGAAAGACACGCTGACGGGGACATCTATTATTCGATTGAATATAATCAGAAACGATTTGGGTATTCAGATGATGTTAAAAATATCTTAAAGAATACTGTAGATTTTATCGTAGGAGAATAAGTGTGAGTGAAGCCATTGACCCTGTTGAGAAAACAATAAGACACGCAATAAACTTTATGATTGCAGAGATACTTGAAGAAACACATCAGAAAGACCTGTTGCCTGCTGATACTGTAGAACTTGCAATCAGGCGTGGTATGGCATATCAGAAGAATATTGATAAGGCACTTGGAACAGTACGAGATGCTATAATACTTGGTAAGAATGGAATTTATAGTAATGAGGAGTAAAGTTATGAGTATGAGTGAATGGGCTGAAAATGAAGTTAAGATAGCCTGTAAAAGAGAGAATCCTAATTGGAATGGAGAAACATTTGACTATGGTTGCAGCTGTTATCAGTCTGCATTGAAAGCCTATAAAAGTCTGTGTGATGACGGACATTCTGGCTTTTCGTTTAGTATAACCAAGAACATCTTAATCAGACTTATGAACAGTCTTCCTCTTACACCAATTGAAGATACGCCTGATATGTGGAATGAAATTACCTTCCAAGATGAAGATGGAACAGTAACCTATCAGTGTAAGAGAATGAGTGGTTTGTTCAAGAGAATACATAAAGACGGAACTGTTACCTATTCAGCCCTTAGAGATTACTGTCAGGAAATAACAAATCCTAATGATACTTATAGTGGTGGAGTAGGTAATATTATAGATGAGATGTTCCCGATTACAATGCCTTATTATCCAAGTGCTGAGAAGTATAAGATTGTTGTTGATACATTCCTTGCTGAAGGTTTTGAAGGCGATAAAACTGATTACAACACAAGAGCAATCCTTTATGTAATTACACCAGAAAAGGAAAGGGTTGAGGTAAACAGATATTATGGTGAGAAAGATGGTCATTTTGTTGAGATTACAAAAGATGAATATAACGAAAGATTAAAGAACAGGAAGGAGAAATAATTATGGGATATATACCAGATGAATTAAGTGCAGACGAAGCAAGAAATCTTTATAGTCAAGGTGAGATAACATCATCTGAAGCAAGACATTTATCAGGCGGTTCATATGACCCTGATGGTAAAGGACATCATTGTACTTGGAATGGAAGTGGACAGAAAGGTTATTTGGATGCAGATTACCGTTGGGTTTCCGTTAGAGATGATGATTAAAGGAGAAATAATTATGCCGGAGAAATGCAAACTTTATAATCTTGAATCTTTTACAGATGAGGAAAGACAGTGTGTAGAAGATTTAATCAATCAGATTGAAGAAGAAAAGAAAGCACAGAAATGGTGGGTCATGTCTAAGTATAGCTTCTTCAGTAAAGAAGCACAGGAGTTAGGTCAGGCTTATGTTGTAGAACCACAGAAAGATTCTTACAGTAGAAGCAAACCACCATTGAAATCTGATTTTGAAAGCAAGGAAGCAGCTGAGAAATGGCTCAAAGAATATCTGGAAACTAAAAAGGATTTTGATTCAGCATTTAATGATGTTAATGATTTGGTTTTTAATCTTAATCGTATCAGAGAGAAATTACGAAGGTCTGAAAAGATTACAAGAGATGAATGGAAAACTTGTTTCAAGGATTTTGATGATTCTCTGAATCATGGTTCACTTAATAAAGTAACAGAGGAGTAACAGGGTTATGGAACTATACGATAAGAAATATGTTTATTTTGAATGGGATGATAAACTTGAAGGTAAAGAAGTAATCCTTGCTCACACAATCAAAGATATTAAGGAATTTGTAGGTAGTGGTAATAAGGGCAGATTCTTCATTGCACAGAAAGGAAATGACTTACCGTTTACCAATGGACTTTGTGAATGTGAGTTTGCCTATTATGACCCTAATTATGAAATAAAGAAAGCCTATAATGAAGGTAAGAAACTTCAATGGAAATATAGAGCTGAAGAAGATTGGAACGATTGGGATAAGAATTCATGTCCAACATTTTCTGATGATACCACCGGTTATGAATTAAGGGTGAAACCTGATGATATTGATTATGATACAGGAGTTATTAATAATGAAGTCTTGTCTGAACCTTTAGTTGAAGAACCTGAGAAATCAGACAAGTATAAAGACTTCTTTATAGAGACCGAAAGGATAATTCAGAGTGAACATACAGTTGAAGATAAACTTATAACAATTCTTTATAACATAGAAACTATGATAAGAAGTATAAGAGGTTGTTCAAACATTAATGTTTATAATTTTGTAAGAACCATTTGTGAAAGTATCAAATCAAATATTGTAGAGCCTGTTAAAACTTGTAGATGTAAAGAACCTGAGAAAGACAGATACCTTACTAATAAAGAACTTGCTGTGTGGTTGGCTACAGGTTATGGTCAGGTTATGAATAAAGGTACAGGTAACAAATCTGCAAGTTATGATTATTATGAAGATGATAAAGGAGTGGATTTTATGTCTATCGTTGTTCGTAAATGGGAAGATGAAGAGTGGCATGAACCAACTTATAACTATTGCTTTGGAGATAAATAAATGGCTGTAAATATCATTAGAAAGAATCAGGGTATAAGAGGAACCAATATCATTGAACATCACCGGAATCCATGTGGTCAAAATAATAAAATTAAATGGCTGCTTAAACAATCTCATAGGGATATAAACGAGATTCATAACATTGTTTCTAAAATTTCTATGGCCGGTTATGACATGATTTCGTCTTGGCTTGTGGCTGAGATGATTGCTATTGATATTGTAAAGTATGGATTTAAGGACAGACATGAATATCTGGATGCTTTAAGAAACAAGAAGATATACAATAAGGAGAAATAAAATGAAAGAATACTGTATGTTGATAATCATTCCTGTAACAGTTAGTAAAGAAAGTCAGGAAAGGAATGTTGGATTAATGAAGGAATTAAACAATTATTTGGATAATGGATTTGAAGTTAAACATATTACAAGTGCTGTGATACATGATGAAATGTATGTTTATCATTTCTTAGAGAGGGAGACTAAATAGCATGGCAGAAGAAAAAGAAACCGAACAGGAAGTTTATGTTACAAGTCATGTTGAGGGAGAATGTTATGTCATAACAGTTACGGTCAAAGGAGTGACTGAAGGAAAATATACTTATGATTATCAGGATAAATATACATTCTACACCGACAAACATTTATCTAAACTTAGATGTACTAAATGTGAAGACAGTTTGTTTTTAGATGTTGCTACAGAACATGCTATTGAACACATGAAGGAATTGAGAAAGATAAAGAGAATCAGATTCCCATTGTTCAGTATATTCAAAGAGGAGGAATAAATGCTTATATTAGCCGGTGTATTGATTATTATATTTTTTGTAGCAATTTATATTACTGTATTTCATAGAGACAAGGAAGACCACTCATAGATTGTCTATAACACATTCAAACGGGGTAGATAGTGTAATTATACCAGATTCACTAGATACCCCTTGTTTTTTAACGATAATCGCCATTATAAAGAAGATTTAAGGCACCTTCCTGTTTACAAACTGTTTATTTGCTGTTATTATTACAAATATAAACCAAATACAGGAGGAACAGGATTATGAAGGTTTATGAACTTAATGATTACCTTACCGACCTGTGCCACCTCGGTCTGGCACAGGAAGAAATCGTGGTTGAGAAGAAAGACACATTGTTTAGTGATATTCTTGAACCACAGTACCCTACATCTCACTACGAAATCACATCAGTAAGAAATCAAAATGATAAGCTTGCTATCTGTATAGCATAGGTTTACACATTTATAACCCTATATATTTAATATATGGAGGAAGATAGAAATGAGTAAAAATCTTTATCGTCTTATTTCTGGACTTGTTGCCGCTGCAGCAATGGCAGGTGAAGCTATTGTTGTTTATGCCGGTACAAAGGGATTTAACTATGCAATTCAGTTTGCAGCAGCTATTCCAATTGCAAAAGAAGCTATCGACCAGATTCTTCTTATTTTCGTAAACCCTGATTTGACAAAGAAGAAATAAGACTTGTTTGTCCTCAGTTATGAACCCTCTGATTGTTTCAGGGGGTTTTTTATTTTACATATTGTTTATAAGGAGAAAACAATGACAACAGAAGAATTCGTAAACAAGTACAATGGTAAGCCTGTAGATTTTGACGGAGTGTATGGAGCACAGTGCGTAGACCTTGCCAGACAGTACTGGAAAGAAAAGGAAGGCATTAAAGAACATACAGGACCTTGTGCAACAACAGGTGGTGCAAAAGATTTATTTCTTGATTATGACAAGATGCCTTTAGAGAAAAAACATTTCACAAGGGTTAAAACCAAATCGCCAAAAGTAGGTGATGTTGTAATATGGGATTCAACAGAAACAAATAAATATGGTCATGTTGCAATCTGTCTTGGTTTACTTG
>JAEEGL016063900.1_pt1 | contig 10444 bp, 5 predicted proteins | sample 9134231 | NCBI WGS metagenome assembly JAEEGL01 (sample SAMN16246548, study PRJNA631951) | gut metagenome | biome: gut microbiome; feature: rumen; material: fiber-attached | host: Bos | place: Iran: Karaj | collected 2018-10 | reverse complement strand
TTCTCGGCGGCGTTTCTCCTTGTTTGCCCTTCCTTCACGAACTCCGGCGTCGATATGTCTGCGGCGTAAAAAGGCTGTGCGGCGTCCTCGTCATCGCCGAACATCCCCGCGGCGAGGGAGGTGACCGCGAGCTTCGTTGGAAGCTGTACGGGATCGGTCAGCGGCTCTCTCGAAAGCATCCTTCCCCTGAGCTCCGAAACGAGCGCGGGATCCGCCGCCGGATCAGGATCGACTTCTTTCCTGTTTTTATGCGGAACGTATTTCTCGAATTTTATAACGTCCGGGCAAACGATCGAGATCATTTCGGCGTAGCTTTTGGCGTTTTTAAGAAGCCTGATCTTCGCCCGGTCCGCGTCGCGTACGGCCGCAACGATCTGTCTGTTCGTCTCCAGTTTCTTTTCGAGCTTACCTTCGGCGCCGTCCGTCACGTAGAGATAAAGGCGCTTTTTTGCCCTCGTCAGCATAACGTAAAGCAGACGGAGTTCCTCGGAAAGATTCTTTTCCTTGTTTACTTCACTTATACACTTATAGATAAACTGGCTTTTGTCGGTGTAATCCTCTCTGTCGGTAAGACGCGAGAAAAGAAGTCCGTGTCCGTCGATAAAACACCGGTCCGAGCCGTTCCCCTTCAAAGATTTTCCGAGAGCGGCAAGGAACACGACGTCCATTCCGAGTCCCTTCGACGTGTGCGCCGTCATGATGCTCACGCAGTCGGCGGGTGAATATTTCTGTTTGAGCGCGTCTTTTTCGTCGATCATCCGGTTGACGTGATCGACGAAATTATAAAGTCCGCGGTATCTCCCGCTCTCGAATCTTACGGCAAAATCGTGGAAAGCGACGAGATTGCTCTTTTTCCCCTCGGCGTCTGACGTCCTCAGACTCCCGACCGAAAGCAGTCCGGTATCGGTATAAAGATTCCAGAGCAGGTCGCCGACGGGAAGAGACGACCATCTGCCGAAGCTCTCGATTTTTTCGACGAAAAACCGGCATTTTTCGGCGAGCTCCGGATCGGCTCCGGAGGTTTCGGGATAAAGCTTCGTCCTTTCAAAGAGCCCTTTGCCGCGGGAAAACGGCGTCCTGAGCCTCAGAAGATCGGTAAAGGTAAATCCGTACAGCGGAGAACACATGACGGCCGCGACGTGTACGTCGTTCGACGGATTGTTGACCACGTTCAGAAGGGAAACGGCCAGAACGACCTCGGGGGAATCGAGCGGATTCTGTGAGGTGTTGTTGCTTACGGCTATCCCGGCTTTTTCGAGCGCCTCCTCATAATTCTTTGAAAGCGCGTTCTTTCTGAGAAGGATCGACATGTTTCCGAAAGGAACGTTTTCTTCCCTGTTCAGCCGCTCCATCTCCGAAACGACCCCAAAGGCCTCCGAACCGATGTCGGAACCGCCTTCGGTCCCCTGAAGCGAGACGGCTCTGCATATGACCGGCGCGCCGTCTTCTTTTTGCTCGTATTTTATAAGATCGTCCTCTTCTTTTACGTAATCGGTCCCGGGGCAAAGCGACAGCTGGGCGCCGCTCACCCTGTTCGTGAAATACAGTATGCTGCCGACGCTTCTGTAATTGATTTTAAGATATTCTTTCCTGATGCCGTCTTTTTTTCTGTACGCGTTGAATATCTCCGGATCAGACCCGCGGAACGCGTAGATGCACTGCTTGGCGTCGCCGACCATGAATCTCGTCGCGCCCGCCTCCCTGATAAGGGTGAAAATGCCGTCCTGGATCGGAGAGACGTCCTGATACTCGTCGATAAACATGGCGCGGTATCTGGCAGCGACGTTCTTTGCCGCGTCGCTGTCTCTCTTCAGCATGTCGTAAACCATACGCTGCATATCCGAAAATTCGAGAATCCCCCTCGAGTTTTTCTCGGCGCGGAACTTCTCGTCAAATCCGGTAAAGATTTTTTTCAGGATGCCGAAAAGCGAAACGCAGGAAGAAAGCGTGTCGCCGCTTTCGTTTTCTGCGGCGAGCGTCAGGTCGCCCGTAAAGCTGTCGCAATCATTTTTGAACTGTTTTTTGAGTTCCTCGACGGTATTTCTCGGCTCCTCGTCTTTGGGATAATTCTTTTTGGCCGCATCATCACTGCCCGGGAAAACCGATTGTGTCGATTTTATTATTATATCCGCCTCTGTCCTCGCGTCCTCTGCCCGCATGTCTCCCCCAAGATACCGGCCGCAAAGTTCCGAAAGCTGTTCGGCTCTTTTCCGCATTTTTTCGAAATGCGCGACGACCTTGCCGCACCCGGGGATCTGTTCCGCCTCGCCGAGAAGCCCGGAAAAGGCGTCCGCGAAAAAATCAAAGTCGTTTTTGCGCGATCTGAGGTAGTCTTTCCCCCAGACCGTGCCGAGAAGCCCGACACTCTGAGCTTTTTTAAGCTCGTCAAGCGTGGCGTCGAATACTCCGAGCCCCTCTTTTCGTATCATGATACTGTCGTACGTCCTGTTGGCGGTCTCATAAAAATCGGTTTTCCCGTCGGACAGACACTCGATCGCGAATCCCGCGTCTTCCGGACCGATCTCTCTCAGGACGTCGTCGAATATCCTCCGCCTGAGCGGCTTTATCTCGCTCGCCTCGGCTGTTTTGACGCCGGGCGTCAGACCCGCCCGTATGAAATCCGATTTCAGAACGTCAAGACAGAAGCCGTCGATGGTCTTGATGGCGGCAGAGGCGAGTTTTCGTTTCTGATCTTTCCAGAATCTTCTGTTTTTCGCGTCGGAGAGGACGCGCTCGTTTATCGCTTCCTCGATCCTCCCCCGCATCTCGGCGGTGGCGGCGACCGTAAACGTCACGATAAGAAAGTCGTCGATGTCCGGGCGGGTATCGTCACTGATCGCATCGCCGAGGAGTCTCATGATCCTTCCGACAAGCACGTCGGTCTTCCCCGTCCCCGCGGAGGCAGATACGAGAATGTCGGAATCGATCGAGTTTATCGCATTTTCCTGGTCGATATTGGGTTTCCTGTCACTCATTCTCTCCATCTCCTTCCTCGTCTTCCGCCTCATCGGCGCCTCTTATCCTTCTGCTGCGGCACGCCGCCTTAAAATCGCAGAACTCGCAGGGGCTTTTGCCCGAGTCTTTTTTAGGACGCGCTCCCGCGTCGCCTTTAAGAATTCCTTCGCATACGCGGGCGACCTGCTCTTTTACGGTTTCCCTGACCTCCTCGTAGTCTCCGCAGAGCTGCCCGCCGCCTCTGCGGCTGACGCCCCCGAACTCGGTCAGCCCTGTTTTGTTATTAACGCCTTCCCCGGATATTCCGCTTTCGAAGGCGCTCCTGATCTCACCGTCGAAGACCCCTTCTATTTTCAGGGCGCTTTTTACTGCGTCGTAATAAGTCTGCCCGTTTTTTCTCTCGGGTCTGCCCGGTCTGACGGTGTAGTACGTGACCGCGGCCGGGGCCGGCTTAAGACCGTTTTCGACGGCGTCGCGACAGGGAGCTTCCCCCTCGTCCTCCGTTATTCCGTAAAGATACAGGAACATCTGGAGCTTTTCGCCTTTGGCGAGCCCTTTTGCGCTGAATTCCTGACCTGACGATTTATAATCTATTACTCTGAAATAGCGTTTGCCGCTTTCGGCGTCGTCGTAAACGTCGATGCGGTCCGCAGTTCCGTACACCCTGACGCCGACGTCCCCGACCTCCGCCTGCGGCTTTTCTCCCGTCATCTTATATTCGAAATATTTCGGCTCGAAATGGCTTTCCTTCTGCCGCCCGTCGAGCACCGAAAGCACCGTCCCGGCCGTCTTTTTCAGATTTTCCACGCCGTGCGTCCTCGCGCTCGAAAGCACGTCGCGGGAGCCCGCTGGAATCACGTTGCGGAGCATTTCCTCGATGCTTTTTTCGGCAAAATCCGAGAATTCCGCCATTGTGTGCTCTTTGTCGCGGGCATATTCGCCGCTGAAATATTTCTCAAGGACGTGATGTATCAGGGTCCCGTCGCTCGCCGCCTTCGCGTCGTCCACGTCCGGCGGCGCGCTCAGCCCCGCCTCGCGTGAAAGCGTATATCTGAGAGGACAGCCTACGTACTGATCGATCGCGGAAGGGGAAACTCCCATCGTTTTCTTCCCGTCGCTGTCTTTCACGAGCAGCGCGGCGACCGCCGCGGGATCGACGGAAGTGTTTTCGTCGGCGCGGAGCGGTACGTCCTCTTTTTCTGTCATTCCGAGCGCCTCGGCAAGCGAGCTGCCCTCGACCGTGCCCCTGAGAAGGCGCATCTTTTCGCGCGCCGAAACGTCGTCCCATACATAATCGAGCGGCCCGGGACTGACGTATCGTTTTCCGTCTTTTCTTTCTTCCTCGCGCTCATCTTCGCTCAGGAAAATCGACCGGGCGCTTTCAAACTGCTCCGAAGGGGCGATCTTCTCGCCGGTCGGACTGTATTTTGAACAGGTCAGAAGGATGTCTTTTGAAGGTATGCAGAGACAAAGATAGAAATCCAGGTTGTCGAGACAGTACCTGTCTTTCGGCGGGATACCTATCTCTATTCCGTCTTTGTCAAGTATCATTCCCCTCTCTTCGTCTGTGAGGATCGTACCCGACTGAGGAGCGGGAGGAAGCGAGCCGTAGTTGCACCCCGTTATTATCGCGCGCGGAGTGTGAGGAGTATGCGCGCCGAAAACGGCGACGGTCACTTCGTCGCTCATAACGGGAACAGATCCCGCGGAGGCGCCGGCCATCGCTACCTCAAAGGCCTCGGCAAATACCCCGGCAAGTCCGGCGCCGGAATCCGAGCGGACGTCCCCCGCCGTTCTGTTTACGGAATCCAGCACGGAGCAAAGAACGTTCCACAGACGAACGTCCTCGGCGGGGTCCGGCATATTCTCAATGTTTTTATCCACTCCGAATGAGACGTGGAGCAGATCATACATGGCGAGGCAGGCGTCCCTCAGCGTGCCGCCGCGTTTCAGATCCGAGCAGAATCTGTCAAGACCGGTAAAAACTCTCTCCCGGGACGCGTTTATCCCCGAAAGGGCGTCGGAAAGTTTTCGCCTCGTTTCCGCGTCCGGATCCATTTCGCTGAATCCGGCGGGGCTCATTTCCCATTTTCTGCGCCACTCGCCGGCACCCCTTATTTCCCAGAGGTTGACGTAGTTTTCAAGCTCGCAGACTTCGTCGTTATTAAGCCCCGTCAGCCCGGTCTTGACGAAAGTAAGCACGTCCTCCCTGCGCCAGCCGTATCCGGCGACCGAAAGCGCCGAGATGACAAACCTGAAAAGCCGCGTTTCACGCAGCTCGCGACGGGCCGAAACGTGATTAGATATCCCGTGCCTGTTAAGCGTTACCGAGATCAGGGACGCGGCGCGGGCGTCCCCCGCGACAACCGTGAAATCCGAGCACTTTGCCCCGTCTTTTCTGATTGCCCTTATTATTTCGCAGGCGGCGAACTCGGCTTCCGAATAAACGTTCGGAAGCATGAAAAATCTCACCCCGTCGGGGTTTGCCACATCCCCCGAGATATCCGAGCAGAACTTCGTTTTGAGATCGTAGATCCCCGGGCTGCATTCTTCCTTTGTCGGAATACTTCCCTCTCTGACCGTGACGACCGGGTCGACGCCGGCGTCCGCGGCGACGGAAAGCAGCTTTTTTTCGGCAGAGCCGGGGTCGTTTCCGCTCACGGTGCCGAAAACGTATTCGCGCCCGTCTTCGCAGCAGAGCGAGACTTTGAGAGAGCTCCCGCGGCGAAGCATCTCCCGTATCACGTCAAGCTCGGGCTTTGAGAACCTGACGAAGCCGTCCATATAAACGGAGACGCCGTCAAAAAACTCGCCGTGCTCTTTGATCGCCGCCGCGAATCTCGCGACGCCGTCCGACGGGTCGGTGATCCCGGCCGACTCGAGCCGCCTGTTGTACGCCGAATATATTACCGATATGTCCCTCAGTTTTTTCCCGAATCCTTCGCTTCCGGAATCTCCGCATTTTTCAAGAGTCTCCGGGGAAACTCCGCTTTTCTTCATCTCGTCGATGAGGTCTCCGATTATCGGAACGAATTTTTCTGCGCGGCCGGCCATTGACGAAAAGCATCCGAGCATGTCGGGCCCGAGCTCGCGGAACGCCCTCCACAGATGGAGCCGCCTTTCGGTCTTGGGCAGGCCGATCCCCTGAGCGCCGCCGTATTTAATGAAAAAGGAGTTCGCGAGGCGGGTGAAGCTCAGTATTTCGAGCCGCTGTCTCGGGACGCCTTTTTTCTGGCATTCATAACTTATAGCCCGCTCCGCCGTCGCCGAGGTCTGATCCGGGACTATGAAAAGAACCCTCCGCCCCGCGGCGAGATCCTTCATTACACCGGACACCATGACGGCGGTCTTTCCGACGCCGGACGGGCCTTTCAGTATCTCAAATCTGCATTTACCGTTCATCGACGTTATCCTCCGCGGGGTAGCAAATATCAAAAAGTTCGGAAAGCCGACTTTCCCTTCCCGTCAGGAACAGATATCCGAAAAGCGCCTCCATTCCCGTCGCGCGGCGGTAATCGACGGCGCTCGCCGAGTGGGGTACAGAGCCGGAGTGAGCGTTTCTTCCCCGGCGGAATACCGCCGTTTCCTCCTCGTCGAGAAGAGGGAGCAGCCGCTCCACGGCGGCGCTCTGCGCCGAAGCACGGACAAAATCGAGCGCCATCCTGTTGAGCCGCCCGACGTCGCGTATCCCCGTCGTTATGAGTCTGCGGCGGACCATGACCTCGATCACCGAATCGCCGAGATATGCGAGCGCGAGCCCGCCGGCCTCTGCGGGATCGAACCGCGTTTTTTCTTTTTGTTCCATGTTTTTAACCCGATTTTTCAGTTTTTATTATTATATCATCTCCGGCAGGGCATGTCAATCCGAAAACACCGTACTCCTCCGGAACGGAGGTCCCGAAAAAAGTCCGCCTCCGGTCGCGGACATAAAAAAAGAGCCGGGTCATACCGGCTCTGAAAATGTATCGGGCTTTCCCGGGTCGAAAATCTCGTTCGCCCACATGAGCGTGACGAGGTTTTCCGTTTCCGACAGATTCGTTATACTGTGCGTGTATCCCGGGAGCATGTGCACCGCCCTGATATGCTCGCCCGAGACCTCGAACTCTATGACCTCGTCCGAGCCGATCCTGCGCTCTCTTATGAGCCCGTGCCCCGAAACGACGATGAAAAACTCCCACTTGCTGTTGTGCCAGTGCTGACCTTTCGTTATCCCCGGCTTTGAGATGTTCACCGAAAACTGTCCGTGGTCTGCGGTTTTGAGAAGCTCGGTAAAACTGCCCCTTTCGTCAGACTTCATATTGAGATCGAAGGCGACGCGTTCCCGGGGAAGGTAGGAAAGATACATTGAATAGAGTTTTTTCTCAAAACTGCCGTCGGGTATCGGCGGCATGACGAGGGTTTCCGGCTGGGAGCGGAACTTTTCAAGGCATTCGACAATATACCCGAGCGTGGCTCTGTGCGTGACCGGCGCATAGCAGAAGAGCCCGGAAGGGGACGGCCGCGGCGTGAGCCCGTCGTACTCCGTCCCGCCGACGGTCTCACCGGCCGGCGGATAATCCGCTCTGTGAGGGCGCCCCTCGAGGGCGTCGAACATCTCTTCAACAAGGTCGTCTATGAAAAGCAGCTCGAGCTCGACCGCCGGATCGTTTACGGTTATCGGCAGATCGCGAGCTATATTGTGGCAAAACGTCCCGACCGCGCTGTTGTAGTTCGGGCGCACCCATTTGCCGACGAGGTTCGGGAAACGGTACACGAGTACCGGCGCGCCGGTCTCCTTTGAGTATTCGAAGAACAGTTCTTCTCCGTCGCGCTTGGATATTCCGTACTCCGATCTTCCGAACCGCCCCGCGAGCGTCGCCTGAAGAGACGAGCTCAGCATGACCGGGCATCTGTTTCCGTGCTTTTTCAGCGCCCCGAGAAGAGTCGAGGCAAAGCCGTAATTTCCCTCGCGGAACTCCTTCGGATCCTTCGGGCGGTTGACGCCCGCAAGATTGAACACGAAATCGCAGTCGGAGCAGAATTCGTCGAGCTCTTCCGGTGTCGACCCGACGTCGTATTCGTAAATGTTTTCGATTTTTATCGCCGGACGGGTCCTGTTTTTTCCGTCGCGGATGTTTTTGAGGTTTTCGACAAGATTGCGACCGACAAAGCCGGCCGAGCCCGTTACAAGAACGTTCATGTTTTTATCCGCGCCTCAGACGTCTTTTCTCCATACCATCCGGTCGACCACGCCCACGTAGCTCTGGATGATCTTTACTACCTTGTCCGATACGTTTGTATCGGTATAATCCGGTACCGGAACGCCGCCCTCGCCGTTTTCCACCATGCAAACGGCAGTATCGACCGCCTGAAGCAGACCTTTTGTATCTATCCCCGAAAGAATGAAGCAGCCTTTGTCGAGCGCTTCCGGCCTTTCAGTCGACGTGCGGATGCAGACCGCCGGGATCGGATGACTTATCGACGTGAAAAAGCTGCTCTCCTCGGGGAGGGTCCCGCTGTCGCTCACGACGCAGAAAGCGTTCATCTGAAGGCAGTTGTAATCGTGAAAGCCGAGCGGCTCATGACGTATCACCCGCCTGTCAAGCTCAAACCCGGACGCCTCGAGGCGCTTCCGGCTTCTCGGGTGACAGGAGTACAGGATCGGCATATCGTATTTTTCCGCCATGCGGTTTACGGCTCCGAACAGGCTCCGGAAATTCTTTTCGGTGTCTATGTTCTCCTCGCGGTGCGCGGAGAGAAGGATGTATTTCTTCTTTTCAAGACCGAGCCTGGAAAGGACGTCGGAGCTCTTTATCGCATCGAGATTGCGGGTAAGGACCTCGGCCATCGGCGAACCCGTGACGTACGTGCGCTCTTTCGGCAGACCGCAGTCCGCGAGATAGCGCCGCGCGTGCTCGGAATAAGCGAGGTTGACGTCGGATATGATATCGACGATCCTGCGGTTAGTCTCCTCGGGGAGGCATTCGTCCTTGCAGCGGTTTCCGGCCTCCATGTGGAAAATCGGAATATGAAGGCGCTTCGCCCCTATCACCGAAAGGCAGGAGTTCGTGTCGCCGAGGACGAGAACGGCGTCGGGCTTCATCGCGGCCATCGCCTTGTAGCTCAGCGATATGATGTTCCCCATCGTCTCGCCGAGATCGTCGCCGACCGCGTTAAGATACAGTTCGGGATCGGAAAGCCCGAGGTCCCTGAAAAACACCCCGTTCAGATTGTAATCGTAGTTCTGCCCGGTATGAACGAGCACCGTGTCAAAGTATTTCCGGCATTTTTCAATGACGGCGGCGAGCCGGATGATCTCCGGCCTCGTCCCGACGATGATCATAAGCTTGATTCTGCCGTTTTCTTTCCATTCAGGATATTTCATATCATCAATCTCCCGGGTAGTTCAGCCGTGCCCGATCCCGTTCAGCTCTTCCCTTACGTAGTCCGTCGTGAGGAGTTTTTTAACGACTCCTTCGACGTCGAGTCTTACCGTGTTGTGGCTCGTGTAGCTCTCCTCCGCCTCGGTCTCGACCCTGCCCTTGACGAAGAACTTGTCGTAATTCAGGTCTCTGTTGTCCGCGGCGACGCGGAAATAGCCGCCCATATCCTCGGACCTGAGACGTTCCTCCCGCGTCATGAGCGTTTCGTAGAGCTTTTCTCCGTGGCGTGTCCCGATAATCCTGGTGCCCGTGTCGCCGAAAAGCTTCCGGACCCCTTTCGCGAGGTCTCCTATCGTGGATGCGTCGGCCTTCTGGATAAAAAGATCGCCGGGGTTTGCGTGTTCGAATGCGAATCTGACGAGCTCGACCGCCTCGTCGAGGTTCATGAGGAACCTTGTCATTTCGGGATTTGTGATCGTTATCGGCTGCCCCGCTTTGATCTGATCGATAAAGAGCGGAATAACGGAGCCGCGCGAGCACATGACGTTTCCGTAACGGGTGCAGGAGATAACGGTCCCTCCGCGCTCGGCGGCGACTCTTGCGTTTGCGAAAATGACGTGCTCCATCATCGCCTTGGAAATGCCCATCGCGTTTATCGGGTAGGCCGCTTTGTCGGTCGAAAGGCAAACGACGCGCTTCACCCCGGCGTCGATCGCCGCGTGAAGTACGTTGTCCGTCCCCTCGACGTTCGTTTTGACTGCCTGCATGGGGAAAAACTCGCAGGAAGGGACCTGCTTGAGCGCCGCCGCGTGGAAAATGAAATCCACCCCCGGCATGGCGTCCGCCACGCTCCGCGGATCTCTTACGTCCCCGACGTAGAATCTGACTTTTTTCGCGGCTTCGGGATATTTAGCCTGCAGGACGTGACGCATGTCGTCCTGTTTTTTCTCGTCCCGGCTGAAGATCCTGATCTCCCCGATGTCCGTTTCAATAAAATGTTTGAGTACGGTGTTGCCGAAGCTCCCCGTCCCGCCAGTTATCATAAGTGTGGCTCCGCTGAATGTGCTCATTTGTCTTTTCTTTTCAACGCCTTTCAGTTGTGATTTCTTATTTTTTTGAGCATCGAT